>ENA-UOOM01002475-UOOM01002475.1-fermentation-metagenome-genome-assembly--contig:-NODE-2475-length-15135-cov-7.092507_pt1 | contig 15135 bp, 22 predicted proteins | sample MGYA00245781_ERZ724031 | MGnify/ENA primary metagenome ERZ724031 (study PRJEB28704, sample SAMN03018317) | fermentation metagenome | biome: anthropogenic terrestrial biome; feature: soil; material... | reverse complement strand
ATAGTACCACCAATGCGCCGTATTCGTTGCTGCTTTCAATGGCGCTTGCGGAAATTAGGCTCTTTATTACATGAATCTTAAAGGGTCGGCTTTGCAAAATCTGTATATTTTGATAGTAGATTGTAATTTGCGCTTCCACATACCCCACCTTTGCCAATGTTTGCTCTGTCAAAGGAAATTGGCATCTGCCATTCACTGCATCCGTAATTTCGCCGTTATTATAGATTTCACCGCCATTTTCCGGCTTTCTGCAGTATATGCGCACCTCATGCCCTGTGAGATTGATGGGCAGCCCATTATCTTGTAGCAATACATCAAGAAACCTGCTATTGCTGTCCTTCTGCACCGCCGTAATCATGTCTGTCGTTTCCGTCCGCACATCCACACACAGCCGATTAAAAACCTGTGCCACTATAACCACCTCCATTTTGGCTCAACTTCTATTTTTATCACATTTCCTGTCCAACCAATCCTGTTTTCCCCAACTTCAAATCGTGGAAAATCCAGGGCGGCATATTTGCTGTTTGCATTCACCCCATCCTTGTAGACCTCCATCATTTCACTGTCAATGGTGATCGCTCCGTCCACATCGGTGAAGCCGTAGCTTATATCATTTATGTACAGCGTAATATTTCCCGACCCATAAATCGTGATCGTCGGCTGGGAATACACACTGCCCTTGTTATTGATTGACGTTGCCGAGGTTATGATAAAATCCTCCCCTTGGGACTTTACACCATTCAAGGAATACTTAAAGGGGAACACCTTAAACTGCACAAGAAATGAAGTGTATAAATAAATCACATCGGAAATGGAAATGGCATTGCTGATTTTTGCCTTGTAAACCTTGTCCGCCTCCGTGGATAAAATCAATTCCCCGCTGCCGTCCAGCCACGCCGTAATCTCACGAAGCCTTGCCGGCCCTCTCGTGCCGCAGGCAATGCTTAGGGTGTACTCTTCATAGGTTCCCTCATCAAGGGTAAGTATGCCGTTTCGCCCGGGAATGGTGATTTCCTCTTCCCTGCGCTTGGGCTTTACAATATCGGGCATGGAAGAAATGAGAATCCCCATATCCTTGCTGTTTTTTCCTTTAAAAATAAAATAAGTCTCCAGAATTATGCACCTCCCGTTGCCGTCACTTGCTGTCTTCTATAAAATTCAAATTCCTGCATTGCTGATTTCACAGAACCCTTGCCATCATTGACTATTTTATCTACCATCACGGTCAAATTTCCACCATTATTGTAAGTAGCACTGCTTACAATGCTTGAGGTGTTTAAATAAGAAACACTCTGCGCCGCCTTGGCCTGTGAATGCCCAATGTCAGCCATCATTTTGTCCGTGTAGGATTGTAACTCTTGAGGGTTGTAAGCATCATTCATCCCCTTGATGATACCTTGCGTTAGGGGCTTGCCAACCTCTCTAGCGGCTCTCTTGGAGGGGCTGGCGGTTTCTGTGGCTCGCTTCATTTCTGCAATAATGGCATCCGCAATACTTCTGGCTGTGGCAACTGCCTCGCTTCGTCTGCTCTCCATTCCGCTAACAACACCTCTCATGGCATCCACACCCACCTCTTGGCAAAGAGCTGGAATGTCATTTAATGCTTGATTCAGTTCCGCAGTAAATTCCTCGTCCAAGGTTTTCAGTTCCTCATCGTAAAATTTTGCGGCAATTTCCTTTGCTGTCTCTTGTTTTTCTTCCCACAATTTGGAATATTCCTCAAAAAATGCATCACTTTTAGCCAGCAATTCTTCTCCCAAGGCCGTCCCATCTTCCAAACTCATGCCAATAATTTCATCAAACAACCCATCGGAAATGCCTCTTTCCTGAAGCTTGTCCAACATTTCCCCATATTGCTCTATGGTTTCAATTTGCCGCCCAATTTTTTCAAGCTGTACCTCTCCATCCTCATCAAAGGAAAAAAGGCTTCCATGGGACGAAAGCTTTTCCTCCAGCCGCTGCTTTTCATTGAACAAGGCGGCATATTGCACCTGCGCCGCATCTGTAATACCCTCCAGTCTTTCGGAAACCAACCCATAGGCTTCCTCCATACCGCTATTTAAAGCTTCCTTATAAACCGCCATCAACTCCTTGGCGGCCTTTCTGTATGCCGGAACACCCTTTTTATTTGCCGCCGCAAAAGCCTCCACATTTTCGTCAACCTGCCATTGCATACTTGAAATGCTGTCAGATCGCTTTTCTTCCATGCCTTCCTTCATATATTTCAAATACAGGTTCCCCAGTTCCTTATAGGAAGCTGCCTGCTCGCGGGCTTTTTGTAAGGATGCCTCTGAGATAGATAAAACCGTTTTTTCCAGTCCGCTCATGGCTTTTCCCGCCTCAAAAGAGGCTTCGGCAACATTGTCTTTTGTAAGGTTCAAAAGAAGCACGGCCTGTTCTGTTATTTTTTCCATTCCCCGGGCCACTGATGCCGCAAAAACGGAGAGCTCTCTCCCCGAACCAGCGAAAGATGCTGATACTGCCTTCGCGCTAAGATTCGCTAAATCCTTCATCCCCTGTACTCCCTTTTCAAACCCCGTTTCATCTATTTGGGTTCCAAAGGTCAAATACCCATCATACTGATCTGCCATTTTTACCCTCTTTTCTGTGCATTATAATAATCCCGTTAAATCTCCCTCACCCAATAATGCTTTTTCAATAGCGGCAGCCTTCTCCCCTTCGTTTTTCATGGAAGGAAGCCGATATATGGCTTTCATCCGCCTGTAAAAAGCCTTCTGCTCTTTGCTCATGCTCTCTGTAATTTCAATGGCCCGGTAGCCCATAATTTTACTGAAGGTGGTGTCCTCTCCAAGCCCTTGAAATAACGCCCGAAATTTCCACCAGTGAAGTTCTTTTTCCTCCGTCAAATCCATACCATATTTCTCCCAAAAGGCACTGAAAATATATGCCCCATCCTCCGCAAAGGAATAGATGCGTTCCTGCTTTTTTTGCGTCTGCCTTGCCTTCTGTGTCCTGTCTGCTTCTCCCAAGCCGTAAAACCACCGAATGCCTTCCAACGCACCCTTCCTATTTTTCGGTATTTTCGGATAAAACAAACGGAGTGCCAGAAGGGGCTTCTCCGTCCCTTCCACCTCCCTATCCAGCATCAATAATTCGTATACTATGCCCACACGAAAATCCCAGCGAATGGGATATTCTGCCTCGTCAATCCAAATTTTTTTGGGTAAAGAATCAATAAAAAGATTCATATCCTGCAATCCTTTCTATGGAATAGGGGGATTTTGCCTGCATAACGCGGATATATTCCATGGCCAAGTAAGCATACATATCCCTGTATAAAATCAAAGAATCCTTCTCAACAGAAAAGCCCGCCTCATCAGCGCAGCATAAAATTTCTCCTATGGCCTTTTTCAGCAGCGCCTTTTCTTCCTGTTGCACACAGAGCAATTTTTCCGACGCAGTGAAACCGTCTCTGTTTTTTTCCTGCATCCGTGTCAAGCCTTCTTGTACCCGCTGAAAAACAACAGCCGTTTCATCCTTTCCAAAATCCACCGTATACCCTTTGCCGCAAAAATTCACTTCCCGTGTTGTTACTCTTTTCTGAAACGTACTCATAAAATCCCCCTTATTCCTCATGCCCTAAACAGTTTCCGTAAACATCTTTGTTGTTGTGTGGAATGTGCCGCAAATGGGATCCCCCACACCGTGGAGAGTACCCGTCACCTTCACCGCTTCTCCCCCTGCGCCGGCAATGCCGGTTACAGCTACAGCAACCTTAAATTTTCTGGCTCGAAATGTGTTTTCCTGTGCCTCCACCGGTTGGAACAGCTCTACCCGCACATACTCCAGCTCCGCCTCCGCTCCTGTTTTTTGGTTGCGTCCAATGTCGTATAATGCCATCACTGCAGCTTCCGAAGCAATTAAATCCGTATCAAAGGGAAACTGCGTCTGGTAGTTTTTAATCTGACTTGACTGTGCCTTTTGGTGAATATACGTTTTTCCGTCTGTCTGTGCATTGGGATTTTCATCTAAAGTATTAAACCCCACCCCCATCAATGAAAATTGGGGCGTCTCACTGCTTCCTGTGTTTAAATAATCTGCAATTTGATGTCTCATCACTGTTTCATTTATCATTTTCTTTGTCTCCTTCCTGAAAATAAATCAATCGGCATTGTATCTGATACCTGGCCGCATTCTCCCTTGCATCAATCACATAGCCGTCGCCGTTCGTTTCAATCCGCAAAGGCTGACGTCCCTCTCCTAAGTCGGGCAACTCCTTTTTCTTGCTCTTTTCTTTCAGCCAATGAGAAAATTTTTCATAAAATCCGCTGTTCTCAAGGTTAGTATCCACATCACCGCCATATTTCTCAACACTGCCAAAGGTAAAATAAAATTGGCATAGACCGCTTCCGTCAATGTATGCTTTTATCTCTTTTTTTGTGGGTACAGCGTCAATGCTGTACTCTGTGGGACGAATGCCTAAATAATCCACATGAACCGCACCCTCCTTTAATAAAGGGCACGTGCAGAAAAATGCACGCACCGCCTCTGTCAAGCTTTTATGTTCCAATGCGTTTCCCCGCCCCCTTTAAAATTTCCTGTCCGTATTGTGCTTTCATGCGCAAAAACCAGTATGCCCCTCTCATGGGTGCCCCCTTATACCGCAATGATCGCCCGGTCAACACTTTTTTTTCCCCGCTTTGTGCCCAAGGGCCCCCTGTACTGGGGCTCACCATTACCTTTCCGTAATATAAATATCTTGCATAGGGCATCTTATATACCACTACTCCGTCCTTTGCGTAGGCATTGTTTTGCAGTTGCCCTGTATCAAAGGGGGTAAAGGGAGCCATAAGCCTGAGTACCTCGGCATCAACATACCGCTGCACTCTGCCGTCAATAACCAATCCCTTGCTTTTTTTCAGCTTCTCTATGCTTTCCAAGCTCACCGAAAAACTCATTTTGCCACCACCTCCCAGTGTTTTACCCCTCCACTCCCATAGTCAAAAGTATGAATTTCTAAAATGGTAAGGCTTTTCCCCGAGGAAATGCCCCGCATAATTTTATCCTCGGGAGAAAGCGTATAATATGCGGTGGGGTTTTCTTGAAATTCTGCATAGGTTCCAAAGCTTCGGGTCGCCTTCGCAAGAAAGGGGATAAAAATATGTACCTCATTGTTTTCATAAATCCCATCCTGCAAACGGCTGGCCCTTGCTTCTTCCTGCCAAAAAACCCCTTCTATTACCGTGGGCTGCAAAATGTACTTGCGAAACACCGGGTCGTAAATTCTATTAAACACTGTGCAAACCTCTTTCGATTTCACAACTCACACCCCCAGATATAGCAGTCCGGTATGGATCAAATAGCGGCAAGCAGCAATGGCAAGCCGCTCCTCTTCATTGGGCGTGTTGGTTACGCCGGCTGCATAGTTTCTCGTTATCTTGCCAACACTTTCCGCCACAATGCCGCCGCCCTCTTCGTTTACTTTGATCGCCTCCGCCACGGCACAGCAAGCTTTTTTTAATGCATCCTCTCCGTCAGCATAGCTCTTTGCGCGGGTAAGAGTCACCAAGTCAATATAGTCCGATGCTCGTTTTGCATAGCTGTCAAACTCAGCTTGGAGGATGGCATCTCCCCCATAGCCGCCACAATAAAATTCATAGGTTGCATAAGCCATCCCCAATTCCTCCTTTTATCTCCGGGCTTTTTCCTGTTCCGCCCCGGATTCCTCCTCCGAATGTAATTCCTGAAATGGAAGCGCCTCTTTTTTGTCTTCTGCTTCCGTTTTTCTTTTTCCTCTGGATACCCTGCCTGATGGTGCTTTTTGAAGCTTTACATCAGTCCGCTTTTCCCTTCGTCCAATTGTTTTCGCCATACCTTTTTCCTCCTTACGCCTTGTGAGAGAGATAAATGCCTGCCGTCTTGTTTTTATAAACGTCCACAATACCATATTTGCGGTATTTTACAATGTAGCTGTCCGCATCAGGATTGCCAGCAGGGTCAATTACATCCCCCACAACGTGCTTGTCAAACTTAATGACTGCCCCTTTATGTACAATCATGAAATTAATTTCCTTCCCTTCGGCGGCTTTTTTATAATGCCCAAGCTCTTCCCCCGGAGTTTTTCCATCCATCAAATCAACGGCTGTATAAAAACGACTTTGTGGTACCTTGCGCACCACCTCAAAGCTTGTCAATACTTCTTTTGATTTTGTAGTGTCCAAAGCCATCACGCTGTTTAAAAGTGCATGGGTGGCATATAAAATCCTGCCCTCTTCAGGCACCTCATCCTCGTCCATCTTACTTTTTGCCGCCATCAGCGCCGCCAAGAAGGCCTCCGCCGTTGCGTATGTTGCCTCCTCTGCCACAGAAATTCCCTCTGTGCCTGCTAAGATTGCAAAGGTAAAAGCGTCTGCCTCCGGTGCAACCTTTTCTCTTTGCAATGTTGCGCCGGCCATGTGAAATGCAACCTGAAATGTCTCAGCGTCATCCATCGCATCAATGGAAAGCTTTGTCCCTCTATCGTAATTGAACACGGCAGTTTTCCAAACAACATCCACAGCGCCGTTGGTATAACCGCTGTTTCTGTCATAATTGCCCAAGCCGGAAACGCTGATCTGAGGGTATAAAATTTCGTTTCCGTTTCCTCCGGCCTTCATCATGTTGCTGTCGCTGATTAAATCCGCCGTTACCGAAGCACTTTTGTATACCTCGTCAATCAAATTTGTATAGTTTTTTGCCAATGCAATACCCATTTCTATTCTCTCCTCTCAATCCTTTAAGCCTAATCCCATTAATGCTCTCATTTTGTTTTCTTCCACCTTGGTTAAGCTGACATGGCCCATGCCGGGCATTTCAATCTGCTTGTTGGGGTTTAAGAAATAGTTTTTGTCCTTTGTTAATTTCTCCAAAATCTCCTTGTCGTCTTTCCCCTTGTTTACCGCCATAGCCACAGCAGCAGCAAATTCAGCAAAAACGGCTTTTTCCGTCAGTTCATCCCGCCACTTGCATTCACCGGCAGCCTCGGCAAAACGCTTTTTCAGATAAGCCTCCTGCGCCGATTCCTGTTCCTTGCGCAGCAATGCTTCCTTTTCTGCAGCAATTTTCCGTTCCAATGTTTCCAAGCGTTGTTTCATATCCTCCTCACCGTGAGAGCCTTGCTGCAGCTGCAAAAACTGGGCTTCCAAGCTTTTTTTGGTGCTGTTCAGCGTGTTAAAATCTCCTCTTGAAACAAAATTTTTGCCGATTCCTTCGGCAATCCTTTTTTCCAACTCCTGAGCATTCTCCAAGCCCTTTAAAATTTCTTTTAACCAATCCATACTCTTTCTCCTCCTGTTTTTTTCATCTTAAAATATCTCATCCCGACTCTGTCCTTTTTTATTCGGCCAGTCCCGATACCGAGCCGCCCGTTTTATCCCCGGGCAAGGGTACAAAAATAAGCCTGTTTTACGTCTATTGCTCAAAGACAAATAAAAAGCCGCAGATACAGTATTCTTCATTCTTTTGCAAGCCCTGTTTCATACACAGAGCCTTCCTGCATGGAAGCCTGCAAAATATTGTTAGGCTCAATTCCCTCCAAAATCCGTTCCGCCTCTTCCGTTGTTTCGTTGGGATTCAGCCATTGACGCAGTTCCACCTTGCTTTTAATGCCTAAACTCAAGGCATCCTTCAACTGCCCCCAGGATTCACCGCTACTTTCTATCATTTCGTAGGACCAATCAAAGCGCACCCCATAGTCCCCTAGGGGTGCAAGTTCATAGCAGTTTGCAAAAACATTGCAGGCATATAAGTAATCCCGCACCCCTTTTTCAATAACCCCGCGAATATCCCCCATCATAGCAAAGGTGTCATATAAACCTGCTTTGATCTCTGTGGCTGTGGCTCCTCTGCTTTCCGGTGCCGTCAAAATTCCCTTGCTGGTACCAATGCTTTTTTCCAATAAACCGAATAAATATTGCAGTCTCTCATAATAACTGCTGCTGCGAATTTCCGGACTGAACACCTCAATCATATCTCCGTTTTCCTTGCCATGGGCTGCAAAAAAAACCTTGCTTGGCATACGAAATTTCCCTGTCTTGGGGTCTTTTTGGAACATACGCTCGTCGGCAAAAATTTTAACCTCCTTCAGCTTGTATTCATCCCTTATTTGGGCAAAGCACTCAAAAATTTCTTCTATCAAACTGTCGCATCCATAGGTAATGGGCACGCCGTAGTCATCGCAAAACCTTCGGTTGTCAATGGAAGATTGAAAGTAAGCAAAGAGCACCCGGTCTACATTGGCAATGGCACAATCCTCAATTTCTGCCCACTGGTCAAGCATTGCCTCCTTCCCCCATTGGTCCGTCACCTTGTTGGTAATGTAAAGATTCCCTTCTGCCACTTGGTAGTCCACCCACCGAAAATATTCTTTTTCCCGTTGCTTCACACTATCCGCAAGAACAGTTGCTCTTGTAATACATCCCCCCTGTTTTTCATGTATTATCAATCGTTCTTGAGATAACGTATCAAATTGAATGCACCCACCTTTGAGATAGGGCACAACAATACACCCGCCCGTGCCGAGCATACAGGAAACAATCCGCTTCATCCGTCCCCACACCTCTCCAAGGCATTGGTCCAGAAAAGCCACTCTGGCGTTATTTCCAACCACATCCGCCGTGCTTTCATTGATTGCAAGGGTCGCCAGCCTGTTTGCAAAAATCGCCGTAAAATTTATTTTCTCTATCCTCTCGTATTTCTGGGTAAAATTCACATTTTCACTTAATTGCTCTCGTGTAGCATTGCTGCCCCCTATGCCAAATATCCTTAAAATGTATTCCCAAACTGCTTTAAGCATCCTCATTCCCCACCAATCTATACATATTGTATTCAAAGCTATATTCATCGGCATCCAGTATATCAATGTCGCTGCTGCCGTTATCCAGCCGCTTGTCCTCTAGCGTTTGGCTGTCCCAAACAGCAGTAGAAAGCCCCTTAATCAAATCCTCGCACTCCCCTTCCACAATGTGGTATCTTTCTCCGCCCATAAGCAGTAGTGTACAGCGAATTCTGTCATTAATGGGCCGCTTAATGCTGTTATAAATGGGGTATGCAGTATGCTGGCGGTAGCTGTTAATCATCGTCTGCTCTGCGCTGTCACAATAAACACCGTCGGGATAGCCGTAGTCCCGAATGATCCCCTCAACAAACCCAATCATTTCCTTTTCCAGTGCATGAAAGCTCATTCCTGTCGCCTGAATGCTTCTGGCTCTTAACTTATACATATGATTGTCAAAGGAGATTCCTGTTGCTACAAACGCATGGTTTGATTTGTTTCCGCCAAAGTCATGGCCAATGCCGATATAATCAAAGTGCTTTGGCAAATCCTCCTTAGCAATCATAAATTTCGTAGGGTCGTCCGCAAATTCTTTATAAATCAACCCTTCCGCTAAAGCCCATTTCCCCAGTATGTATCGGTCATATAAAACCGTACCCTTATATTCCTTTTTTAAATTTTCCACAAATTCCTTGCTTAAAAATGGATTGTCCTCTAGTGTGTAGTTCTGCAAATAAATATCCGCATCGCTCAGTAAAAATTGATGAAACCAGTGGTATGGGCTTTCCGGATTGCAGGTTCCGTCGAAACAGCTGTAAGACTTGTCCAGTCGGCTTTTCAACATATGAAAAACCCCCTCATGCCATGTCACAACCTCATCCCCGTAGCAATACTTGATGCTGGCCCCTCGAATTCGATCCACTTGATTTTCTCTGTCCGCCCCCAGACAATAGCATTTTTCCCCAAAAAGCATGGCCGTGTTGTCGGCCCGAATGTCTGAAACCAAAGCGGGTGTAAAAATTTTCTGTAACGGCTCAATAATGTTTCTCTGCAACGTTCCCTTTGTGTTGCCAAGAATCACCACAATCCCCTCTTTCCCATGTACCGTCCGAATTCTGCGTGGAATCATATAATAATCCAAATACGTTTTACCCGAACGCGTTGCCCCCGATTTAATGTTCCAGCGGCAGTTGGCATGGTTCCAATATTCCTTTTGCTTACTGCTTAGCTGCATTGCTTATCCCCTCCAAAATACCATCTAACTTCTCGTAAATTTGTACATCCATATCCTCCCTTGTTTTTTCCGCCCAGCCTTGAAAGTTGTTAGTCAGCGTAAATTTCGCCCCTTGCAAGCCATCCTTATCATAAAGGCGTTCTTCGGCATACTGCTCCAGCATGAGCCTTCCTCTGGCAATCACCTCCGCAAATTTTCCTTTGTACTCCAGAAAATCTTGCCTTGATAAAAACCCTAGGGCATGGGCAAGGCCTGCTACTGTAGGCGGCTTCGCCCCAACCATGGTAGGCTCTCCATTCCTTTGATAAATCATATTTCCTTCTTCGTCCAACAAAGGTTCTCCCCTGCATTTTTCAAAATAACCCTGTATCAATCTCTCCACCATCACCTTACTTTCATATTGAGGTAAGCCTTTTTTGTCCCATCTGGGCATTCACATCACCACCTTTCACCCCAAAGCCGTCCCTAAATCCTCACCGGTAAGTGCATCTGTATTTTAAAGAATAAAAAAAGACACCCTTTCGGATGTCCCAGACTCTAGACAAAAAAGACTTTATGAAGGAGAATAGTAGAAAACCATTGGTTTTCCAATACAATCGTTTTGCAGCCTTTATTTCTGCAAAACGCAAAAGCCCCCTTGTAAGGATTGCGAAGCAAATCTTATACGAAACAAGGGGCCTTTCTTCCCTATTTTCTTCATTTGCCGAATATCCCTTTTTTTATCTTTTGGTATTCGGCCCCAGGCCCTCTTTTATAGAGTTATGGGTTGCATTTTGGTTCTGCACTTTTTGAGAATTTGTCTCATTGTTAAATTTATTTTTGCTGTCTTGCTCTTCCTGTCTTTTTTTTGCCTGATCCATAAAATCACCTCAATCAATTTTTTCAAAACAACCATAAATTTAATTGATTCTGCCGGCCTTTTCATGCCCATGCTTTGCTTTTCCCTGAATTTCAGGCACAGGTGGCACATCATTTTTTTGTTTTCCCGCTTTTGGGTTGCCCTCTGTTTGGGCATCCAAATTTGAGCGTTTCATTCCTGCTTTGGCCATTTTTCTCACCTCAATACTAGCGTATCCCACACAATCAAACGCCATACTGGAAGGTCATTCCTTTTCCCTGTCCTACCTTGCCACGCTATTACTGTAACACGTTATCTCGTCCCTTTTGTCTAAACTTGTCCTTTCCCGTAAAAAAAGCCCCTTCGGTAAATATCAGAGGCCTCACAAAATATATTCAAAAGTATTTCCTCGTATTGCAGCTTTTCAAGAGCCTCGGTCTTATCCACGCTTTTTCTTCTTTTTGGGTAAGGGTAAATCCTCCGCAATCAACCGAACCGCCTCGGTCAAAAAATCTTTATTTTCGATATCCTCAATCACATAAGATGGCTTTGCCCCCTCATAAGCACAGCCCATGGGCATTCTCTCTAATTTTTTTTGCACAGATGGTGTGTTTTTTAAAAAAAGCTGATCATCACATACCAGCCCTATGACCTTTTCATCACAATATAAGCAATAATCCCCCATCATCTTGCGGTAGCGAATATTCCCCGCTTCTTGCATTTGGTCGGCAATATATTGCACAAGTCCCTCGTTAGATGCCATTTTTCCTCCTCCTTTTCATGCTCCCTCTTTTCATAAAGAATACCATTGATCCATAAAAAAACAACTGCCTTTCGGCAGTCGTATTTGGGAGTGGGAAGGAGCCAAAGCCCTTTCCCGAATAAACCGATAAAAGAGGGACTTTCACCGATTTATTTATGGAAACATATAATAATGTTTCTTCTGTGTTATAAGTATATTATACACAATTGTGGTAAAAAGAAACGTAAATAAAGTGTTAAGGATTCTTACAATCCCTCATGGCTTCAGTTTTCTCTTCCCTACAATTAATTGTTTGCATACGAATTAAAATACATAAAGTGTTCTCTTTTCAAATTTTTTCATTATATGAAACCCATGCCCCGCAACATATAAATAAAAAAGAATAATGTAAATGCTGAAAAAACCATGGAATAGATCAAGTAATCTCCGGCCAATTCATAATCTGCATCAAATTGAATGGCCATCTGATAATTAGTAATGGCAGTTGGAGCAGACAGAAAAATAAAAACAGGAATCAGTTCGGTGCCCCTTAAGCCAAGCATATATATTGCAGGTATTAAAAAAATCGCTGGTATCACCAAAAGCTTTGTCACCAGCCCGGCAATCAGTACGTTTATGTTCTTTTTTGCGGAACGAAATTCAAACTGTCCGCCCAAAAAAAGGAATGCCAAGGGCGTTGCAATTTTCGCTACATCACTCCCGGCGGAATGTAAAAAATCCGGCATGGGAATTTTCAAAATATAGAAAAACAATCCCAATATCACGCCCCAAATAATCGGATTTTTTAATGCATTGATAAAAGCTTTTTTGGTACTGGGTTTTTCGTCAATATCCGCAAAGGCGGAATAAACGAATACCCCCAAGGTATTTAGAATGGGTAATGTTGCCGCCATAATGGAGGTTGCCATGGCAACGCTCTGTGCTCCGCCCAAACTTTTAGAAAAGGGAAGTCCGTATAGCATAAAATTTCCCCGATACATACACTGTATGATCACACTGATTTTCCGCCGATCCTTCACTAGCTTAGGAATCAATACTGTCAATATAGCAAGAGAAATAAAAATAAAAGCAATACAAAAAAAGATGATTTTAATATACGTAAAATCAATGCGCTCCGCATCGTAAAGATTAAAAAAAACCAACAACGGAAACAGTACATTAAAGCATAGTGCATTGCCTTTCGCCACAAACTCTTCTGTTAAAATACCCCTGTGCTTCAAGAAATTCCCTAAGATTACAATGCTAAAGGATGGTGCAACTGCATTAAAAGCAAATAAAAGATTTTCCACCAAAGAACCCTCTTTCTTCATTAAAAGGAGATGTTTTGGCCGCTTTCATTCCAAATGATAACCGTTTCTCCTTCTTGCGCATACTTTTCAGCATCTCTCTGCGCCATTTTGAAATACATAAACCGGTCATCCTCCGGCGAAGGCAAGTGATAAATAATTATTTTTTTCGCCTTTAAATTTTCCTGCAGAATTTTTCTGCCCTTTGGATGATTATAAAAAATAGGCGTCACAAATACAATATCTGCTGCAAAATCCTGTTCCTTGTCAAAGGCTTCTTCATAATAATCCACGTCAGCTAAAAAAGCAAGCTTTACCCCATCCAAATCAAGGCGAAAGCACTGGTTCGGAATATCATAAAACTTTTTATCCACATGCCGGGTGGTAAAAACCTTGAGTCCAATTCCCTGCTCTAATACCGCTTCGTTATTTTCATCCAAGAGAATTGTCTTATCCGCGAACTCTGCCTCTGCCGCCGCCAGCCCCATGGTATGGTCAATGGGCGGAAAGCAGATGCCTTTTACATTGTTTGCAGCCATATATTCCATAAAATAAGGGGAGTAATAATGATCGTAGTGAGAATGAGAAAATAGCAGATAATCAACATTTGCTAACTCACCCTTTCCTTTTTTCATCATATCCCATGCCCACTGGGGTAAATCCGTAAAGTTTTCCCCCAAATCTTTATATAGTCCGTCCAGTAATATCCTAACACCCTTGTGAAACACAATCACAGCGGCGTTGGCCACCAGAACCGCATAGCTTTTTTGGTCCATAAATACCCCCAAGCCTTTTAAAATAGAGGCGGCCAAAAGCCGCCTCCAAATTTTCATATTGTTACAAATTGAATCTCTTGTTGAAATTGTTTACATTCCACCCGGATTATTTCTGCTTTGGAGCAAAAATAAACACTTCCAAATCTTCGTCATAGCCTCTACCCATTTCAATGCCGTCAACCTCAGCAATAACAACATCCACGGTCATAAGCACTTTGTTGCCTTCAATCAGATGGCCGCCATGGCCTGTGCCGTATTGGTCAGAAAGGCTGTAGTGTATATGCAGCAAGGTTTCCCCCTTGTCGTCATGACAAATCATACCTGATAATCCAACCAATTCAATGGCACCCCGCAAAACAATGGGTTCGCTGTATCCGTAACCTGCTTTTTTATCCTTCAATGGTACAGGATTAAAGAACTGCGCACCGTTTAAGCTACCGATACCGCTTAAAATAATACCGTCCTTGATATCGTAATCCTTGCAGATTTTCTCAAGTCCTAAAAGTACGTCTTCGCCGGGGCTCATTCTTGCAGCAACGATTCTTTTGATATTACCCTGTGCTGTTGAAATCATAGTTTTGCTCCTTTCAAAGCTCATCTTCTGCAAAATATCATAAACGCATCTCAAATATTTATTTTATTTCAATGCCCATATCCTGTTCAAACATTTTTACAAGGGCACATTGATCCTCATTGATTAAACCGGCTTCTTCCATCCTGTTCATGTACCCCAAAACAAGAGCAGACATAGGGATTTCCACGCCCATATCTTCCGCAAGCTTCGTTGCGTTTTTCATATCTTTCTGATGCACTGCAATTCTTGCACTTGCAGTAAAATCCCTGCTGATAATTTTGGGCACCTTCAAGTCCATAACTGCATTCTGGGCAAATCCGTCCTTAATCGCATGGAATAATACATCCGGGTCCAACCCTGCTTTTACTGCGAAAGCATACGCTTCGGAAACTGCAATCAAGTTGCAGCCAACAATCATATTGTTTGCAAGCTTTGCAACATCACCGCACCCTGTTGTACCCATATACGTCACCCGGCTGCCCACACAAGCAATCAGGTCTTTCACTTCCTCAAAAATTTCCTTGTCGCCGCCGCACATTACCACTAAGGTGCCTGCTACGGCGCCGGTTTCTCCGCCGCTCACAGGGGAGTCAATCAAAGACATCCCTGCAGCCTTCACCTTAGGATAAAGTTTGCGAACTACGCCGGGGAAGGTAGAGCTAAAATCAACAATAACTGTGCCCTTTTTCCCGTTATCAATAATGTCAGTTACAATGCTTTCCACCAGTTCATTTTTGGGAAGGCATAGAAAAATAACTTCGCTGTTTTCATAAACTTCCTTTGCCTCTGCCGTAGCAACACCACCGGCCGCAGCAAACTTTGCTCTGGATGCCTCGGCAACGTCAAAACCAATCACAGGGCAGCCGCTTTTTTTCAAAACGTTGATTGCCA
>ENA-UOOM01002474-UOOM01002474.1-fermentation-metagenome-genome-assembly--contig:-NODE-2474-length-15142-cov-5.468615_pt1 | contig 15142 bp, 12 predicted proteins | sample MGYA00245781_ERZ724031 | MGnify/ENA primary metagenome ERZ724031 (study PRJEB28704, sample SAMN03018317) | fermentation metagenome | biome: anthropogenic terrestrial biome; feature: soil; material... | reverse complement strand
ATATCGCCGTCTCTTTGCGGGATTCCTCCTTATTTTTATTTAGCGCTTTATATAAAACAAAAAGCGCCACCGCCGTTATCAACAGATAGGACAACATCCCTAATGGAGATTCCCTGATGGTTATTGCATCTGTGAAGGGGACCTGTACCGCTTCCAGAACCGCCCCTATGGCGTAATACCCGGCGGTGGTAAGCGCCGGATATATCACGTCATATTCAAAATACGGGTCGTGGAGGCTGTAGTAGATGCTGTTGAAATAGTCCATGAAATAATCGTGTCTGTCGTAAAAAAGCATATCTCCCAAAGAATTTCCCTTTGTTATGAAAAATGCTGCAATGGAGAGCAAAATCCCTGCGACCATGATTGAATAAAAAACGCCAACGACCCTGTTGCTTGCGCCAAGTGTGAATATGCGATATGCTCTATCCTTCAACCAGCGTATCGAACCGTCATTCATGCTTCCGAAACAATCGGCAGTTTATTATTTATAAGTCGCCTTGTTTATTTGCATTTTGTTGATTGGACTTTATTAACTATTGATCCGCGCTGATTAGATTGCAGAGAACGTTTCCTCATCTGGATTTGGTGTTAAGAGTGTATTTCCAGGTCGCATCGATCGAAAGCGAATGCAGTGACAGGATGATGAATATTAAAAAGAAGAAATGTTGCGAACTGTATCAAAGATTGGGAGTCAGCATAACATGTCCATCAGAGCATAAGTTGATTCCGCCACCGTTCCATATGGCACATCCTCTGACCTATCGAACCCCATTCCGTACAAAACCCCAATGAAATCTATACCGCATTCCTCTGCGGCGAAAGCATCGTTCTCGGTATCGCCGACCATCACGATTTCGGGCCTGCTGACTTCAGATGCTGATATGCATCTTTCGATCAGATCCTTTTTTGATAGCTTGCCGTCGAAATCTGAACCTTCTATTACATCGAAATAATGCGAAATGTTTAGATTATCCAACATGGTCCTCGTGTAGTCACAGCGCTTGTTGGTCGCCACTGAAAGGAAGCATTTTTTCTTCAGACATTCTAGCAGAGAAGTTATTCCGGAATAGATCTCGACCTCCATCAGGTATTTGTTCTTGTACAGGTCCCTGAAGACGTTATTGAATCTTGGAATCTCACTCTCATCGTATCCGAAACTTTTGACAATCGCCATCCCGATAGGGGGCCCGATGAGGGATCTGATCTCGTCAGATGTCATCGAAGGATAACCGAGTGTCTCTAGTGCCTCCGTGGTTGCGCGTATGATTCCTCGGGAAGAATCGACGAGAGTTCCGTCCAGATCGAAGATGACCGAACGATACATACGTCAGTCCTTCTCGTATATGGATTCTGTGAGGAACACGATGTCCATATCCTTGCGGTACTCTTTCAGCTTTTTAGTAAGTAGCCTGTTAACCGCAGAGAGATAATCGAAATTCTTGGAAAGATCGAAACTCTTGTCGATATAGTTCTTCTCCGAATTCTTTTTGAAACCGTCGAACCCTGCCAATGATACCCTGTGAACATCTATCTTCTTTAGGAAATTCAAAAGAATGACCAGAGCGTTGTCCCAGATCTCGTTAGAATCTGTGATCAGATCCGCGTAATTGAGAGTGTAGTCGAAAGGATCGCCAACGGGCGTGATATGGGAGGTCGCTATTATTTTTGTATTCTTCCCCGTTAGATTGGGTATCATGAGGCTGTAGCGTTTGGAGTTGCTGAAGAAAATATAATCGACATGTATGTCCGGAATGAAGTTAACTGAGATTGTAACGGGGCTGTTCTCCGATTGGTAATCAACAATCTTCCATTTTTCCTTCACTGCTGATGTTCCGGGGCCGATTACTAGGACGTCCTTCCCGCCTATCTCTTTTTTCAGTTCTCTGACGCATGAGGGATCGTTCACATTGTCCAGCATATACTCCATATAAAGCTCTTCGATGTGCTGCTTGTCGTATTTTAGCCTGAGCTCAGGTTTTATCCTGCTCAATATATTGTTTAGATCTTTTACGGACAGGGAGCGTTTGTCCATCAAATGGCTCACATAATTGGGATGGCAGTCGTTCATTGCCGAGATGTAGTACTGGAAGCTGTATCCCCAATATCTCTTCTCGTATATCGGTATGATATTGACGTCGATGGCTTCCAATATTTGATTCATATCATAGCTCTTGCCATAGTTCTCATTGAGGTGCATGGCAAGCAGTTCGGTCGGAGCATTGCCTGCACTTTTGCCCATGCCGTAAAGGCTGCCGTCCAGTATGATACTCCTTCCCGTATCCATTTCCAACGCCTCTATCGTATTGGAGTATGCCAGCTGGAAATTGTTGTGGGAGTGGTATCCGATCGATATGGATGGATCCAGATGCTTGTCCAGGAGATTGAAATAAAAGGACATCTGCTCCTTGTGCATCAGTCCGTATGTATCGACCAACGAGACGGCAAAAGGCCTGATGGTGTTGACGTCTTCGGTGAATTTGATAATGTCATCGGCTTCGTAGGATGTTATGGATACCATATTGAGGAAGAGGGCGTACCCTTTCTCCATCACTTTTTTTCCGAATTCGACGGCATTGTGCATGTTCTCTTTTTTGAATATCACCCGTATGCCGTCCAGGACGGTCTCGGACCTGGGCTGCAGGTTATCGATATCGCATGTTCCATAATCGATCATTGCAACGACCATGGACCTCTTGTCGGCGATGGAACCGAAGGCCTCGGTCATGCTGGCAGTGTCCGGCTGAATGGTCCTGTTGGAATCGAATCTGCGCCTCTGGTCCAGGAAGCCTATTTCTATAATGTCCGTTCGAGACGCGTTGAGCCTGTCGAAAACGCATGTCATGGTGCCGTTACCGAACTCCCAATCGTTTACATATCCGCCGTCACGCAACGTACAGTCCAGTAATTTTATGTCCTTTACCATCTACACCGAGCTGTGGATTGAATTATCACTGTTAAAAGGTAACGGTTCTGGAGAATGCCCCCGCCCGATGTCCACATGTCATTTTTATCAAAAATACATGTTGGCTCATTAAGCAATAACTCCTAAATCAGCAATCTGGAATTATAAATTTCCAATCCCTCACAGAATACCGACACTCCGAGTTCGGCATAAACGGTCTATTCTTTAGCTCACATCCACCGGATTAATAATTTATTCGCGACCGATTCTCCTTCTAACTCGGCGTTCGCTTTGAGTCCTGAGTACCAACATGGATGCCTATGCAGACGATTGTAGTCACGACACTGGTTTTAGACCTCTTTAAAGTCCGATCCGAAGTCCGAGGTTGCCGAAAGCACTTATTTTGATTGTATTAACTACTTCATAATCGTATATGGGGACTGGCCTGTTTCCTCCAACGATTATTTTGTCATCTTCCCCCCTAGTTCAATGTGTAATGAAACACTAAGGCCTACAGCACATCCTCTCAGGGTTTCGAAACCAGGACGAACGAGTACCCGCCATTATCTCTTGTCCGAAAAATCACATTGAAAAAATAAAATGGAAGGGCACATTAGATTCGAACGTCCAATTGTCAAAGTTGGGATATATTACTACAATCTTGAAAATAACATCTGGCACATCTTCGTCTTTTACATCATCCGTTCTTCTACTACCGCGTTCTTAAGCGGAATAAGCAGTACTCCGAGAGATATCAAAAGTCCGAATATCACATATGCCAGCAATAGGCCGTAAGATGCTCCGTCCATCCCCGAATAAGGGATTGTGAAAGCAAAGACCAGAATACTTATAAACAGTGCGAGGACAGACAGTATTGCTGCCTCCCTTCCCTGTTCTTTTGTAATCATTACTGTAATTCCGCACATTCCCATGCTGTAAACGACTATGCCTATCATCAACACGTTGAAGTAGTGAACGTGAGGGATTATTTCGTCACCGTAAAGGAGGATAAAGAAATACTCTCCGAACAATGCGCTCACCGCCAAAAACAGTGCACCTAACAACATGACTGCGGCGACCATCTTCCCATAGCTCCTGCGGAGAGATCTCATATCTCCCGACCTTGAAGTATTAGAGAAATAAACGATAAATGGCGTAAATATGCCCATTATTAGAGTTGGAACAACGATCGTCGGTGCCGAAAGTGTGCTGAATATTCCGACCAGAGCGTCCCCCCAGTATGCCTGTAACATGATCTTCGGAAGAGCTGTGATGACAATAGGGGCAACCCCGGAAAACAGCAGAGGTATACCGATCCAAATCATGCGTTTTATGGCAATTGGGTCTGCTTTTCTGACAGATACTGTTCCACCGACATATTTCTTGTATCCTGCAATCACCGTGACCAAGAAGGAACCGCCACCGATCAACGCCATCAAGGCCACAGATGCGGCCATATCACTTGTAAAATTGAATACGACCAAGAACGTTATCAGGCTAACGACGCCCTCGAACATGGTGCATTTGCCCGCATAGTCCAAGTGGTCCCGAATTTGCAGTGTCGCCGTATACAGGTACGCAAAATGAAGTATGTTTCTATAGACCATGTACATTACTATCACAAGATTCTGTTGCGAAGAGTAACCCATGAACAGCGCTATCGGTATGCAGAGGGCGAAACTGAAAACGATTGTGATGATCCTGCTCGCCTTGTATTCGTTCTCCGAGAATCTTACGTACTGGTCAGCAATCTGATATTGGTTCAGAGAAAGGGTGGCAAATATGTTCAGAATGGAACAGATTGAAAGTGCAATCGCAAATACGCCTGCATCTGAGAAGTTCGTCATCCTTGGGATAAACATCATTATCAGCCATTGGCAGAACAAAGAGACCAGGCTGCCTGCTGTGTTGTAAGTGATATGCTTAGAGTATCCCATATCTTTTCCGACCCTATGCGATGATTTCAACCGATGATGCCGTCAGTAGATAAACTGACGCATCCTTGGACACGATTCAGTCCGCAGTGTCGCCAATGCGGCGCCTTACACTATCGACGGTGCGCGCAATACCCTCCTCAAAGGAGTATTTCCGCCGGAAGCCCGTATCTCCCTCGAGTTCTGAAGTATCGGCACAGAGGTTCATCGGCTGATGAGGATAGTATTCCTTGGCTCCAAAACCGAGCGGCAACCCGGGATTTATGGCATTTCTGACCATATGTACGTAATCTTTCAGCGGCCTGCCTTCTCCGCTCCCGATGCAATATGCTTTACCGTCCCTCCCATTGAGGCCGATGGCCAGCATAGCGGATGATGCATCTTCCGAATAGATATAATCCCAAGTTTGTTCGCACTTTGTAAGTTGCGGGACCTCCCCCGCGAGCAAGGTCTTTATAAGGTACATTATCAGCGTCTGGTCCGAGTCCAATTCCCCATATACGCTTAGTATTCTTGCCCAGTTGAACCTGATCCCCAATTGATTGCACAATAAACTGCACATCTTCCCTGCGGCAAATTTTGCAACTCCGTACCCGCTTTTTGGGTTTGTTGCCGTTGTTCCATCAAGCATGCAGTCGACGTTCCCATACTCTGCCTGAGAGCCCGCACCTACAAAGACGGATGCGCTCCAGCTTTTTGCGAGTTTTACGGCATCGAGGGCGAACATTATATTCTTACATTGTACGTAGACATCATCACGTCCCGTGACGGACGTTTTATCCCATGCCAGATGGAAAAAAATATCGCAATGTTCGATTCCCGATAGCGTTTCGTATTTTGAAATATCACACTCGATCGTTCTGATTTTTTCCGAAGTGAGGATGTTCTTTGCTCTTGCAGACCCGGGCCTGATAATAGAAATGACCTCGTGCCCGCTCTCAACAGCAATCTTAGCAAGCGTCGATCCGATCATACCCGATGAACCCGTGATCGCAATCCTCATGATATCATTCATCTCCATCCATCAGATCGATGTACATGTTGCTCTTCAGTTCATCGCGATCGAGGAACGGGAACATATCCTCCAACGGCGGGGAGAAAAGCCTCCCATCGGGAAGTTTCTTGGTCGCCGATTTTGGCTCGAATATCTGGTCTGCGGTCATGAACACTTCGCAGATGAGATATCCTTTTGCAGAAAGGACTTCGTCTAGTTTGCCCATTTCATCATTGCTCTTTATCGAATGATATGGGAATCCATAAGCATATGCCAGCTTTTCGAAATCGGGGAATCCCAGATCTCCGCTCTGTTCGCCGATGCCGCAGAAATTCTTATTGAACAAGTTCGTCTGTGTGAGTCTTATCGAATGATATCCTCCGTTGTTTATGACGAATATCTTGATGGGGAGCTTGTTTGTTATCACCGTCTGAAGCTCCTGAAGGTTCATCTGTATGCTGCCGTCTCCGGCTATGCATATAGTGTCTTGGAGGCCGGATGAAATGCATACGCCTATGGCCGCAGGAAGATCGTATCCCATGCTGGCTATTGCCGAATTTGTTATGAATCTCTGTCTTTTCTTAATATTGAAGGCGTGACTTCCCACCGCACAGGCCGTTCCGTTTCCGGTGACAACGTTACTGCCCTCCGGCAACCTGGTGCCCAGCTCCTTCATGAAACAATATGGGTTAGCCAACCCCTCTCCGGTGCAATGTCTCTCCTGGACTACCGGATATTTCTTCTTCCAGGCATTGCACTGCTTTATCCAGTCAACCCCTTTGAACAATTTTTCATCATCGAGGGATATGCCGATTTTTTCAAGGAGCTCGCGGGCATCCGCATGCACGGGCAGGTCGACATGAAGCGTCGGCTTCTTCAGCTCGCTATCGTCGACGTCTTCCATTATTACGTAGGCATCCCTCGCCCAAGTTTCCCAATTGAACCCCACCTGCCTGAGACTCAACCTGCTTCCTACTGAAAACACAAGGTCGCTGTTCTGTACAGCGAAATTACCTGCCCTGTCTCCGAGGCTTCCTCCGCGGCCTGCATAAAGAGGGTCATCATCCGGAAGAAGATCTATGCTGTTCCAATTCGTGACGACCGGAACATTGAGCTTTCTGATCAGCTTCAGAAACACGTCGTATGCTCCGGACAGCCTTATTCCGTTCCCGGCATAGAATATCGGGCGCGAGGACGCTCTTATTTTTTCTATGATTTTATCGACCGTCTCTTGCTCTACAGCGGGAGGGAGGTCGTTTTCTTCTTTTTCGGGGAAGAATTCCTCCAATTCGTATTTTTCGACATATGCTCCCTGAACATTCAGAGGTATGTCCAACCAGCATGGTCCGGGGCGCCCGTGGGTCGCCAGGAAAAGTGCTTTGTCGAGACTGTATTTGATGCGCCTCGCATCTGTAACCATCTCGCTGTACTTTGTCATGCATCCAACGGCCTTGACGATATCGAATTCCTGATCGCCCATCGCCCTTAACGGAAGCCCTGTGCTTCTGGCCGTCGTATCGTAGCGCACCTGTCCAGATATCACTATCATCGGAATGGAATCCAGCCATCCTCCCACAACACCTGTGATTGCATTCGTGCCCCCTGGCCCCGTCGTAACACATAGCACCGCCATTTTATTGTTCATGCGCGCGTAACTTTCAGCAGCCATCGCCGAAGCCTGTTCGTGATGGTTGTAATAGCATTTGAGACGAGGGTTGTGACCAAACGAATCGTTGAGATGCATCGCGCCTCCGCCAACAACGGTAAAAACGTCCGTCAGTCCGAAATCCGCCAGATATTCCGCGATGTAATCCGATACCTTGACTTTCATGGAATCACCTCAGAGCTTCCCTGATCGTCTTTGCCATATGATCTATCATCTCGTCCGTCATTCCTGGATAGACGCCGACCCAGAACGTGTTATTCATAATATCATCTGTGACGGGAAGATCGCCGACAGTGCGATATCCTTTGCATTCAGACCTCATCTTATCGAAACAGGGATGCCTTATCAGATTGCCTGCGAAGAGCATACGTGTCTGTACACCTTTGGACTCTATGTACTGTACTACTTTCCTCCTGTCCACGCCCTGCCTGCATGTTATGAGGAATCCGAACCAGCTCGGGTCGCTTCCAGGAAGGGCTTCGGGCAGTATTATTTTATCCTGCAGATCCAAAAGTTTATCTTTCAGACGGTTAAAGTTTTGTTTCCTTCTCTCCACAAAACCGGGGAACTTTTTCAGTTGGGCGCAACCTATCGCGGCCTGCATATCAGTTGCCTTGAGGTTGTATCCGAAGTGTGAATAAACGTACTTATGATCGTATCCTAAAGGGAGTTCCCCGTACTGCCTGTCGAACCTGTGGCCGCACAGGTTGTCCCTTCCGGAAGGACAGGAACAATCTCTCCCCCAGTCCCGCAGAGAACGGACTATTTTATGAAGAATCGGATCGTCTGTGTATACTGCGCCCCCTTCGCCCATGGTCATGTGGTGGGGAGGATAGAAGCTCGAAGTTCCTATATCGCCCACCGTTCCGGTGAACCTTGACTCCCCATGATAGGCATATTTTGAGCCGAGAGCGTCGCAGTTGTCTTCAATCAGCCATAGGCCGTTGTCATCACAGAATTCGCGTGTAGCTTCGATATCGAAAGGATTTCCAAGAGTATGTGCGAGCATGACAGCTTTCGTCTTTTCAGAAAGCGCCTCCTCCAATTGCGAGATGTCCACATTATATTGTGGGACGGTCATATCTACGAACACGGGCACCGCTCCGTACTGAATGCATGGCGTGACAGTGGTAGGGAACCCGCATGCTACCGTTATCATCTCGTCGCCGGGGAGGACCGCACGTTCACCGAGCGACGGGGAAGTTAGGGCCATGAAAGCCAGCAGGTTAGCGGAAGATCCTGAATTTACCAGGTTGCAGTATTTGATACCGAGATATTCGGCCATCGAACTTTCAAACTCGTCCGTATACCTTCCGGACGTCAGCCAGAATTCCAACGAAGAGTCGACCAGGTTGACCATCTCATCATGATCATAGACTCTGGAAGCGTATGGTATCCGTTGCCCTTCCACATACGCTTCTTTTTTATGATATCTATCACAATACTCCGATACTGCCTTCAAGATCTCCGTTCTGGCCTGTTGCTCTGTTTTTCCATTGAACATTCAATCGCTCCCCAAGTATTCGCGTATCTGGTTGTCCATGCATTCGACGACATCTCCGCCGGAAGACCATATTTTTGACCATTCCACGGTTCTGTCGACAGCAGTTGCGATGTCCCAACGCGGTTCGAACCCGAATTTCTCCCTGATGGAATCTATATTGAGCCTCAGGTATCCCGCCTCGTGCCTATGTCCTGATCCATATGTCGGAGGCTTCATATCTCCCCAAGAGTCACGGAAAAGCTCTACTAGCTCTCCTGTGGTCACATTGTCTTCTTCCAAGGGCCCCACATTATAATAGCCGGAAAGACTCGGGTCTTTCTCCTGCTCCGAGACTATTGTCAGATATGCGATGAGGGGCTCCAGGACATGCTGGTACGGCCTTACCGAATCGGGATTTCGCATGTGTATCGATGTGCCAGAAATTGCCGCGCGTACGCAATCGGGCACTATCCTGTCATTGGAGAAATCCCCGCCACCGATCACGTTGCCCGCCCTGGCGGTGGAAATGGCACATTCTTTATCGAAAAAACTGTTTTTGTAACTGTGGGTCACAAGCTCTGAACAGCTCTTCGAATTAGAATACGGGTCGTATCCGTCCAATGGATCTGTTTCTGCAAACTGTCCTCCCTTCTCGTCGTTCTTATAGACCTTGTCGGTGGTGACGTTCAGGAACGATTTTACCGAGTCTGTGTTTCTTACGCATTCTAAAACGTTCACGGTGCCCATAACGTTCGTCTCATATGTTTCCCTTGGATGTTCATATCCGTAAAGGACCAGCGGCTGAGCAGCAAGGTGTATTATAATCTCGGGCCGGACGTCCGAAATGAAGCTGTACAGTCGGTCGTAGTCCCGTATATCGCCTATTTCGGAGTACATCCTTTTTCCCACGTCCGCGACCTCGAAAAGACTGGGATCTGTCGGCGGATCGAGGGCGTATCCGTAAACGTCAGCACCTGCCCCCTTAAGAATGTGGCATAGCCAGGATCCTTTGAAACCCGTATGTCCGGTGACCAGGACCTTTCGATTATTGAAGCCCAGTATCGTGGCCTTACCACACTTTCCATTGAGCATTTCCAGACTCCCACATGGCCTCAAGTTTCTCTTTGTCCCTGAGAGTATCCATGCAATACCAGAAACCGTCGTGGCGGAAAGCTGCCAGAGTTTTTTTCTTTGTCAATTGCTTAAGCGTATCCTTTTCAAAGACGGTCTCGTCGCCCTCTATAAGATCCAAAACTTCGGGTTCGAGGACCATGAAACCTCCGTTTACCCAACCGACGTCTTCGACGTCCTTCTCTCTGAAAGCTCTGACGATGTTGTTGTCCATGTCCATCATGCCGTATCTTCCTTCCGGATGGACGGCCGTCAGCGTAACCATCTTTCCATGAGACCTGTGGAATTCCAGCAGCTTATCGATATCGACGTCAGATACTCCGTCACCATATGTGAGCATGAATGTATCATCCAGATACGATTTTAGCCTCTTAATGCGGCCCCCGGTCATTGTATGAAGTCCTGTATCGACGATGGTGACCTTCCATGGTTCAGATACATTATTGTTGACCGTCATCTCCCCCCCTTTACTGAAGTCAAACGTTATGTCACTGCAGTGCAGATAATAATCTGCGAAGAATTCCTTTATGACGTGTTGCTTGTATCCGGCGCAAATTACAAAATCATTTATGCCATAATGAGAGTATAGCTTCATTATGTGCCAGAGAATTGGTTTTCCCCCTATTTCGATCATAGGCTTGGGCTTTAAATGGCTCTCCTCTGAGATGCGCGTGCCGAGTCCTCCAGCAAGGATTACTGCCTTCATGTGGCGACATAATCTAATCAAAATTTAAATAATATCGTACTGAAACATAGAGATGTTTAATAATGTGACACATGCATCGGGTTCCGCTGATTCCGCATGAAGAAGATTTCTGTTGTCGTCCCCACATATAACGAGGAAGAAAATGTGGTTCCCTTGTCCGAGAAGATAATCGAACAATTCATGGATAAATCGGACAAATATGACTACGAGTTGATATTCATAGATAATGACTCCAAGGATTCAACGAGGGAGAAGCTCAGGGCGCTGTGTTTTTCCAATCCGAGGATAAAGGCCATATTCAATGCCAGGAACTACGGTCAGTTCAGTTCCCCATATCATGGGCTTTTGCAGGCGACAGGAGATTGCGCAATATTGATGAGCGCAGATTTCCAGGACCCGGTCGAATTGATACCCGACTATCTGAGAGAATGGGAATCCGGACACAAAATCGTGCTGGGACAGAAGACCTCCAGTGAGGAAAATAAGATAACTTTCGCGCTGAGGAGCCTGTACTACAGGTTCATGAAGAAGAACTCGGACGTGGATTTTATTGAACATGTTACCGGGTCCGGCCTGTATGACCGGAAATTCATAGATGTTCTCAAGACGGTCGACGACCCGCGCCCCTTCCTAAGAGGGACAGTCGCAGAAATGGGCTACGGCATAAAACTTGTCCCTTATGAACAGCCTCAGCGCAGGGCGGGGAAATCCAGCAACAGCATCTCCAAATACTATGATGCGGCGATGCAGGGCATGACGTCATATACGAAAACCGGCGTCAGACTGGCAGTTATCCTCGGAGCGACGTGTACTGTCATAAGCCTGCTGACCTCCGTCTGCGCGGTCGCCTATAAACTTCTGAACTGGAACACCTACGATATCTGGCCGATGGGGCTCGGAATCGCAATATTTGTTGTCGTATCACTGCAGTTGCTGTTCATAGGCGTAGTCGGAGAGTATGTCCTCAACATTAATTCCAAGATTAACAGGCGTTCGCTGGTAATAGAATCGGAGCGCATTAATTTCTGAATTTGTGTGATATGATAATCGCTTAATTCCTATTTTGACACGTATATATGGCGTTAATCCGTCCGGTTGATGTTTTTTTAAGTTCCCAGCCACATCATAAGGGGGAGACAGACCGGAGATATGACGGAAAAACTTTGATCCCATTTTTGGTTGTTTTTTGAAATCAAAGGAATTCCGTTCCCAGAACCTCGGAATATATCTCGAACAGTTTTTTAGAGTACTCCTTCGGACTGAGTCCGAACGACGCACCTTCGGTGACGGACCTTCTGTATGGGTCGTCCATGGCCAGCCTGTACATTTTCTGGGCGAAATCCTCTTCATCCTCCGAGGGGACGAAATATCTTGTAGCTTCCTTCGGTATCTCGGCATCTCTGAAGAAGACGACGGGGGCCCCGCATGCCTGGGCCTCCAACGCCGTAAGTCCCAAACCTTCGTGCATCGACGTATTGGCGAAGACGGCCATCTCGTTATAGAAGGTTAGCAGCTCGTCCTTTCCCAGGCCCGACGTGAACTCGATCCTGTCTGCCATCCCCAACGATTCCGAAAGTAAGACGAGCTCGTCCTTCATCGGCCCGTCGCCGCATATCACGAACCTGTATCCGTCCGTACCCGGCATCTCCGTGAACCTTTTGAACGCCCTGATCCCCGCCGGCACGTTCTTTCTTTCGATCAGCGTCCCGACGAACCCGATAATCTTCCCTCTGGGCCTCCCGAGGTCCCTGAATAGCGGATCTATGGTGTGTTCCAGAACGAAAACTTTATCGGGGTCGGCTCCAAGCTGCCCGATTATCTCGTCACGTGTCTGCTGCGATACCGCGATTATCGCATCCGAATACTTCACCGCACGCTTTGCTACCATCTTCCATACTGCTAGAAGCAGTGGGGAGTTTCCCTCCCTGCTTTTGGAAACGTGGTGGAACGTGACCACCTTCTTCCCCTTGATGCGGGGGAATGCCATGCAGCAAAGCTCGTCCGTAGCGTGATATAATTGGCAGTCTGTTTTTCTCAGAATGAGGGCGGGACCGATGAACCCCCGCCTCAGGCATTTCATATATCCTTCGTCGGTGGACAGTTTGAAGTAGACGTCTTCGTGGTCTACCCCGTTCTCCTCCAGCAGAAATTCCAGCATGTCCGAGTACGACCCGATACCGGTGCCCTTTGTCTCCGTGTCGGGATAGCGCCTCATTACGATCAGTTTGGTCACGTGAACACTGGTGGCTCAATGCGCTCTGCGGTTTATATTAACTCTCGGCCTTTCCGAATTGAAGATAACCTTTCGTGGAGAAATTATAAAGTAACAATCCATACATCATCCCGCTGGTGTCCGGTTGGTAAGAGTAAGTGTAGTCGTCCCTGTTTACAACGAATCCGGGTCCATCGAGCGCGTTTCGAGGGCCCTTGAGGCCCAGGAGTTCGAAGGGATGGAGGTCATATTCGTTGTGGACAGCAAGACAACGGACGATTCCCTGGAACAGATACGGGACATGACCAGCATACTGGGCGATCACCGCGTGATGATCCAGGAGGGGAGCGGGGTCCTCGGCGAAGCGCGGAACCTGGGGCTTGCGGCCGCCCGGGGCGAGTACGTCTGGTTTCTGGACGCCGACGACGTCCCTTACCCTGACTTCATGAAGACGATGTTCGGCATGGCAGAAGAACATCGGGCGGACGTATGTCAGTGCAACTTCGTGCGTTCCACCGACGTAAATTATAAAGAACCGGAATGGGACGCCCGTATAACGGTCATGACCGGACGCGAAGCGATGTGCTACCGAGCTAATGAAATGATACCCGTGACGGCATGGTCGATGCTTATTCGAAGAGGGTTCCTCATCGAAAACGAATTAAAATTCATAGAGGGGAGCTACGCCGAAGATATCGATTTCATCTATCGCGCGCTTGAGAAATGCGGAACCTACTGCTACTGCGACAAGCCCATGTATCTTTATTATCAGAACCCCCTCTCGATATGTTTCACCAAGCAGAACGAACGCGGGGGCGGCGAGGTGGACGTCTATTCGGACCTTTACGATCATTTCGATATGAACGATAAAGCGTTCAATGAAAAATTCGGAAGAAGATCGGCGCTGATGAGGGTCCGGTCGGCCGCCCATATGGACGCGGAACACTTCGTAGATTACATCAGAAGCAAAGACTGTAAAGATATGATGAGGAAGGAGCTGGGCGACCCTTTGTCCCCCGAATACGTGTGGCTCAGCATCTGGCCCTCTTCTTATTATGTTGTGATAAACATATTTTTGAAGTACGTCTATTATAGGAACGGGAAGATATTCGGCAGGAGGCTTAAACACAGATGAAGGCTCTGGTCACGGGAGGTTCGGGTTTCATAGGAAACCACCTGACAGACCGCCTGCTGAAGGGAGGCTGGGAAGTCATATCGGCGGACCGCGGTCCGAACTTAAGGCCAAAGAACGACAGGTTCAGGTCTGTTTGCGTCGATGTCGCGAACGTTGACGGACTGGCGAAGATCGGCAAAGGATGCGACGCGGTTTTCCATCTGGCCGCGAATACGGATGTCCGGCCGAGGGACGAACTTCCTTCGCTGGAGTTCGAGCAGACCTTTCTGACCACCAGATCGGTACTTGAGTGCATGAGGCTTAACGGGATCGGTAAGCTTTTCTTTTCTTCTTCGTCCGCGATATACGGAAACCGGGACGGCCTGCTCAGAGAAGATATGGGCGACCTCCGCCCGGTTTCTTACTATGGAGCATGTAAACTGGCGTCGGAAGCGCTCATAAAGGCGTACTCGGCCATAAATGGCATCGACTCGCTGATATTCCGTCTTCCGAACGTGGTGGGCCCGAATATGACCCATGGTGTGATTTTCGACTTCATGAGAAAGATAAAAAACGACCCGCATACGCTGGAAATACTGGGCGACGGAAAGCAGGAGAAACAGTATGCCCACGTTTCGGACGTCGTGGAGGGGGTCATATACTTCTTAAAACGCACCAGGGGCGTCGAGGTGTACAATATTTCGAACGATTCCTCCATAACGGTAAACGGGATAGCGGACATCGTCTGCGAGGAGATGGGCGTCAGGCCGGAATACAGGTACACGGGGGGAAGCATCGGCTGGGAAGGAGACGTCTCCCGGTACATGTTCGACATATCCAAGGCACGGGCGAAGGGATGGACCTTCAAATACGATTCCGAGAGCGCCGTCAGAGAATCTGTGAGGGCGGAGCTGGCACGGCTGTGATAGAATGGACGCGGCCGATATACTGAAAGAGACTGAAAAATACGGTTTCGTCTCTTTCGATGTTTTCGACACCC
>ENA-UOOM01002472-UOOM01002472.1-fermentation-metagenome-genome-assembly--contig:-NODE-2472-length-15152-cov-20.390475_pt1 | contig 15152 bp, 10 predicted proteins | sample MGYA00245781_ERZ724031 | MGnify/ENA primary metagenome ERZ724031 (study PRJEB28704, sample SAMN03018317) | fermentation metagenome | biome: anthropogenic terrestrial biome; feature: soil... | reverse complement strand
CCGTCTCAGATCTCTGTCCATTTTCATCGGCTGTTTTAAAAAGAAAAGCATAAGTTGAATTAGTTTCGATTTAATCTGACAGTTAAGAGCAAAATACTTAAATTTGTAATATCACAAACAAAATAAGTTTCACCCTTAAAAACTGTCAGAAATGAATACAGAGACAAAGTTAATCAAAAACAAATTAGGTCTGCTAAATTTAGCAGAAGAATTAGGAAATGTATCAAGAGCATGTAAGTATTTAGGTTACAGTCGCGACACATTTTACCGTTACAAAGATTTATTTGAAACAGGTGGCGAGTTAGGTTTGCAGGAAATCAGCCGTCGCAAACCGATAGTAAAGAATCGCATAGAACTTCAAATAGAGCAAAGAGTTGTTTCGTTTGCCACAGAGAATCCGGCCTTTGGTCAGGTTCGGGTATCGAACGAGTTGAAAAAAGAAGGCATATTTATATCACCGGCAGGAGTTCGTTGTGTATGGCTTCGCAATGATCTGGAAACCTTTAAGAAGCGACTGAAAGCACTTGAAGCCAAAGCAGCACAGGAAGGTTTGGTGCTCACCGAAGCACAGGTGGTGGCCTTAGAGAAGGCTAAGGAAGAAAAAGTATCCAAAGGAGAAATTGAAACCTACCATCCGGGTTATCTCGGTGCTCAGGATACGTACTATGTGGGTAATATCAAAGGTGTTGGTCGTATTTATCAGCAGACTTTTATCGACACCTATGCTAAGGTGGCTACCGTTAAGCTCTACGATCGCAAAGTGGCATTGGTGGCTGCAGATATGCTTAATGACAGGGTAATCCCCATGTATGACCAGTATGGTATTCCTCTTATGAGAATACTTACAGACAGAGGAACTGAATACTGTGGCGCAAGAGAGCACCATGAATATCAACTTTATCTGGCCATTGAGGATATTGACCACACCAAAACAAAAGCTAAAAGTCCTCAAACAAACGGCATTTGTGAACGCTTCCACAGAACCATGCAGGAAGAGTTCTATGCTACTGCGTTTCGTAAGAAGATTTACAAATCCGTTGAAGAACTTCAAACGGATGCGGATATATGGCTGCAGTATTACAATAATGAGCGCACTCATTCCGGTAGATACTGTTTTGGTAAAACACCTATGCAAACATGGAGAGAATCCGTGCATCTTGCAAAAGAAAAGTTGTTAGATACTCTGAATGAAAATTTTGTATCTTTGCAACCGTCGGGTGAAGTGGAAACAGGCTCTGCTGGGGAGCAACCTGCAAGTAATAGCCTGACTGACTGGAATGGTCGAGGGGACGTAAAAATCCCCTCTTACCCTTTGACTATTCCTGGCATGTATGACTTAAAAAACCCAATGTTGAATCATTAAAAAAATGCCCGACTGTCAGATGAAGTCTTAGCTAATACACATAAGTCATTGCCTTCAATATTAAATTATACTCCATGAAATTATTTGTTGTAAGACGCATAATCTCTACAAAACGGACTCCCGGTGATAATTTTCTGATACGATCCTGTCCAACTCTAAAAATGGTATCTTTTAAATATCTGTTTTGAAACCGATCTAACAAATCATCAATATAAAAGGTAAGTTTCTCTTTTGTAAAAATCTTCCGGATAAGCCTTTTCGAGTACCGCGGCTGATTGAAGCATCACCTCACGGGAAAAACCGTAAATGTCGTTATCTTCCAGTACTTCATACATATATTTGTAATCAGGATGCATGTAATGTCCGTAGTTAGCAACGGTTGCATGTCCAAAGTTGTGGATAAAAGCTTTTCTGTCAACCCATGCTTTTATATTCTCTTTGTCATATAATACAGTTCATACACATCTTCAAGCCCAACAAGATGATTCCGGCAGATTTTCGAGCCTCTTCCGTCCTGATATTTCCAATCTCATCCATGGCATGACATCCGGCAGATAAAAGACTGCTGCTAGCTTTAACTTCCTCTTTCTTAATATTCACCAGTATTGACCTTATGATGGGCCCACTCCATGATAATAATCAACTTCAGCGTAATGAATCTCTCCTAAAAGACCTTGATCAATAACTGATTTTATGGTTTGTAACTGTCCTGAAAAACGGCACTCGAAGTAACCTCTGCTAAAGAAGTATTATTAATTGCCTCTATGTGAGCTCCTGCAGCCCAACTGTAACCTACTATTCCTACATTATACTTTTTCATAATATTTTGAATTTATTTTTGCGTTTTTGGCTCCCTCTTAAAAACTTTTTTTCAAAAATGCAGAAAATGAAATTTTTTAGACTGGAGTCGTTTAAAATTTATTAGTTTTTTATCCCTGTTCTGTTACTTCAGTGATTTATATACCAGTTGTTTTGTGAATTAATTTCAATTCATTTTTACAATATAGACCTGTCTGCTTCCGGTATGAGTAGCATTAAAGCCTATCATATCCCCTTTTGTACTCCATCGGCAATGAAGGTCACATCGCCAGTCGTTTTTATATTCTGCTGGTTGATGAAATCGACCTATGGGCAGGACTGCCTCAGTTTCCATATCCATGAGATAAAGCTTCTGTTCACGCATCCCGCTGCTTGGATAGGTGTCAGTAATCATCCATTTTCCATCCGGTGAGAACGTTCCATGGCCGTCATAATCAAGCAGTCCATTACCTAAGCGTTTATAGTCCTGTTTTCCTATAGTAAAAAGCACGTGAGCATATTGTTTTGCCTCGTAATTTGCTGTTACCACGAGCTCTTCATCATTTAGCCAATCGAAGTGAGAACCATCCCATCCGTCAGGAAAACAGCGTAACAGGTTTGTCCCATCCCTGTTTACTGTAAAGGCTGTGGTATTCCTCTGTGGAATTGCACGTGCCAACCAAAATATTTTCGTGCCGTTTTTACTAAACCGTGTATGACAAAAATATTCTATTCCATTTTCCGGAACAGGAGGAATCATATCTTTAACCTGCTCTATAGAGACAATAAGCTCCGCATTCCCAGTTTCAAGATCCATGAGAAATATCCCGTCATCTGCAGGTAGTTTGACATCAGCACGAGCATCCTGTCCCTCGCCACCGTATCCATAATCCTGACGAGTTATACGAAGTCTCGAAAAATTGATGCTTACAGCCTTAGTTCCATCATCTGTAACGGCACTTACCGGGTGTTGAAAAGTTTTTACCTCTTCTTTGGTGTGAACATTCAAAATCACGGAAACATACTTGCCATCTCTATAATCGTTATAAATTATCAGAGAATCGGGAGAACTGCCCAGCCAATGGGCCATGCAGCCCTCCTGAAAATTCCATGCCCTGGTTAGGGCGAGAGGAATAAATTCATTAGTAGTTAAATCAACAAGCCCCAAGGTTGCCGGATCATTTTCATCGGGCAGCTTATGTTTAATGTCAGTTTGTAAAACGGTAACATAGCGCTGTGACTTACTCCATGAATTGATGCCATAATAACTGGCAAAGAAATGCTCGTATTCTCCTCCAGTAATTTGAATAGGTTCACTAATTTCCGGGAAAGTAACGATAATGCCTTTCCGTTTTTCAACGCACGAAAAAGAGATGAACAGAATAATTCCTGTAATTAATATTTTTATCGGTTTCATCAATTCTATATTAATCTTTCTACAATTAAATCAAATACCTTTAAGATCAAATTTTCCTGTATTCCTTCTTTTCTTGAGGTTTGATGGTCGTCAGATCTTTTATGAAAACAGTTTCTTTTGAATTAATGCTCTTCCTTGCAGCTATCCCTACCAGACAGGCTAATGCACCGTCTCTTACGCCGGCAGCCTGCTTAAGATCATCAGTTGTTCCGGGGATAAAAATCTGATCCTTCAGGAGCTTGTCGCCTCCGCCATGCCCACTGCCTTGTGGTAATTGAATATATTGTCTTCTTCCGAAGTTTTTGTAGACGATAATTTCATCATAGTTTGCATCTGTCGTGGAGTTTGATTCCTGAATCCATGCATCTATTCTTCCTTTGGTGCCGTTAAAAGCGATCCTGTATCCTTCGTATGGAGAGTAGGTTGTTAATGAGTAGGATACCTGTACCCCGTTCATGTACTTGATAGTTGCAGCCATTTTATCATAGATATTAACGTCATTTCTAAACACGCAACCATCGCGGTGATACCCGTCATATTTCTCGTTATCAACGTACAACCTCTTGTTTCTCTCGTTTCTCATTATGTCAAAATAGAAATTACACTCTTTTGTATGAGAGCAATTTCTGCAATTGACTCCCCTGAAAGGCCCGTTTTTTCCGTAAAATTCTAAATTTCCCAATGCATATACACTTTTAGGATCACTTTCAATCCACCAGTTCAGCAGGTCGAAATGATGACTGGCTTTGTGCACCCAGAGAGACCCGCCTTTTTCCACGAGCCTGTGCCACCTTCGGAAATAGTCTGCACCGTGAGAAGTGTCGAGATACCAGTGAAAATCTACTGATGTAATGTTTCCTATTTCTCCGGAACGTAGTAACTCCCATATTTTTGCACGATGTGGTGAATAACGGTAATTAAAAGTAACCCTGCACTCTTTCCCTGTTCTTTTTTCGGCATCAATGATTGTCTGAATTTTTCTCTCATCTATTGCCATCGGTTTCTCACATATGATGTTTGCACCCATCTCCATGCCTTTTTCGGCAAAGTAATCATGTGTATCATCATCCGTGGTTATAATGAGAACATCCGGTTTCGTTTCACGCATCATCTGCTCAAAATCTGTGAACGTGGGGCAATTTGCCCCTATCATTTGGCTGCCTACCTCAAGCCTTCCCGGGTTGTGATCGCAGAGACCAACGTAATCCACGTAATCGAAATACTCTTTTACCACGCTGCCTCCCCACATGCCGGCACCTCTATTTCCCGTACCTACCAGTGCTACTTTTATTTTGCCTGAAGACTGTTTCGGTGTGGCAACATTCCCGGCGAAAATTTGTGATTTAGAGTTAATAACTGTTGATCCTGCAATCGTCCCAGATACAGCCAGGAAATTCCTTCTCGACATTGTCCTGTTTTCTTTTTTCATCATTGTCTTTCTTGATAGTCTTGTTAATTGTTACTTTTATTTATCTTTTGTCTTTGTTCTTGTTTTATCTTGATTCTTGATTCTTGATTCTTAATTATCATAATTAAAGCTGTTATACACCTCCTCTATCTCTTTATCTGAAAGATCACCTCCAATTACTATTTTATGACGGAAAGTAACCTTATCTCCATTGCCGAGTGTTATCTTCACGGGTGTAGAGCTCTTATCCACAGCTCTCCCCGCAAGGTTGTTCATTGCGAAAAGTCCGTAACCTCTCGCATGCGACCATGCAGGATCGTACGGGTTATTATGATGGTCTATCATAACAATAGTTATAATCTCATCATTTTTATTTGCACTCAGTGCAACCCATTTGCTTTTCTTGCCCCAAACATCGCCCCCTTTTACACCTTCCGCATTACGGTAGACTCCATTTACACCTTCATTATTGAGAATAGCGGTCTCCGTTATATTACCATTCGAGTCGAGATATTTCTCAGCTTTTAACGACGGTTCTTCAAAAGCCCTGTCCACCCTTAGCCCTATAAGCCCTTCCTTATTTTCAGTAAAAACAACCTCTTTTTGCATAGCTGTTAATGCTGTAATTCTCTCTATAAATCTAGTACCATTATTTTCACTAAAAATAAATGTAGTTCTCTCCTCAAGGAGTATATTCCCTTTGCTATCCACCCAGTTCGCTAAAGTCTGTAATTCTCCGGCAGATGAATCCATTTTTTCTATTTTATCAAATTTTATGGATCCATACTTATGTTTATCCTCCCACTTTATCGCGAAGGAGTTATTCCAGAAATCCAAACCGTTTACATCACCAAAATTAAACCATAAGCCCACATGGTGGGGATGATCCGTTCTTTCGAAAGGTCTGGGATTAATAGGGAATCCCCTGGTTATATCCTGTCCCGAAACAGTGTAAATAGGATATAGAACCTGTTTTTCCATGTTGTCAGGATAAATAAAAGATGTGAAATGTTTATTATCTATAAATACATCTACTTTTTTATTTTTGGCATCATGTTTAAAATCAACCTTCCCGTTCATATTGTCAGCACTGATTGCAGAACATGAAAATATCAGTAAAAGAGTAATAACAAATTTAATTGATTTCATTGGTCCTAATATTTAAACACTTTACCACCAGCAATCACCTGCTTTTGTTTCTCATCAAATGTGGCTCGTTGCCCGGTACGTAATGCAGCAGTAACCATAATATCGGCAATTGAATGGCTATATCCGGCTTCTAGAGGAGCATTTGTTTTTACATTTCCATTCCTTACACAATCCATCCAGTTTTTCATGTGTGCGTTAGTAAGCGGATCTGCCCCAGTATCAGCATCTGTTTCAGCTTTTAGTTGCGGCAATTCGAAAGTATCCAGCAGGAAAGGCTTCATACCCATTGCAGAAGCATGTTGTTCTGTTAGTCCGCCATCGCTATTCACCATATTGGTATCAAGATCAAGTTTGCCTCCATTTGAAAAGTACCACTCTTTAGTACCACCGGAGGAGTTGTTCTGCCTTGATGAATAAATAACCTGGAACCCATTACCCGGTTCTTTTTCATCTTTATCACCATAGTCAAAAACAGCAGTCATGGTATCATAATTAGTTCTGCCGTCGTTCCACATGTAAATGCCACCGTTAGCCACCACGGATCGCGGATACTTTAGTTCTGAAAACCAGTGTACCGTATCAATTTGATGAGCCATCCATTGTCCCGGTATACCGGAAGAGTAGGGCCAGAAAAGTCTGTACTCAAGGTATTTGCGTGGATCCCAGGGTTCAAAGGGTCGATTCATTAGATATCGTTTCCAGTCTGTATCTTGTTCCCTTATCTCTTTGGTAAGCCGAGGCAGTCGCCAGCGACCGGGTTGATTCACGTTCCAGGTCATCTCTACATTAATAATCTTACCGAATTTTCCTGATTTGATGTAATCATAAGCTGCATGATAGTTGGTTCCGCTTCTTCTTTGTGAACCCACCTGGATAACCTTATTCATCTCTTGTGCAGCTTTCAAAGCAAAATTAGCATCATCCATTGTCTCGGCAAAAGGCTTCTCGACATACACATCGCATCCGGCTCTGACAGCCTCAGCGGTGTGGAGTGCATGCTGAAAATCTGCTGTACTGATGATTACTGCATCCGGTTTTTGAGACCATAACTCATCTGTGTTCCTGGCGGTTTTAATTGTTCCGCCGGTCATTTCTTTATACCAGGCTTGTCCTTCATCGCGGCGTCTGTTCCAAATATCACAAACCGTGTATAGTTCGAAATTCATCTCATTGGCATATTTAAGAAATGCTTTCCCTAATGAGCCTTTGAACCGGTTAGAAAAACCCAATATACCCACTCTAACCCTGTCGTTAGCACCCATGATCTTTGCATAGCTTTTTGCAGACATGTTCAGGGTACTTCCCATAGCTATGCCGGCAGCACTGAGAGCCGACTTCTTAATGAAATTTCTTCTAGTTTCCATGATTAATTATTTAATTGATTTTTAATGGTATTAATTCCTAATGAAACTTCTGCATCAAAATCATTCCAACGAGCTTCAATAGAAATTTTGCCCTTATAATTTATTTTGTTTAACGCATCAAAGTAGGGGCGAAAATCCTCATTATATGTCCCCGGTACCGCTCTGTCTTGTTTCTCAGCAATATGAACATGCTTAATCAGATCACCCTGTTTTAGTATATTTTCAGGGCCCTCGCCATCCATTTTCATATGATAGATATCTGCCAGAAGTTGAAAATTGGGATGATCTATTGCTTTTACAATTTCCCCACCTTCATCAACCGAGTTAATGAAATTACATTCCAGTCTGTTCAATGGTTCCAGAACAACAGTTACATCATATCTCTCAGCAATTTTCGCAATTTCTTTACATAGATCGATGAATTGAGCGCGAGCCTGATCTTTCGGAAATCCTTCCGGAATAGATCTGGAACCACCACTGCCAAAAATAATAAACTCTACATCTGCTATATGTGATCTACGGAGTGCTGTTTCCGCGTATGTTAATATTTTGGCATGAACGGCATCCGGGCCTACACTTTTTAAATCTTTAGGAATAAAGTTATTACATGCTTTTATGGGAAGAGAAGCCTTCTTTGTTAATAGCAGCGTCTCATTAAATTCCTCTTCTGTTTTGTTTGGCATTAAAAATCGGCTCACACTCTCTTCTATATATGAATAACCTAATTTATTCATGATTTCTGAATTAGAAAAACCGGTACAAATACCAAGCTCTAACCCTGTTGAACCTTCTTTATTGGAATTACATGAATTTGAAGCAACAGAAAAGATCAATGCTAATAAGGTCCAATAAATTAAACTAAAAAGGTGTCTCATAATAATTTATACTGTTTTTAATGTGTCGACAAAAAATCATGTAGATCTATCTTGCTAAGATGGTTAGAAATAGTAAAATAAATTTAATTACAGGAGTTAAAAATATCAATTGAATTTGATGAGTGAATCTTTAACTTTTCATTCGCATCAAGTCTTTTGTATGCTCCATTGATTGCCTCCACCTCAGCTTGAGTCTTTTCATCAGGTTTAAGTATTGTCTCACTATTTGCACCAGCAGCCTCTGTAACTATAAGGCATCGAGGTGCCAAAGAAGCTACAAGATCAGGAAGGTCGTAACGTGTAAGTGCTCCTGGAACTAAACTATAAACTAATTCAGGGTCATAAAAACGGTTTTCAACAAAAGATCGATATGAAGAGTAAGGTTTTATCAGGACAATTCGTGAAATCACCGTGTCAAAAGCAGCCGCGTGCAGCAACACCGATGACATAGTCTGCCAGGAAACACCTACTACTTCATCTATACCCTCCTTTTGAGAAAGAATACGCGAAAGCTTAACTACATCTGATGCTCGTATACCCACGATACTGTTACCGGTTAGCATCGCCGTAAAATAGATATTGTAGGATGTGTTTTCAATATACGCATCTCCCTTGTAGTCATCATTCGCCAACTCGCCGGTTCCGATAAGGTCAGGTATCAATATCGTGTATCCTTTTTCAATAAACATCTCAATTTCTTTTTTTTCGGTTGCTTCCGATTTACCTTGGGGAAACAGACAAATGGCCGCTTTATTAGTTACTTTATCCGGAATAATTAACAGGTATGGGATCACATAATTACCTCCACCTTTAATAAAATATTTTTCAATCACGTAACCTTCTTTACTGGTCCTTCCTGTAAACAGCGGTTGATCGTTAAGGGAAGGCTCACTATACCCGGAGAGCTTCTTGACGGATTCTACTATTTCAGGTAAAGTTTTGTTATAGTTTTCTTTTTTTCTTAACTTCTCTAATCTTTTTATCCACTTTTCTGATTCAACTCTATTCAGGTCAAATACAGTTTTATGTTTAATTGATGATGCAAGCTGTCCGGTGGTTGTTTTCTGCAACTCTTCCCCGGTCAGATATTCCACGTCCTCCTCCTTGGCAGATCCGGGGAAGTTGAGATGCTTCTGAAAAAACGCATACATTGCCTCACGGTTTTTCTTCGTGTAGGTGTGGCCATCATCATCTTCAGTTAGTTCTAAATTCGCCGGTTCTCCCAGAATATTATAGATTCTTTTACATTCAGAATAGGTCTCACGAGTACCCTGAATACTAAAAAAATCCCTGGTAGTAGCCATAACAAGCGTGGGTTTAGGAGCTCTCATCACGATATAATCAGCATGATCAATCCCCTCTAATATACCATGAAAGAGGTTCTGTTCCCCGTCCTGAACACCTATCGATTCCATCAATCGCCTGTAACTTGTAATATAACCTGCGGGAGCTGATGCCGCAACTCTGTCGTCAAGCGCAGAAATATAAGCGGTTTGAGTGCCGCCACCGGAAAGTCCATGTACCCCGATTCTTTTCGCGTCCACCTCTTTTCTGCTTACCAGGTAATCTATACTCCGAATACCATCCCATATAAAATATCGAGCCACCGATTGTCCGATCAATGAAGCTTGTGGCGATGGATAAGAGTGTTCCTTAGTTGATCCGCCGATTACAGAAGCGTTAGTCTTCGGATCGAAATATTCCATCCGTTCACCCTGCCCAATCGGGTCAATAGCAAGAACGATAAAACCTTTCTTCACCAAATTCAGAAGCGGGAGTTGGTATGATTGCTTTCTGTAGGCCTCGAAGCTATGTCCTGAACAGAATAGTATGGCCGGTGCAGGCTCTTGCAGTTTATCTGGTATAAAAAGAGAAGCTGTTACATAGAAGCCAGGAAGGGATTCATAAATAACATTCTCGATGCTATACCCATCTTTTTTAACTTTTCCGGTAACTTTCGGGTTGAGATCTGTTTTTTCCGGAAAGGGGCCTAGGACATCCCACATTGCCTGTTTTAACTCTGCCTGCCGTTTTTCAACCTCGCTGATAGTGCTAATCCGCGAAACATCGTTTTCTCTTTGGTCAAGATAGCGGTATGCTTTATCTGTGAGGTGGTGATACAGTGAATTTGACGCATCCGAATAATGAAGCCAGTTGTTCAGTACCCGAAGATCATCCTGAGCCCACAGATTAAAGAAAAGAGCTGAAAAAAGAAAAAAGAAAGTGAAAACGAGAAAATTACGTAGATTTTTAAAAAAAAATTGGTAAGAGAATGTGTTTATGTGCAAAAAGTACATGGTGAATTGTTTTAATTATTTATCCAACTTAAAATTTTCCCATTTACTCCTGATTGATTGTCTTGATTGGAAAATGACAATTCACCGGCATCGTTTTTTCGACGATAATCAATCACTTTACTATAAGTTTTTTCGAAAGTCTGGCTGTCAACCTTTGTTCCAAATGCATTTACAGGATTTACAAATAATAGTTCTGTAGGCATGATTGATGCAGCCAGATCTGAAAGATCATATTGCCCGATAACAGCAGGTACAGCAGACATGATAAATTTTGTTCGATAATTTTTCTCTTTAACGATTGATTCGTAGGAAATTAACGGCTCTATTAAAACAATTTTTTTAAACATAACATTTATCACTGCTGAATGGAGAAGATCGGAAGTCAAAGTACCTTGGGCCACACCCACAATATTGCCTGATGTGTAATTTAACACCTTCATAAACGATTCAATTATCTTGATTTCCTCAACTCTTATTGATAAAGGTGATTTTTTCGATAAAATCCCTGCATACCAAACATTTAAAGGAACTCCATCTATGATTGCATCCCCTCTCTTGAAACCTCCGCCTAACTCCCCAATATCGATCAGATCAGGTATCGCAACACAATGACCACTCTGCACCAACTGTTCAGCAAGTTTTCCTTTTTCAGCCGCTGATATTTTACCATTTTCACCAAGCAAAAGAATATTTTCCCTAGTGATTTTATCCGGGATCATGTATAAAAGTGGTATGTAGTAGTTTCCGGAACCTTTGATCAAGTATTTCTCAATAGAATACCCATCTCTCCATAGTCTCCCCGAGAAGATATAATCTTTTGGCTTTGTCGGTTCTACATAACCTGTCAATTTAATTGCCTTGTCTTTTATACGTTTTAGAAATTCAGAATAGTTTTCTCTTTGTGACTGTACTCCTTCAAGAAGTTTTTCACTATATTTATTATTGAGACTAAATATAGTTTCTCCATTCAAGAAAGTTTGAACCTGCCCTGTTGGAGTGACAAATAACTCTTCTTTCTCGAAGACTTCGACCTCTTCGTCCTTAGAATCTCCAGGATTATTCAAATATTTTTGAAAAAAAGCATACAAAGCTTCCCTATTTTTTTTAGTAGAAGCATGTCCAGCATCATCTTCAACCATATTTAAATTTTTAGGTGCACCCAGTGCCCTATAAGCCTTTTGCGCTTCGTTGAATACATCACGGGCTCCTTGGATACTAAAAATATCCTGTGTTGTAGTTACTAAAAGCGTTGGTTTAGGAGCCCTAATTTCGATCAGATCACTTAAATCAAAACCTTTCTCCAAGGAGTTCATCAGAACTTGCTCTGCATCTTGCGGCCCTTTAGAACGTAGTAGTTTATCGAATGATGTAATGTAACACTCTGGAGCGGATGCTAAAATGCGATCTTCCATAGCTGCAATATATGCAGCTTGTGTACCTCCTCCCGATCGCCCCGTAATTCCTATACGTGTATGATCAACTTCTTTCCTACTCATTAAATAATCAACGGCTCGTATACCATCCCAAATAAAATAATTCGCAGGAGAAACCCCTGAAACGAAAGATTGACTACCTGGATAAGAATGTTCATGTGTAGCTCCATATATACTCTCCCCATTAGTGTTAAAATACTGGATCCGTTCACCTTGACCTATAGGGTCGATAGCAAATACAATAAAACCCTTTTTAACTAAATTCATTATAGTTCGTTGATAACCTGCTTGTCTGAAACCGTCGGCACTGTGACCGCTACAATATATAATTGCAGGCATTTTTTTTCTTTTTGCTGGGAGAAACAATGCAGATGATACATAAAAGCCCGGGCGAGATTCAAAATACAATTTCTCTATAGTGAAACCATCTCTTTTTATAGTACCTGTAATAACTGGATTTAAAGGTGTCTTTTCTGGAAAATTTCCTACAATATTTCCCATTATTTTTCGAGCTTCTGTTTGACGGTTAATCCAATCATTTTTAGTTTTTAACTCGTTTATATGCGCCCAACGCTCTTCTATCTGAATGAAAGATTTACTAATAATATGCTCATACAATGCGTTGTTCGTACTACCATTGTAAAGCCAGTAATTATTAAGCAAGAGATCTTCCTGTTGGGCATAACCGAATAAAAATGGAATTAGTAAAAAAAATATTACAAAAAATTTCCTAACTTTCATTACTTCATTATAATTAATTGTATTAATTATTTTTCCTTACCTTTTTACACAAAGTGCCTCATAAATTTCTTCCATCGTGTGTAGTGCCCCATCGGGAAGTTGTTTATCCGGAAACACTGCCAGTTGTTCTGGAGTTAAAAAAGTAAACCGCTTTTCGTCAAAATTACCATTTTCATCAGTAATAAATTCTGTATTCAGATTCCATTGTCTTGCAAAATATTTTATGATTGCACTTCTTTTGTTGTAAGTATTTTCATGTTTCTCATCGGCAAAATGTGCATTTTCTACCAAATCAGTTTTATCATAATACCCATAAATCGTTTGAAGATAAGGAAATTCTACTTCGGGTGTAGTACGTGTCCAATCTTTCCCCTCTGAAACAAGTAACTGTGGACGAGGTGCTGTCATTGCAGCAATCTCGGCATTATTGCTCAACGATCCGCACTGTGAATGTATAGGACGACCGCTTTCGCATGTACAGCCACCGGGGAAAAAGCTAGATACCTGATCTATCGGTGCAGATATAGATATACGTTCATCAAGCGCAGCAGCAAGGAAACTTTGAGTACCACCACCTGACCTACCAGAAATGGCTATACGATTAGGATCAATATCTTTTAAGGATAAAAGAAAATCGACGGCTCTAATGCTACTCCATGTCTGAACGCTTACGGCCAGAGATGTATCATGAACATCAGTACCAGCATGATATGCAGACTCTGCAAACCCGAACATATCATAATTAAAAACTATTACGCCTATTTGAGCAAGTGCAGCGGAAAGGTATTGTGATCTTTCCAGAAAGCGAGGAGTTGCATCCAACGGTTCACGCTTTCCATGACCGTGTGGAATTAGCATTGCGGGATAGGAGGTTTTTCCATCATTGATAGGTTTATAAAGATTGCCAATAACCCATAAGCCTGGAACGCATTCGAATGCTACATTGTCAACTGTGTAATGATCGAATTCGATATGCCCCGTATAAAGTGGTTTTATTGGCGATTTAGGAGGTAGAGGGTTTAGTTCCATAGCTGTTAACAAACCTTCGCGTAGACATGCTTTGCGCTTTTCCCAACTAGCAAGATCTGGGTATTCCTTTAAAAGATTTTGCAAACGCTGAGCACCTTCTTCTGGTGTTATCGGAAGATTGTAAAGTGTATCCATAAGTGCTAATTGTATCTTTTCCACGTCAGTCGCTGTTGACTTGTCAGACTTGTTATTGCCACTACAAGTACATATTAACAGACAGAATATAGAACATGATACTAGGTAGATGATATTTTTTTTCATTGTAATAAAAATTTGTTAATAAGAAATTAAAAACACTCTAGTCTCTCAAAAGTTATTGATTTTATACATTCAAGTTAGGAAAATAAGTCACAATGGACTTATTTTCCTAACAATTAACTACTAAATGTAACCCGGATTTTGTACTAAATTTGGGTTCTTATCGATTTCCCCTTGTGGAATGGGTAGGACATAATGATGTTTATGGAATACACGTTCTTTAATTACTACGACTTCATATGTTTTTTTCCCTGTCTGAAGATCTTTTGTAACGTACATCCTGTAAGCAGGAATATTACCTACTTCTTCAGCGATACGCCAACGTCTTATATCAAACCAACGATGATCTTCATAATAAAGTTCTACATAACGTTCATTCCGTAAACGTTCTTCAAGCTTAGTACCTGTATCAGTCACATGAGGCATTTGAACACTTGGTCTGTCTCTAATGATATTCAAGTATTTGCGACACTCATCCTCATTGCCAAGATAGAACATGGCTTCAGCGTAATTAAGTAATATCTCACCGTATCGAATAAAGGGATATGGAGAACTTCCAATTCCGCCAACGCTTGCAACAGGCTTAACTATATTTTCATCAATAAACTTTCTTGCGTAATACCCAGAATATGAGGCATTATGTCCTTCAGGGCCTTCATTGGAGTCTTTTCCTCCAGGAAGAAAACTCTCAATTTCACGATTTTGAAATGGCGCACCGTCGTAAAGTATACAATCATAAAAACGTGGATCACGTCCTACAAAAGGATTTTGAGGATCAAAAGCAGGATCATCTTTTGGCAATAATCCTGTGGCTTTCATTTCGAAGTGTTCCGTTGCATTATGAATAGGAAAAGTTTGACAGTAACCACCTTGACCATTAGGATAAAACCATTGTTCCAAACTATTTTCTAACCGAATGTTGTTATTAAACACTCTAACCCAAATTTGTTCTACATTGTGTAATGTGTAAACAGGAATTAAAAATACAGTGAAAATGGGAAAATCCTGTACAGTGTTTTT
>ENA-UOOM01002471-UOOM01002471.1-fermentation-metagenome-genome-assembly--contig:-NODE-2471-length-15158-cov-7.578296_pt1 | contig 15158 bp, 13 predicted proteins | sample MGYA00245781_ERZ724031 | MGnify/ENA primary metagenome ERZ724031 (study PRJEB28704, sample SAMN03018317) | fermentation metagenome | biome: anthropogenic terrestrial biome; feature: soil; material... | reverse complement strand
CGGGTGGCTTTTCGAGTCTCTGAACCAAATCCAGCCGTTTCTGGCGGCTAGCCGCTTCTTTTTTAGCCTTTTCAGTTTCCCGGGATTCGCGAATCATTTTTTCCTGGCGGCTAATCTCTTTTTGTTGAAGAGAATATGCTTTCTCCCAAGATTGGATCAGCTGCTGACGCTGCAACAGATAACTCGAATAATTACCGGCATAGCTGGTAATATGATGATCTTCCATTTCCAGAATGCCTTGGGCGATGCGATCTAAAAAGTAGCGATCATGCGAGACCGCCAACACTGCCCCACGGTAGTCTTTCATAAAATGCTCCAACCACTCCACCGCTTGAATATCAAGGTAGTTGGTCGGCTCATCAAGGAGTAACAAATCTGGTTCGGATAACAGTAATCTGGCTAGCGATAAACGCGTTTTTTCTCCGCCACTCAGACTGCTGGTCTGGCGATCCCAAAAGTCTTTTGGCAAACCCAGGCCGTTGAGGACGCTGCGAATGCGGGGGCGGTACTCATAACCACCCTGTCGTTCGAAACGTTCGCGTAAATTACTATATTTATCCATTAATGCACTTAACTGATCGTGATCGGCATTGGCGGCCCCAGGTGACAAGTCACCCATAGCATGCTCAATAGCGGAAATCTGATCGGCAAGCGCCCGCAGATCCGCAAAAACTGCGAGCATTTCTCCTTCAACAGTCAGGCCTTCAGAAAACTGCGGTTCCTGCGTCAGATAACCCAGTTGCAGGCCGGTCTGAAAGGTGATTCTTCCCGAATCATAATCCTCCCGGCCCTCAATGATGTTTAGCAGGGTTGTTTTGCCGCATCCATTCGGACCGATCAGGCCGGTTTTGGTGCCGGGATCAATCTGAAAACTGATCTGTTCCAGAATCAAATTTGCCCCATAATATTTTGTCAGGTTACTTACTTCCAGAAGAGGCATTGGTTCCTCCGATTGTTAAAATAATAGATAAATGCTAGTAAATCGAGCCAAAACGATCCAGCGGCCACAGCCGAAATACCGCCCGTCCCCGGATGTTTTTGGCAGGCATGAATCCCCAGTAACGACTGTCCTCACTGGAATTACGGTTATCTCCCATCATAAAATAATGGTCTTCCGGTATTTTAACCGGCGCAAAATTGCCGTATATCTTAACGTTCTGAGGTAAATACGGTTCCTCCAGCGGCGAACCGTTGATGTAGACCGCACCGTCACGCATTTCCCACGTTTCGCCCGGCAGTCCGATCACTCTTTTCACGTAATCCGTAGAAAATTGTGCACTGGCTGGCGGTTTGAAAACTAGTATCTCGCCGCGACGGGGAGCTCTAAACTTCAAAGTGACTTTGCCCGCGATAAAGCGATCGTTTTCAATAATTGTCGGTGACATCGAGCCGCTGGGCACAACCCTTACTTCAAACACAAACGTCCGCACCACCAGGAAGAGGATTATTGCTGGAACAATGACTTCTAAAATGTCTTTGATCAGTTTGCGGTTTTTACTCAAACCACCAACCCCCGTTCATTATGGGAAATTACGCGCGATTTTGATGACCGTCATCCAGTTCATCTGTAATACTCTGCCTGTTGATTATAACATATTATTAATTAGTCGCACAAAAAAACGGGCCGTCCCTTCCGAGACAGCCCATTGCGCGGTATTGTTATTTCTTGGCCACCGCTTCTTTCAGAGCTTTACCAGCCCTGAAAACTGGAACTTTGCGGGCGGCTATTTTGATCTCAGCGCCTGTTTGCGGATTGCGGCCTTTACGGGCCTCACGTTTACGGACTTCAAAACTGCCGAAACCAACCAGCTGCACTTTGTCGTTCTTGGCCAGAGCCTGGGTTATGGCCTCAAATACGGCGTCAATGGCTTTTCCCGAATCCTTTTTGGTAAACTCGGTTTTCTCAGCTACCTTATCAATAAGCTCGGTTTTTGTCACATCTTTCACCTCCTTCCACAACTGTCCACCTTGGTGGTGATAATTCTACGGTATGAAAAGTTTTCCTGCAAGATTGGCCAATTTTTCATCAAAATTGTTCAATGGATTCGCAGGTTTGCGGGGATATTCCTTCAAAAACGGACAAAAGGCGGGCATTGCTTGCAAAAGGCCAGCTAGACACGATGATAAGAAACAGGCAGCTTAATTGGCTGCCTGTCAGGGTCACTGTGTCACAAATTGATTAGAGGATGATGCAAATAAGCCCTCCGCTACCCTCATTCAAAATCTTAGTGAGTGTTTCCTGTAATTTTTCCTGAGCGTTTTCCGGCATTTTGGTCAGTTTGCTCTGCAGCCCTTCTCGTACCAAGTCATGCATGGATTTGCCCAAAAAATCGGTTTCCCAAATCTGATCGGGATCTTTCTCAAATTCTTCCGCAAGGTAGCGCACGAACTCCTCGCCTTGCTTTTCAGTCCCGACAAACGGAGTCACTTCAGCACTGATATTCGCCCTGATCAGGTGATAGGAAGGCGCAGTGGCAGTTAACTTAACCCCGAACCGATTGCCTTGCCTAATCAACTCCGGCTGTTCAAAGACAATATCGTCCGTTCCCGGGCTCACAAGGCCATAACCCGTATCTTTGACATTGCGGAGCGCTTCGGCTACTTTATCATATTCGTGCTTGGCAAAGGACAGCTCCGAAATCAGACCCACCAGATTATGATCGCCTTCTATCGGGAATCCGCTCAGCTCGCTTAAAACCTGATAGAACAAGTCATGGCTACAGGTCAGCTCAATCGCAGCCGAGCCTTCTCCGGGCTCAATAGACTGCAGGATAGAGCGTTCCACAAATTCGTACTCCCCCAGCTGCAGCGCAGCCGGTTCGACGTCACGCAGCCGATTGACATCAGCCACAACCTCCAAAACGGCATCGCTGAATCTGGCATACAGCCAGTGATTATTGGGAAGCTCCTCCACCCATCTGGGCAGATCAATGGCAATTTCCCGGATTGGGAACATGTAGAGGGCTTCTTTCAGCAAGTCAATAATGACCGGCTGCTCCATGTTTTGACAATCCATCGGCATTGCCGGAACGTCGTAGCGGGCGCTCAATTCGGCGGCCAGAGTCACCGCATCTAGCCCGGAAGGATTCTTGGAATTGACAATGATCACAAAGGGTTTCCCAAGGTCAGCCAATTCGGTGATCACGCGGTTTTCTGCATCTTCGTAGCTGGCACGCGGTAAATCGGTGATACTTCCGTCTGTGGTGACAACAATCCCAATCGTGGAATGCTCTTCAATCACTTTTCGCGTCCCAAATTCGGCCGCTTCTTCAAAAGGAATCGGATCTTCCAGCCATGGTGTCCGCACCATACGCGGGCCTTCCTCATCAAGAAAACCTTGCGCGCCTTCCACTGCGTATCCGACGCAGTCGACCAGACGGACTTTCAGCTTCAACTGTTCGCTTACCGCGATTTCTACTGCTTCATTGGGAATGAATTTGGGTTCAGTGGTCATTATGGTGCGCCCTGCTCCACCCTGCGGCAACTCATCCTTTGCCCTTTCGCGTTCGTGGAAATTGCGGATATTTGGCAACACCATCAGATCCATGAAGCGTCGAATAAATGTTGACTTCCCTGTACGTACCGGGCCCACGACACCCAAATAAATGTCGCCCCCGGTGCGTTCGGCGATATCCTTCAAGATATCAAACCGTTCCATCCGCATCCCCCCAATACTATTATTTTCGGCCGGGACGGCATCCGTAGGGTGCCGCCAGGGTAAAAGTGTGTAGCGCTTTTCCTGCCGATTTAACGGTACATATATATTGGGAAGGGACGGCCTTTAGACCGCGAACCCGAAAGTTCGCGCGCTTTTCTATAAGAAATCCGGTTCTATTTCTCTAACCAATTCACGCCGCATCAAAGAAACAACCGCTGCAGACGGCGAACAACGTCCCTCCATAATCTCATTGACTTTTTCAGTGAGCGGCATTTCAACTGCATGGGTCTGCGCAAGATTAAGCGCGGCTGCAGCAGTGTTGAATCCCTCAACAACCATTCGGGTGCTGCCACAAATTTCGTCGTAGGATCTTCCTTTGCCCAGCTGCTCGCCAGCCCATCTGTTACGGCTATGCTGGCTGCCGGCCGTAGCGAAAAGGTCTCCTAATCCGGATAATCCCGCAAAGGTCATGGGATGAGCGCCCATCACTTTTCCCAGGCGCGTTATTTCTGCAATACCGCGGGTGATGACGGCTGCTTTGGTATTATCGCCATAGCCGATACCATCGCAGATGCCGGCCGCAATGGCCACAACATTCTTGAGCGCTCCGGCCAATTCAACGCCAAGCACATCCTGATTGGTATAGATACGGAAGGAATCGGTTGATAGAAGTTCCTGCCAAAATCGAGCGGCTCTCAAATCATAGGCGGCCGCTACTGACGCGGAAGGAATGTCTCGTCCAACCTCTTCGGCATGGTTTGGTCCAGAGAGCACGGCAATAGCGTCTTCATTCAACTCTCCGATCTCCTCCAGCAAGACCCTGGACATGGTTTTTCCGGTAGTTGGTTCCAGTCCCTTACCTGCATTGATGATCATATATTCCTGACGCCAATGCTGATTGCATTGAAAGGCGACGGCTCTGACGAAACGCGAAGGCACAGCCATGATAATCGCCTCCGGATTGTCAAGCGCAACGTCGAGGCGATTGGTCGCAGTTAGATTGGCAGGCAACGGCACGCCAGGCAGATAAATTGTGTTTTCATGATTCTCGTTAATAGCATAGGCGGCATCTGCTTCTTTTGACCAGATCACCGTACGGAAGCCCTTTTGGGCAGCAAGTCTGGCCAAAGCTGTCCCCCATCCGCCGGCTCCGATCACCGCCAGATGTCTATGGTTCAAAACTATCCCTCCGTATTATTTATCTTTGCGTCCCCGAAAAATCAACTTAATCGGAGTGCCCGAAAAACCGAAAGCTTCCCGCAGTCGGTTTTCCAAATACCTGCGATACGAGAAATGGATGTCCGGCCGGTTGCAGTGAAATACAAACAGCGGCGGTTTCACTTGCGGCTGACTGACATAAAAAATCTTAAACCGTTGTCCGCCGGTACCTGCAGGCGGCTCATGCATCACGGTTGCCTCAGTCACAACCTCATTAAGTCTGGCAGTCGGCACGCGTTGGTTGTATGCCTCGGCCACCGTCATGATGGCGTCAAATACTTTGGCGACTCTCTGACCGGTCTTGGCCGAAATAAACAGGACGGGCGCAAAAGGCAAAAAGGACAGTTTATCCTGCACTTCTTCGCCAAATTGGCGCATCGTGTCATTATCTTTGGGAACCAAATCCCATTTATTATAAATTATAATACAGGCTTTGCCGCCTTCAAGAATATAGCCGGCGATTCTCTGATCCTGCTCGGTAATGCCTTCAACAGCGTCAATAATGAGCAGCGCAACATCACAGCGATCAATCGCTCTCAAGGCGCGCATCACACTATACCTTTCAATCGGATCATCGATTTTACCCCGCCGGCGCATACCGGCCGTATCAATCAGCAATAGTTCCTGTTCACCGTATTGAATGTCAATGTCGATGGCATCTCTGGTAGTGCCGGGTAAATCACTGACAATCACCCGTTCTTCCCCGATGAGCGCATTCACAAGGGACGACTTGCCGACATTCGGTCGTCCAACCACGGAAACCTTGATGATGGACTCGTCCAGCTGTGCTTCGGTCTCTTCCGGCAGATGGCTGACGATCATGTCCAGCAGATCTCCGGTGTTGAGTCCATGCTCAGCTGATACCGGCAGCGGATCACCTAATCCCAGCGCATAAAAATCATAAATGAAGTCCGGATTGCCTTCTGCCTTATTAACTGCCAAAATGACAGGCTTTTGGGCTTGCCGCAGCAAATTGGCAACATCATGATCCTGCGGAGATAATCCCTGTCGGCCGTCCACGATAAGGATGATTAAATCAGCTTCCCTGACAGCCATTTCAGCCTGTTTGGTAGTCTGTGATTCAAGCGGGTCCTGAGTTGCCACTCTAATGCCGCCAGTATCCACCAGCAAGAACGAATGGTTCAGCCATTCGCATTCTGCATAAAGCCGGTCTCTGGTGACCCCAGGCCGATCTTCCACGATTGCCAGACGTTCTTTGATCAGTCTGTTAAACAAAGTCGATTTGCCAACGTTCGGACGTCCGACAATGGCAACGATCGGTTTAGACATTGTTATGACCTCCATTTAGGGAATTCACCGCATCAATTAACCCACTAACACAGCTGGGCACCACTATTATATTAGCATGACCGGTTTTTTTCAAATCTTCAATCTGAGTATCATCCAAAAAAACAGTCTCGCTGGAGCGCAGGGCGATATCAGGAATGAAGACAATATCATGAGCGTCAATGTCCGCGACGGTCAGAGCACGGCTAATGTCGGACCCGGTGAGTAACCCCGTAACAGTGACGGTTTTGCCAAAGAACGCATTTTCCACTGGTAGAACCTGAACCTGCAATTTTTCGATCTGATTAAGTCTGGCAGCCGCCTCCCTGAGAATTGCCGCTGAAGATAAGCCGGTAATCAGCCAGAGGCGCGTCTCTTTGTTCATCGTCTGCGGCATCATCGCGCTGCTTTCGGCTAAGTCGGTCAGGAATCGCCGTGCCAGACCAACTCCGTTGGAGATCTGAGGATACTCTTCATATTCCTCGTCGGCTGGAAAGGGCACGTCCGCTTTAATATACCATTCATCAGCAGCAAAAACAAAACGTGTCCCCAATTCCCGAAAAAACTTTTCTTGCAGGTCATGGATAATCTCCAAAACCGCATGGGCGGAGTCTTTCTCAAAAGCCTGCAAGGCGGGCAGCCCTTCCCGATGGCACGTTAAGCCGACCGGTACAATCGCCAACGAAGCAATACCAGGGGTATAACGCGCCAATTCAGAGATGCTTTCCTGAAGGACCACGCCATCATTAATACCACGGCATACCACAATCTGGCAATGAACCTCAATATGATGATCCAGCAATCGCCGCAGGGCAGGCATGATAGGAGCGGGTCCCGGCAGACCAAGTAGCCGGCCTCTGATTTCCGGGTTTACGGCATGCACGGAAACATACATCGGGCTCAATCGCAGAGTTAAAATGCGCTGCCAATCCTCTTCCGAAAGGTTGGAAAGCGTGATGTAAGCGCCCTGCAAAAAAGAAAGCCGATAGTCGTCATCTTTAATATATAACGTGCGGCGCAATCCGCGCGGCTCTTGATCCACAAAACAAAACATGCATTTATTACGACAATGCTTAATGCCATTAAAGACGGCACTTTCAAACTGCAGACCCAGTCCGCGCTGAGCAACATTCGCAAGAGACTCTGATTTGTACCGCTCTCCTTCCGATTCCCAGATTACTCTGATTTCATCTTGGGCGGTTAATAAGAGTAGGTCAATCAGATCTTCAATTGGCTGATCATTAATGGCCATAATACGATCGCCCGGCGTAATTCCAAGTTGATCAGCCACTCCTCCTCGAACAATCTGTGATACAATTGCACCTGCACCCTGATCGATCATCGCTGCGCCTCCGCTCAATGACATACCGATTATCTTTCGAGATGTAAAGGCTTTTTCCTTTAACTTTAAGTTATCCCGCCTGGCACTGCCTCAACCCTCAAAAAACACGCGATGTCTGGACTGGATTGTATAAAGAAAACCAGTGCAGCACATTATAGTATAAGAATAAACCCGTAGGAGGAAAAGTCCATGGATTGGCTCAGGCCTGTGATACGTTTTGTCATATCAGCTTTAGTGCTGATGTTTGTCGGATACATCATACCAGGCTTCTCAGCTTTGACAATTTGGAGCGCTCTGCTGGCAGCACTAGTGATCGCCGGTATTGGCTATTTGGTGGAATTGGCTTTTGGCCGTGAGGTTTCGCCATATGCCCACGGAATAGTGGGGTTTCTGGTATCGGCTGCGGTAATCTATGTATCCCAGTTTTTTGTCCCCAATCTTAGTGTCTCTATTATTGGAGCTCTGCTCTCAGCACTTGTGATTGGGATTATTGACATGTTTATCCCGACTAAACTTAGATAAACTGCTTCTGGTATGCAACATAATATGGAAAAACAGGATCCGTCTCTTAACATGGATCCTGTTTTTTTGCTTCGACTCTGCCTATCCTCTTGGGCACCTGCCCCAGGCAAGCTAAACCATCTTTGTGTAAGGTCGCCGGCTGATGTGCCAGGCACCGCGTTCTTTGTTATAGCGAGTGTTAACGAAGTTCAGCCAATCAGCATCATTTCTCTCAGGGAAGTCGCTGCGAGAATGAAAAGCAGGCCAACGCGTTTCTTCTCTGGTGAGCATATGTTTCACCAACGCCTGGGCTACCAGCAAACGGTCAATGACTTCGTGGGCTTGCATTAAATCGTGAGGTGACCGAGCCATCAGATAGGTTAGCTGTTTTTCCAAAGCGTCCAGTTTCTGTTTGGCCATGGTCAACATGGCTTTATTAGTTTGGTAGGCTGAGCTTAAGCCACCTGCGTATTCATCCATTATTTTTTGCAGGCGCTCTTCTGCTTCTTGCGGCAGGACAACCGGCCCGGGCGTTTGAGAGTCTCTGCGATAAGGCGCCAATATTCTGGCGCGGCTGGCTTCGATGCCGTCCCCCAGAGTGCCGATGTCCACCATCATCGTCCTGACATCCATAATGTCGGCCACCGCTGTTTCAGCGGCAATTGCACCTTCCACCCAGCATCCGCTAACAAATTTATAGGGCGCGCCTCCGGATACATCACCGGCAGCATATAGTCCGGGCAGTGTCGTACGGCGTTGCTCGTCAATCCAATAGCCTGCCTGACAATGACCGCCCATCACATAAGGCTCAGTGCCGCAAATCTCAATTGGCTCATGCGCAGGATCCAGGTCATTGGCGGCCCAGTAAAGGACAATCCCCGGGTACATACTCAAATAGGCTTCTTTGAGAGCCCGAACCCTTTCCGGAGACAGACCACGCGTATCAAGAAAACATGGCCCCCGTCCTTCTGCATATTCGCGTGTGGGAGCGTAGACGCGCCAAGGCGTCGGTGCTCTTTCACCTCCAACCTGTGCATAGTTCTCCTTCATGAACTCAACACCCAGAGCATTTACTTGCGGCGCACCAAATCCGAGTGCCAATGTGCCTGTAGGGGCGATGACATCCCTTGTGCGCAACGCAATAAAGCGCATTTCCAGTGAGGTCATTTCCGCGCCGGCTCTTAATCCAATCGCATATCCGGCGCCGGTATTGAATGGACTATACCAGATTTTGTGATGGGCAGATCCTTGATTATTCGGCCGATAAAGACCAGAAGCACCTCCAGTGCAGACGATCACTGCTTTGGCCAGGAACACATGCAGGGACGCATCTCTGACAGAGAAAGCGATGGCACCCGCTACGCGCCCCTCATGGCAAATCAAGTCGGCAACTGCCATTCTGTTAAAAACAGTTGCACCAGCTTTGCGCACTGCTTCTGCCAAAATTGGCTTGAGAGATTCTCCAAAAATCTCAACGTTCCAGCGGCCTCTGCGTTTGTAACTGCCATCAGCATCCTTAACAACCGGCAGACCCCAAGATTCTACTTTAGCGACCATTTCATTGAGTCGCCCGGCTATTGAAAGCACCAGATCTTCACGAATCAATCCGCAAGCGTCATTGCGCACGAATTGGGTGAAACTCTCCGGAGTTTCTCCGGGATTAAGATAAGCATTAATGGCATTCATACCGGCAGCCAGACAACCGCTGCGATCAATATGTGCTTTTTCAATAACCGTCACTGCCAGATCAGGAGCAATTTCTTTGGCAGTAGCAGCGGCCATGCATCCTGCTGTACCGCCTCCGATGATCAGTATATCAGCCTGATGCAGGTTGGTCTGCGGCAATGTATTAACGTGCAAGAAGAAGACACCTCCTCACTTGTTTTTACCTTCCTTGAGAGCGGCTCTGGGGATCTGCAGAAGGGCACATTGGCAGGGCGCTTCCTTACGCCTGTTCCACTGGAAAACAGGCCGAACAGAACTGCCATTACCACTGCCACCGCCTTGCAGTGCAATTACCAAATCAATATCCCCTGCTCCCAGTCGTTCTGGAAGTGCCCGGCGCGCTTCATAAAACCGGAATAACACCTCTACCTCAAGACTGTTAGCCAGAGCCGTCTTTTTGATTGTCTCCATTGGTTCATGCCAACACTCGGCCACATCATAGGCTTCGCAGTGGATTGGCAAGCAACAGAGACAGACAATCCCGCCGCCGCGTCGCACCGCCACAGACGCGGCTTTGAAAGCATCTTCCAGCTCTGGAGGATGATTTTCAAATAGTAGCAGCGTTTTCATAGCTAATCACGCTGATAAACACTTTTGAGAGTATCATTGCGCAGTCCGAGCCGCATCGATTCCAGAGCAATCACTTCATGCGGTGGAATGTTGCCCATGTTGACATTCGGACCGAATAAACCAATCAGCGCTGACTGTTGATCTTTGAGCGGTGCCTCCCAAATAATGGCGTTTTGCACGCCGCTACAGCTGAGCAATTCTTCGAAGCGCTCTTGTTCAATGTGGCCTTCTTTGTCATAGATACCAACCCCGCGCCCGGATTCACGGCCTTCAACAATGACTAATTTTGATCCGGCATCCAGATCATTCAAAACTGCATTTGCCATTGCGCGGCCACTTGTTTTCTGACGCGGATCCTTTTTGCCAACCTCAGACAATACTTTAAATCCCGCCTTGGCAGCCATCCCAATAATGGTGCGACGCCGCTCAGCAGACAGTTCGATCGTGCCATCGGAAACTTCAATAGCGGTGAAACCAACACACCCGGCCCGCTCCAGAAATTCCGGTACCTTTTTCTGGATAATTGCGATTTCCAGGAATGTCCCGCCCGGATAAACATCATTGCCGCTATCCTTAATCAGTGCGATTTTTTCTTGCAAGATTGCCGGGGGATAAACTGCCGCCGTACCAAAAGCCAGCTTAACGAAGTCTACATACTCTGAACCAAGTGCCAGGAAATCACGCGTCTCTGCCAAACCGAGTCCCTTGTCCATGACCATCGTAATGCCTAATTGACGCGGCTTACCTACTCTGCCCTGAATAGGGCTTTTGACTATCTCTTTCATTTTTGATCACCTCCGGGTCATATGGGTGCTTTTTGTATACCCGTCTCTAGAAAGATATGCCCGGCGAAGGCCGGGCGTAACTTGTCCTGTCGTAATTCTCGGAGGGATCGCATAACAATAGAAACTAAAGGGGGCCATGCCATGCTGGAGCAAAATATCATTTTGCTTGCCTTGTTTGCCCTGGGGATCATTTTTAACAACAGTCTGATTGCGGCAGGTTCCGGAATTTTGCTGATTCTGCGCTTTGTGCGTCTGAACTCAATGCTGGTTTTGCTGGAGCAAAGAGCAATGGAGGCGGGATTGCTGCTCCTGCTAATCGCGGTCTTTGTGCCATTTGCGCAGGATAAGGTGACACTGCCTGAAGTTGCTAAAACTTTTGTCAGTATTGATGGTATTATCGCGATAATCAGCGGTATGGGCGCCGCGTTTATGTGCGGCTGCGGAGTAAATCTATTGGAAACAAACCCGCAAATAGCCGGTGGCTTGGTGATTGGAAGCATTCTGGGTGTCCTGCTGCTGAAAGGCATTCCGATCGGTCCATTGGCCGCCGCCGGCATGGCGGCCATGCTGTTGAAACTGATTTCACTCTGGAGAAAGTAAGCAAAAATTCAATGCGCCAGGAGGGTCTTATCATGAGAACACTCCCCGTATTAGGTAGTATGGTCATGCTGCGGATCCTGTCGGGGTTGCTCGAAATTGTCACGGCCGTAATTATCCTAAGGAGCGGCAGCGTCCAAACGGCGTTACGCCTCAATGCGTTTCTGGGTCTGGTAGGCCCGATCGTCTTCTTGGCGGTCAGTGCGTTGGGCATTATTAGCATCGCGGTAAAACTGCCCCTGCCAAAGGTTCTGTTGATCTGTACCGGTCTTTTATTGGTATTATGGGGTACATCAAAATAAAAAGCAAAAAAGTCCCCTTTGAGGTAGCGACCCCTGTTTCGTTTCGACAGGCAGTCTTTCCTCAAAGGGGACTTATTGGGGCTTGTTAATTGCCGTGCTATTCGGCGGTTTTGGATTCCTCGAATTCCGCTGCTGGGTTTTCGGTATCTGTTACTTTCTGGTACAATTCGAAATCGATGAACACATCCCCGTCCATTTTCTGAAACCGCTCCCGGGAGGCATCCGCTTGCTTTTTCAAGCCGAGCGAATCCCAGACTCTGGCCAGCATTTCATAAGGTAATGGCCACTCCGGTAAAAGACGTGCTGCCTTGCGGAATGCTGTCGCTGCTCTGTACATATCATCACTGTGCATTTCTAACAGACCCAGGGCAAACCAGGCACCGCTCGCCTGAACATTGTTGGTTGACGCTGATAGTGACTCCAGTGTTTTACGTCCTTGCACTGACTCTCCGGCAGCGATGGACGCCATCGCATAATAAGCAAAGGTTTGCTCATCAAAAACGCAATCTTGCACGGCTTTGGACAAATGCGTCAATGCCTGCCGATAAGCTCCTGCTTCCATACAAGCAATTCCGATGACACGATCAGCCTGCCAGGCAGTCCATTCCAAGCGGCGTGCCCGCTCCCCAAAATAGACGGATTCTTCAGGGAAAAGGCTCCGCAGACCATCTGCGGCATTGATCATGAATGCGCCGGCCCACTGCCGATTTTCAGGATCATAAACCGGTTCGGCGAATTCCCCCGTCAATCTGGTTTTGGCTGCAGCCAACAACTCGTCGAGCAGACTGAAGGAAGGATCCAAACCATCAGCTTTAGTAAGAATCTCAAGAGCCTGCGCCTTTTGGCCAGACCAGAGCTTAATAGCGGCGTCTCTGACTAAAATTGCCAGATTCGAACCGGAGCTTATGTCTCTTTCGGCCCATACTTTTTCGAGAGCCTGAGGATCTCCACTGCTAAGATAAGCCCAAAGATCCAGCGCTGTTTCAACGCGTTGGCGACATACAGTATCCGGCTGCGAAACAGCCGAATCCAATTGCGCGATAGTTTTGGATCTATAGGAACGGCAATCAGCATGATCATCCGGCGACCAAGCGAAATTAGCAGCTGCGCTTAGATGCTCCAGCACTTGCCTCATAATCCGATTAATCCTTTGCTCAGAGCTTGGCGGGGTATCTTGGGAGATCGCCTCCAGACTTAAGATGCTAACGCGATTTTCGGGGGCAATTTCCGACAGAGCCGAGGAATCCAGCTGACTGTCAACAATGGCGAAAGTCCAAATCGCCTGATCAGCAATATAAGTTTTGAGAAAATCAGCACTCAAAAACCGGCCATTTGTCACATTGGTATTAGAAGAATCAAGTTTAACGGGTTCCATGATTACACAAACCCGATTAATCCGTCCATTAAGCTCATTCTGAAGGCGTCTCAGCAAATTGCTGTCCAAAGGTCCTACCGGCACAAGGTGAATCTCCCCTTCTCCGCCGGAAAACCATGGATTGCGATTACTGGAGGCAGATCCAATTGCCGGTATAGCATTATCAGGTTTGTCCGGCCAAGATTTGTTGGCTAATGCCGCCTCATAAAGCTCGTAGAATGAACGGCCTGACTCAGCCGCCGCAAGGCTCAATTCACTGATAGCGGCATCAATTATTTGTTTTTGGGATTTGTTGTTTGCCAGATACCAGACAGCTAACAGATAGCGTTCTTCTGGAGAGGGGCCGGAAGTATACACGGAAAGATCGGCCAGATAGGTATTATAAATACTTTTCGGGGCTGGCTGCATCTTCCTGAGCACGGCCGAAGTCTGATGCCAAGTCCACGCAACGCTGTCGGAGACTTCGGCTAGATCCTTATGCCAAAGCACATTGCAGCCCGCCAGAAAAATTAACAGACCAAGCAGAGCACAAATTAAAGTTCCGGCTATCTTTTTAGGAAATTCTTCTTTTTCTGTTGATGACAGAACCGATAACCCAATCGGTGGAGCGAAGAGCGCCCATAGCCCTGGATAAGAGAGCGCCTTACGACGCAGGATCCAAGCAGCCAGGAAGCCAAATAAGGCCCAAGCTGCTGTAAATGCAGCGACCCAGATCAGTATTCGGCAGAGGGATTTCCAAAACTCTCGATCAACGCTATTTAACCCCGAAAATTCTTTTTGGTAAGGCCTCTTGAAAATCCCGTTAGATCCATAGGACCATAAAAGTCCGCGGTCAATGTCGCAGATGACGAATCCCTCGGGTGTGGAGCGCAGTCGTACAAAGCCTTTCCATACTTCCTCAGGCAATCCCAGCAAAATAGCCGATCCATTGGCTGCATCATATTTAACGAGAACGGGATAGTCCGCAATCTTGCCGGCAATGATAATAACTTCTTTGGTCAGAGCCAAAATTGCCTCCGGCGCGAGTCCTTTGACCGCAGCCTGATCCAGCCAGAAAATTTGCCCTAAGACATTTTCTTTGTTATAGATTAAGATCGACTTGGAATCCAAGTCCGCAACTGCCAGCTCATCCTGAGGTGTCACGCTCATGATGACAGGCTGTCCCTGAGAGTCAAAACCAAAATCCGCTAGTTCAAGCCTTCCTTCGATGGTACCGTTAATGGACACAACCCAGATGCCATAGCCTGTACCAACAAAGACGCGTCCGGCTGATAAGGCAATATCACTGATGGACCCTGCTTCCTCAGGCAGAGTGCATGTCCATAAAGGATGCCCCGTCATGGTGAATCTTCCGATATCACGTGAAGACGCAGCGGCGATAATGTATCCGTCTAGCCCGTCCGAAACCGCAATGCTATTGCGGCTAAGCGTCTCCGGAATCTTCCAGGTTCTGTTATCGCCGTTTTCAATGATCGTTTCTAATTGACTACCCGCTATCAAAGCGACGTTCCCGGCTCTATCAACAATAATTTCGCTGATGCCGGTGCGGTTCCCCAAGTAAGCAGTTCCCATGGATGACAAAAATGAAAGCGCTGCCAGAGCGAAAAACACCCAGGCAACTACGGCTGTCCTTTTGGATGCTTGTGGCTGCATTTGATATACCTCCCAAGCTTGTCTGATCCTTTCCATTGTATCATAGAGAAGGATCTGTGCCGACACGCACGCACGCACGCACGCATGCATGCACGCATGCTGGCACACACGCATCCAAGACAAAGCTTGGTTAACCTCACTCGTC
>ENA-UOOM01002469-UOOM01002469.1-fermentation-metagenome-genome-assembly--contig:-NODE-2469-length-15172-cov-4.159489_pt1 | contig 15172 bp, 13 predicted proteins | sample MGYA00245781_ERZ724031 | MGnify/ENA primary metagenome ERZ724031 (study PRJEB28704, sample SAMN03018317) | fermentation metagenome | biome: anthropogenic terrestrial biome; feature: soil; material... | reverse complement strand
GGGATGCCTATAATTATCTGGGCAGCAGTTCCTGGATTGGCGCTCTGTGCGATGCCCCTGTTTTCGACGGGGACGCCAGGATTTTTAATTACTTTGATCTGGATGGCCGGCACAAGGTTGTCTGCGGCACCGTGCAAAGCGCAGCTGCGTCCTACAACTGGGCCATGGACCTGCTTGGCCGGGCATCTGCGGAATCGGCTTCCGCAAAGGATGGAGGAGTGGAAACTTCTTCGGCGTTTTATGACAGGATGGAAGCCCTGGCCCGTAGCTCGCCCATCGGCGCCAACGGTCTGTTTTTCCTGCCATATCTCATGGGGGAGCGAACGCCTTACTGGGATCCCAACACCCGGGGCGCCTTTGTGGGATTTACCCTGTACCATACCCGCAGTGATATGGTGCGGTCGGTTTACGAAGGGATTTCCTATGCCCTGCGGAGTGTACTGGATGTTTTCCAGGACAACCAGGTGGGGATCCGGGATATGATCCTGATCGGCGGCGGAGCAAAAAGCAGACTGTGGAATGAAATGCTCTGCAGTATTTTCGCCCTGCCGGTGAAGGTGCATTCCTTCCCCGATGTGGCAACGTCATTGGGCGCGGCCATTGCGGCAGGGGTGGGCGTCGGGATGTTCCATGATTTCCGTACGGCTGCGGAAGCGGTTTACAGCAGGCGCTGCACCCCGGTGGAATCGGAATGTCGGGAATATGAGAAGCACTATCGGATCTACCGGTCTGTCTACCCCCGGCTAAAGCCGGTTTATGACCGGATCGCGGAATTATAAAACAACAGGATATAAAGACAACCTGTGACGATGAAGGAGCGTCCTGTGTAGTACGTGATTATAAACAACAGGACATAAAGACACAACCAGGACATACAGAATCGAGGTACCTTTTTCATGAATTATTATCGCTATGATACCCATGTACATACCAGTGAGGTCAGCCCCTGCGGGAGAGTGCCGGCGGAGGAGATGGTTGAGCTGTACCGGAAGGCAGGGTATCAGGGCATTTTGATTACTGATCATTACCATGACGGCGTAATTGAGAAGCAGAATGGGGAATGGAAGGAAAAAATGGATGATTATCTGATGGGCTACCGGAAGGCTAAAGAAGCCGGGGAAGCCGTCGGAATGGATGTTATGCTGGGCATGGAGCTTCGCTTTCAGAGCGGGCTGGAGGATTATCTGGTATATGGGTTCGAGGAGGAATTCCTGTACCGTAATCCCTATCTGAACCGCCTGTCTTTGGTTTCCTTCCGGGACTTGATCCGGGAAGGGGATGCGGATATCCTGATTTTTCAGGCGCATCCCTATCGGAGAAAAATGCATACCGCTCCGCCGGAGCTTCTGGACGGCGTGGAGGGATTCAATGGAAATCCGCGGCATGATTCCCGGAATGACAAGGCATTTGCCTTCTGTCTGGAGCATGATCTATATTTGTCTTCCGGCTCCGATGCCCATCAGCCGGAGGATGTCGGGCGGGGCGGAATAGGCCTGACCCGGCGGATCCGGTCAGCCCGGGACTATGTGGAGCTGTTCCGGACCGGCGAGCCCATGGACATTCTGTTCAAGCGGTAACGCCTTTCCCGTTGGTTCATTATTCCCTGTGAGTTAACAAAAGGCCCCCGCTTATATAAGTAGGGGACCTTGATTATTTTACCATTATTTAATTTTCACCTTCAGCCCCCGGTAACGGTTCAGGGCAAAGCAGAATTCCTGTTTCCGGGGCAGCGCGAGATTTCCCGGATGCCCGGTATAGGGGGAAACGGAATCCAGTCCGGATTGCCCGATCTGCACGTACAGACGATCCACGGCCTGGGACAGGGTCATTTTATCATCCAGCAGCCGTTTTCGGAAAAAGTCAAGCATAACGGCAATGGCGTTGGTCTGGCTGTTGTCCACCAGCTGTTCCAGGCCGGACAGATCGATGGTCTCCCTGCCGTACAGGATGGTGTACCGCCCTTTGGACTTCAGGCGGTCCTGCTTTCCGGAAAAAGAAAAGGAGGATTTCAGCGGGATCCTGGGCGTTATCTCTCCGAAGTCCGCGCCGGATCCCCACTCGCCGCGGGATCCGTCTTCGGCGGCAATGCGTTTGGCCGCATCGGTTACGTCTTTGGGGAGATATTCGTCCATCATGATGATATGGTCCGCCACATCGAAATAATCCCCGGAACCGCCGACAATCAATACAGTGGAAACGCCCAGCTGCCGATACAATGGACGGACCTTGTCAATAAAGGGCGTAATGGGTTCCTTTTCCCCGGAAACCAGCTTCCGCATCCGCTCATCCCGGATCATGAAATTCGTGGCGGAGGTATCCTCATCAATCAACAGGAGCCGGGAAGCGGCTTCCAGCGCCTCCATGACATTTGCCGCCTGGGAAGTGCTTCCGCTGGCATTTTCCGTTGTGAACGCATGGGTATCCTTATTTCCCGGCAGATGATTGATAAAGGGGCTGATGTTGACCTTTTCCAGGCTGCGCCCGTCTTCGGCGCGGATTTTCACCGCATCCTGCCGGGTGACCACCAGCTCCCGCCCGTCTCCGGGAATGTGGGGATAGATGCCCCGCTCCAGGGCTTTCAATACGGTGGATTTTCCATGATATCCGCCGCCGACAATCAGGGTGATCCCTTCGGGGATCCCCATTCCCGTTACGGTTTTGCCGCTGGGCAGATTCATGCGGACAGCAAGACTTTCCGGGCTTTGAAAAGGGATCCCGCCCGGCAGGGGCCTGTCCGAAACCCCACTTTCCCGCGGCAGGATGGATCCGTCGGCGATAAACGCCACCAGTTTTCTCTGCTTCAGTTCCTTCCGAATGAATTCCTGATCCAGCATTCCTGTAATCTGGCGGCGCAAGGCAGCCTGATCCAGGTTCCGAAAGAGCAGGGAACTTTCTGCTGCTTTCGGAAGCATGTCCGTGAAGATGCGGTCTGCCGCCTTTCCCATAATCCGCCTGCCGGCAGCAGGCAGCCCCACTTCAAAACGGACTTCAATCCGGTCCTCCCGGATCAGGACCGAGGTTCGCTCCAGTATTTCCTGACCACAGGAATCAATCGTCAGCATCCCGCTTTTTCCGGTCCCTCCCGCTGAGCTGTGATGCCGGCGGATGGCGTTTTGAAAGGCCCGGGTCAGAAAGTCTGCCACGGCAATGATCCTGGGCTTGCTGTCCAGCATTTCATCGGGAATGCCGGCAACGGACCGTTTCATGCTGATATGGGATTTGGAAGGCGGCGCGTAGGGATCCGCCTGGACATGGTCAATGGATAGAATGAATCCTCCAAAATCATAGTCTCCTCGGATTTCCTTATAGGCGGGATACCCCCTCCGGTCAATGGAGAGCAAAAGCTGATGAAGATCCTGATAACGTTTCATTTGCATCAGATCTTGTTGTTGCAGCCCAGTACATGAATCAGTTTATGACGAACCAGCTCCCGTATGGCATCCCTGGCTGGAGAGAGATATTTTCTCGGATCAAAATCCCCGGGGTTTTCCGCGAAATGCTTGCGGATGCTTCCGGTCATGGCCAGTCTCAGATCAGAGTCGATATTGATTTTACAGACAGCCATGGATGCGGCTTTTCGCAGCATATCTTCCGGAACTCCCTGCGCGCCGGGCATCTGTCCGCCGTATTGGTTGATCATATCCACAAACTCCGGGATCACGGAAGAAGCGCCATGCAGAACAATGGGGAATCCGGGCAGGCGTTTGCCCACTTCTTCCAATATGTCAAAGCGAAGCTTCGGCTCGCCCTTGAATTTAAAAGCACCGTGGCTGGTTCCGATGGCGATGGCCAGGGAATCCACTCCCGTCCGTTCTACAAATTCCTGCACTTCATCCGGTCTGGTATAGCTGGAATCCTCTGCGCGAACCTTTACTTCGTCCTCCACGCCGGCCAGCCGTCCGAGTTCGCCTTCCACGACGACACCCTTGTCATGGGCATAGTCCACAACCTGTTTGGTGAGCCGGACATTCTCATCAAACGGATATCTGGATCCGTCAAACATAACGGATGTAAATCCGCCGTCAACACAGGATTTGCAGGTTTCAAAACTGTCGCCGTGATCCAGATGCACCACGATGGGCAGATCGGTATCAATAATGGCAGCTTCAATCAGCTTCATCAGATAAACATGCTTGGCATATTTCCTGGCACCGGCCGACACCTGAAGAATCAGGGGAGCTTTTTCCTCCCTGGCAGCTTCGGTAATCCCCTGGATGATTTCCATGTTATTTACATTGAATGCACCAATGGCATATCCGCCTTCATATGCCTTCCTGAACATTTCCGTTGAGGTAACCAATGGCATTGACAAATCACTCCTTCATAATCACATCTCACAATGGTATGTAAAATTTTGAACATATTCATTTTATCAGAACGAATTGAAAAAGCAAGGTTAATTTCCGATCGCCCAATCCCGCTCAATTATTTTTGACGCATTGATGGAAACCCGGTTTTATGATCTTTGCCATTTCCCGCCTGGCTCTTTATAAGTTATAAAGTTGGTTTGGCCCTGTTCATAAAAGCAAATCGGCAGAAATAGAATAATAGCAATGATCCGTCCGGTGGAACGCGTCAATACAAACATCTGCAGTCCCGTTCAGACGGCTCAAAAAAATAAGGGGTGATTGCATTGGCTCTTCCTTTTTCTCCTTTCGAAATCAAAGCGTTTTCGGCTGCGGTTCGCCGCTCCGGGCAGTTCGCCTTCCCCGGACAGGTGGCAAATAAAATATTCTTCCCCAAATTTACGCAGAAATTAATCCGTACCAGCGGTACAGTGATCAACACCTTGATCGGCGGCGGCGGGCCTCCTTTGCTTCTGCTTCATGGCTATCCGGAGACACATTTTGCCTGGCACCGGGTGGCAAATCAGCTGGCACAGAATTTTACCGTGGTTCTTACGGATTTACGGGGATATGGGGATTCCGGGAAACCCTGTGGAGGTCCGGATCATATTCATTATTCCAAAAGGGAAATGGGGCTGGACCAGATCGAGGTAATGAGAGCTTTGGGCTTCCGTTCCTTTCAGGCGGTGGGACATGACCGGGGCGGGCGTGTCCTTTATCAGATGCTTTTGGATCATCCTTCTGCAATCGAACAGGCAGTGGTTCTGGATATTGTTACGGCAACCCAGATGTATGACCGGACGGATCAGGAATTCGCGACAAGATATTTCTGGTGGTTTTACCTCATTCAATCCGCACCCTTGCCGGAATGCATGATAGAAGGCGCTGCTGACAGATATCTAAGGACAAATCTGTCCGATGTAAACAGCACGCCATACGCTGTTACGCCGGAAGCTTACGCAGAGTATTACCGATGTTTTCAAAACCCGGCATCCATTCATGGCACCTGCGAAGACTACCGTGCGTCGGCATCAATCGACCGCCGGATTGAGGAGCCATTCAAGGGATATAAAATACAGCAGCCGCTGCTTGCGCTTTGGGGAGAAAAGGGAACCGTCGGACAATTGTTTGACGTCACTGGATTATGGAGGGAACGGGCGAGTCAGGTAAGCGGATTTCCCCTGCCATGCGGACATCTTATTCCGGAAGAGGATCCCCAGGGGCTGCTTGCCGCGCTCAATCAATTTTTAGTGCATTAACTTCATTCATTCCCTTTGCTCCGAAAACAAAAGTATTATACAGTACCGACCAGATCCCTGGACGAAAGGAACCGGGACGTGATTCTGTACCTTATCTATGACTATCTGGATGATTCGAAGATCCTTTTGTTTGTCACCCATGATCTCAAAAACAACAGAAGGGGAAACCAGAAGGTAATACAAATCAGTCAGGTAAAGTTAATGAAGGTGTGAGCACTCCATTTCATGCGCTTCCAAGCGGCATGTAACACCTGCGGAAATGTCATTCCATAAAAGCGGGAGACGCATAAAGGCGCAAAGGTGCAGCGCCTTTATTGATTTTTCCATCTGTTTTCTATATAATAATGGGAGCGGCAATAGCGTAAGAACAGGAGGTTCTTGACAGATGGAGGGGAAAACCATAGCGCATTCCAGGGCGGTCATGTCCCAGATTATGCTGCCCAGCCAGGCCAATCCCAATGGGAATGTCCACGGCGGGGAAATTATGAAGATGATGGACGAAACGTCCTATGTGGCGGCAGTGCGGCATGCCCACACCAATATTGTTACCGCAGGGGTGGACGAGCTGGAGTTTCATACACCGGTTTTTGTAGGGGCGCTGGTGACATGCCGGGCAGAGCTGGTGTTTGTCGGACGGACCTCCATGGAGGCTTTTGTCACCGTGGAAGCAGAATATCCCAGACATGAAGCTCCCCCTATCAATGCGCTGACAGCTTATTTCACCATGGTTGCACTGGATGACGACGGAGTGCCCTGTGAGGTACCGCCTCTTATCCTGACCACACAGGAGGAGAAAGAGCGGTTTGACAGGAGGAAGGCCGTCTATATCCGCCGGAAGGCGGAACGGAAGGCAGAGAGGAAAGCGAACCGAAAGGATGGCACCTGATGGGGAAAGTCCTGGTGATTGCGGAAAAGCCCTCCGTCGGCCGTGATATTGCAAGGGTACTGCAGTGCAGGGGAAAAGGCGGGGGTTTCCTGTACAATGACGTCTATATTGTATCCTGGGCCATCGGCCACTTGGTTTCCCTGTGGGAGCCGGAGGAGTACGATGACCGCTATAAAAAGTGGCGTATGGAGACCCTGCCCATCGTTCCCGGGGAAATGAAGCTCAAAGTCCTGCCAAAAACCCGGAAGCAGTTCAATGTCCTGAAAAAGCTGATGAATGACAAAGGAGTGGACTCCCTCATCTGCGCCACGGACAGCGGACGGGAAGGGGAGTTGATCTTCCGCTACATCTATCAGATGTCCGGCAGCAAAAAGCCGTATCAGCGCCTTTGGATCTCCAGCATGACGGATGAAGCCATCCGGGATGGATTCGCCGGGCTGCGGCCGGGAAGCGAATACGATACCCTGTATGAGTCCGCCAAATGCCGGTCGGAAGCGGACTGGCTGGTGGGCATGAACGCCACCCGCGCCTTTACTCTCCAGTATAGGGTGCTTTTGTCCATCGGCCGGGTTCAGACGCCGACCCTTGCAATTCTGGCGGCCCGGCACAGGGAGATTGAAGCCTTTGTTCCGCAGGATTACTGGGAGGTACAGGGCGATTTCGGGGATTATCGCGGGATCCGATATGACCGGACGGTTTCCAATACGAAGATTTTTGACAGGGAAAAGGCCATGGCTGTCGCGGCAAAAGTCCAGGGCAGGGAGGGCCTGGTTCGCTCCATTGTGAAGAAGGAGAAGAAAGAATATTTTCCACAGTTGTATGACCTGACGGAGCTGCAGAGGGACGCCAACCGAAGATACAGTTTTTCCGCGCAGCAGACCCTGCAGACGGCGCAGGATCTCTATGAAAAGCGAAAAATGATTACCTATCCGCGGACGGACAGCCGATATATCACACAGGATATGGTGCCGACCCTGAAGCCCATTTTACAGACTCTGGATCGTCCTCCGTATTCCAAATTTGTACGGCCGGTTCTGTCTCTTGCGAAGCTTCCCGCGGGTAAACGGCTGGTGGACAACAGCAAAGTATCGGATCATCATGCCATTCTTCCCACCCGGACAAGGAGCCGGGTCAATCTGTCGGAGAGGGAGCAGAAAATATATGATCTGATTGTCCGAAGGTTTCTCTGCGTTTTCTATCCGCCTTATGTATACGAAGAGACACAAATCCATACCCTTGTGGAAGGGGAAACCTTCTTTACAAAAGGGATTTCCGTCAAATCCCCGGGTTGGAAAGTGCTTTACGGCAAAGGTGGCAGTGGACAACAGGATCGTAACGCAGACCGGCAGGGTGCTGGTCAGCAGGACGCAGGAAAGAGTCCCGTGCCAGGCCGGGGATCCGCCGGCAAAAGAGGGAATACCGGACAGACCGGGCAGGAAGCAGCTCTTCCGCATTTGACGGAAGGTCAGAAGGTCACCGCATTGCGGGCGGAAGTGCAGAAGAAGAAAACAGTACCTCCCAGGCCCTATACGGAAGCTTCCCTTTTGTCCGCCATGGAGCATGCGGGGCGGTTTGTGGAAGATGAGCGGCTGAAGGAGCAGCTCAAGGCCAACGGGCTGGGTACGCCGGCCACCCGGGCTGCCATCATCGAACGGCTTCTTGCAGTGGGATATGTCACCCGAAAGGGGAAATCCCTGCTGCCGACTCCGAAAGGAATCAATCTGATTGAAGTTGTGCCGGATGCGCTGAAGTCCCCGGAAACCACAGGAAAGTGGGAAAGAGGCCTTGGAAGCATTGCAAAGGGATCCATGCAGCCGGACCGGTTTATGGGAAGCATCACCCGATATGTGCAATATATCGTGAAGGAAGCCGCTGCGCACAGGAGCAATGTCGTTTTTCCCCAGGAACCGTACCGGAGGAAGAAAAGAACGGTTCGAAAGACCGGGAAACGACAAAAACAACAGGCAAACCGTTAACAGGCAACCGTTGACAGGCAAACCGTTGACAGGGCAACCATTGATTTTAATATAAAGGAGTAGGTTGATCGTGGCAGATACACCGGTTCAAACAACCATAAAGCAAATTTTCAGGCAGCCGGAGGATTATTATGGGAAAAGGATTCTTCTTTCCGGATGGATTCGAAGCAATCGAGATTCCAAATCCTTTGGGTTTATTGAACTCAATGACGGGTCTTTCTTTAAAAATCTGCAGATTGTATTTACGGAAGAAAAGCTGGACAACTTCAGGGAAGTGGGTAAGCTGGGCGTTGGCACGGCCATTTTTGCGGAAGGAATGCTGACGGAGTCCCCCGGTGCAAAGCAGCCTTTTGAGATGAAGGCGGAAAGCATCCGGGTGGAGGGCTCTTGTCCGTCGGAATATCCTCTCCAGAAGAAACGGCACAGCTTTGAATACCTGCGGACCATCTCCCATTTGCGGCCCAGAACCAATACGTTTTCCGCTGTTTTCCGGGTTCGTTCCCTGCTGGCCTTTGCGATTCATAAATTCTTCCAGGAAAGGGATTTTGTCTACGTTCATACCCCGATTATCACCGGCAGTGACTGTGAAGGCGCCGGGGAAATGTTTCAGGTAACCTCCCTGGATCTGAACAACGTTCCGAAGACAAAGGAAGGGAATGTGGACTATTCCAAAGACTTCTTCGGACGGGAGACTTATTTGACGGTGAGTGGACAGCTTTCTGCTGAAACTTATGCCATGGCATTCCGCAATGTCTATACCTTTGGACCGACCTTTCGTGCGGAAGACTCCAATACCACGAGACATGCGGCGGAGTTCTGGATGATCGAACCGGAGATCGCCTTTGCGGATCTGGACGATGTCATGGATCTGGCGGAGGATATGATCAAATACATCTTTCAGTATGTGCTGGAAAATGCGCCGGAAGAGATGGAGTTCTTCAATAGATTTGTGGACAGGACCGTCATGGATCGCCTGGACAATGTAATCCATTCGGAATTCGGGCGCCTGTCCTACACGGATGCCATTGAAATCCTGAAGAAAAGCAATGCTGACTTTCGTTACCCTGTGGAATGGGGGATTGACCTGCAGACCGAACATGAGCGGTACCTGACGGAGCAGGTCTTCCACAAGCCGGTATTTGTAAAGGACTATCCCAGGGATATCAAGGCGTTTTATATGCGCATGAATGATGACAACAGGACCGTTGCAGCGGCGGATCTTCTGGTGCCCGGCGTCGGGGAGATCATCGGCGGAAGCCAGAGGGAAGAGCGCCTGGACCGTCTGGATGAGAGGATAAAGGAGCTTGGCATGAAAGAAGAGGACTACTGGTGGTACCGGGATCTGAGAAAGTTCGGCGGCACCCATCATGCCGGATATGGTCTGGGTTTTGAGCGTGCCATTATGTACATGACGGGCATGAGCAATATCCGCGATGTCATTCCGTTCCCGAGAACAACGAAGTCCGCGGAATTCTAGAGCGGAATGCCGGAAGGGTTCCGGCGTACGATACGGATGGTCAGCAGTTCCTATGATCCCCAGTCGATCATTGCCTTTGAAGGGTTTGTATCTGATGATGCAAATGGACAACGATACAGAATGATCTGAAGCTTAATGTAAAATGATAGAATGCGACAATATCGGATTATGAAAAGGACAGGGGTTATTGATATGGCGACTTATAAGACAAAAGGAGTCTGCTCCAGAAGAATTGATTTTGAAGTAAAAGACGGTAAGCTGCATTCCGTGCATTTTGAGAATGGCTGTCATGGAAATCTCATCGGAATCTGCCGTCTGGTGGAGGGGATGGACGTGCGGGATGTGATCCATAAACTCCGCGGAATCCGCTGCCAGGGCAGCACTTCCTGTCCGGATCAGCTTGCCCGGGCTTTGGAGGAGTATATGCAGCAAGAGGAGCAGGCAGGCTGACGATGCCTGCCTTTTTATATAAATTAAAGGATATATACTGATTTCATCCGATCTACACTCCTATATAAAACCAGGCCAAAAGGTTGGAGGCATTGGAGGGAGACTAACGACGTAATCCCAGTTATATTTTCTTTGCGACTTGTATAGTTGTATTCTCCTGACGGAATACTGTTTTTGCGTCATGGAACCCTGCGGAATGAAACATTCCAATTTGGTTTTCCATAGTGCAGGGCGTATCATAATGAATGAATTCGTTGTCGGCTATCCCCTGTTCCATGCGCAGTCGGGCATTTTCTGCATAGTAAAAATCCTCTTCATCCTGATTTTCCACCATATAATCACATTCGATATAGATTCCGCCGGATTCTAGGGAACGGGCTATTTTCCGATATAGCCCGGTTTTTGCTTTATGGGAAAAATGGTGCATGGTTTGAAAGGATACGGCACAGTCGTATTTCTCCGTTCCGAATGGGACATTAAAATAATCTCCGCAAATCAGCGTCACTTTCTTGTCGGGATGCTTTTGCTTCAGCCTGTCCAGCATGGCCTGTGTCATATCAATTCCGGTTACCTGGATATCCGGCAGTACTTTGAATATCTCATCCAGCTCCAATCCGGTACCGCATCCAAGATCCAAAAGATGTTGACAAGTGTTGGGAACCAGATGCGCCATGACCCGGTACCCTTTTTTGCAGCCCTCGACTTCCTCCAGCATATGCTCATCATAGCCGTCCACCCGTGACGTAAAAAAGGAATCCATGTGTTCCAAACGATCTTTCATACAGTCATCTCCTGTCCTCAGGCAATTATGATATGCATAGGCAAAAACTTCAATCCACGGACGAATTATATATTACCCTTAACACCCAGGAGCATATCAATTGCCGGTCTCATTTCTGGCTTTTCCCTATACTTAGTCAGCACCATCTTTTCATGATCTGAAATATAAAAGGGTACTGCAGCACTTTTTTCATCCTCTACTCGTAATAAATCCTCAACTGTAATGGACAGACCTTTGCATACGCGAATTACATTTTGAACGGAAGCCCCACCAAGTCCCCTATTTAGCATTCCCAGTAAGGTCGTATATGGCAGTTCTATTGATTTTGCAAAACTCTTAAGCGTGTGACCGGAGTTGGCAACCAGCATTCTAACATAGTCTTCTTTGGTGCATAGGGACTTAATCGATGATAATTGCGTATCGTATCGAAAAATAGAAATTTAAGGGGAGTGCGTCCAGTCTCCATAGAAACTGAAAATAACAGTTCCAGGTAATTCGGATGGAATAAAGCTGCAAGCCATTTCCAGTCTTACGTTGTTTTTATCATAATTTTTTGTTGACATACATAGGTGTTCTATGTATACTGATCTTGTTCACTCAGATATTCAGTTATTTTATAGGCCTAAATTTTAGAGAGCTGATCAATAAATAACAAAAAAGCAGGGGTGGTTCTATGTCAAGATTTCTTTCCATCGCCCCTATTGCGGATATCGGGAGTGATATATCCTGTTTTTCGGAGGCGAGATTTATGAAAGTGGATAAGGGATTGCTTGGCGGGAGTACGAATCTGATGCTGCTGTCGCTGCTCAGCGAATCGGACAAATACGGTTATGAAATTATCCGGGAGCTGGAGCGGCGATCGGACAGGACCTTTCAGCTCCAGGAGGGGACACTGTACCCGGTATTGCACAAACTGGAAAACAACGGTTATGTGAAATCCTATGTGGGGATCGGCGATAACGGGAGAAAGCGCAAATATTATCGGATTACCAACTGCGGAGTGCAGCAGCTGGCAAAGGAAAAGAAGAGATGGAAGGTGTTTTCCGTCTCCGTCAATAAAGTTCTGGGCAGTGAGGTGCAGATCTTTGGATAAGAAAGAAAGCTTTTTGGCGGAAGTACTGTGCTGCGTCCGTTTCCCTTTTGACCGGGAGAAAATCCGCATGGAGCTGGAAAACCATATAGAAGACAGGGCAGGGGATTATGAAGGGAAGGGCTCGGACCGGGAAGCGGCTGTGAATCTGGCGGTCCGGGACATGGGCAATGCCAGGGAAATCGGGCAGGCTCTCAATCGGCAGCACAATCCTGTTTTGGGATGGATCTGGCTGGTTACCGATGTGCTTGCTGTTCTGATGGCAGCTTGTCTTATTGTGAGTCTGGTGCTTCCATCCCTGTCATCCCTGTTATCCTTTAATCGGTTGGATCCCATCCCGGCATCCGATATTGTTTTCAGGGCAGAGGTGGACAAAAAGGTGAAACTGGACGATATGGTCATCCATATTTCGGACGTGATCTACGATACAAACGGGGATTTGAGCATGGATTATGAGTATTTTGATACCAGGCTGTGGGGAGCGGGATGGACCTTTTCGAATATAGGGGAGATATCGGACAATCTGGGGAATCACTATTCGGAAGGCCGGTTTGAGGAGAGCGGAGGTTTCGTATCCAGATGCCGGCAGATTGTTTCGGATTTTTCTGCAGAGGCGGATACCCTGAAGATTGATTATAATTCTTATAATCGAAAATACCGATTGGAAATTTCCCTGCGGGCAGGTGATAAAAAATGAGCAGACGAAATAAGGTCCTGCGGAATCTGCTGATTCTGGCTGTACTGATCCCTTTGGCAGTTTCCCGTTCGGGTTTGTACCTGAGTCCGTTATTGGCTCATCGGAGTTCCGAGCGAAGTATCCATTACGGTCCTTCCATGGTGGTTCATGTCCGGGATTTTGATCAGGGCAAGTATTTTCTCTGCAAATATGACAAATGGATTTCCTGTGATACGATCCGTCGGACTTTATTCTTCTTCTGGCGTTTTGGGGATCAGGTCCCCGGTGTGGAAAACGATCCCGAAAAGCCGGTTTGCTGGACCTGGAGCAGCAGGGATACCCACTGCAAAGCCTATGGCATCCTCAATGACGGTCAGGTGAAAAAAATAGAGCTTACGCTGGACGACGACACCGTTCTGACCCAGTCTGATTTTTATGATGACATGTTTCTACTGACATGGACCGATGAGAAGCAAGAAGGGGGAAGAAACCCGCACGGCAGGCAGGTCAAAAGCATAAAAGGATATGACTCCGGAGGCTTTGTTGTTTATGAAGATCGATAGGAACGGAAAGGTAAAATGGATGATGACAGAATCATAAATGGAATGATGACAGAATCACAAACAAAATCACAAATGGATAGATAACAGAATTGTAAATAGAATTATTGAAATGGGAAGTTCAGCCCGTCAGCGGTTCAATACGGACTGACTGTGTGCGAGGAATGCTTCAAATTCCGTCTGGGTCATTTTTTCGGTATGAACCAGATACAGATAATCAAAGTAATTTGGCAGAACGGGGAGGCCCAGGACCTCTTTGGCAAAGGCATGGGCTGCCACCTCACTGCATTTGTTGATATGTGCATGGCGCTTCCAGCCAAGCAGCTGAAAGGTAACCACTTCATCCATCCGGCTGCTCACGGGATCGTTGCTCTCGTATTCCAGGTAATGAAAGAATTCATGGGCCAGATGCAGCTGCAGGGCGTCCTGAGGGGAGAGCAGCGGATTGTCCCCGGAAGGGCTGTCCCACATTGGCGAGCTGTTTTCCGCCAGCGTCCGGATGGATTCCCGCACCAGAGTGACTTCACACCCGTTTTTGCCGAAGGCGCTTTGCCCCCGCCATGTTACACCGATCCGGGTTTCACCGCTTTCCTTCCACAGGATTTTTATATTCTTCTGTGCGTAGAGGGCTTCCATGTCCTTTCCCCTGTAGGCCCTGGCAGCTTCGTGACCAGCGGAAAGGGAGCCATCCACAAACCGGGGGATCTTTTCATGGGGGATTTTATGAAACAGAAGGTCACCGGAAAGCTCGCAAAGGGCGAGCACCCGGTCATCCTGCACCATTTTTCTTATGTCGGTACCGGCAGGACGGGTCTGCTGCGGGTTTTGTGGACGCTCCGGGGAACTTTCCTTCTTTGTATATTCCATACTTCCTCCCTCTGTATTCGTGTCTCTTTACATGCGACCTACTTATAAGCGACGGCAATGATTTCTTCCTCGGGGGAGAGCATTTCCGTTTCGATATCGAGGATCGAGTAAAGCTGCTTTGCCGTTTGCATGCCGGTTAAGTCCAGCATCTTTTCACGATAGAACAAAAAGACTTTTGGAATGGTGGCATTGGCATCGGAATATACCGTATTGGCATCCAGAAACGGATTGAACCGGGATTCCCGATCCTTTTTCGCAAACTTGAGACACTCTGCTTTTCTCCTTTTCAGCCGAATGACTCCTTCCCTGTCCACCATGGCAAGGGAGGTTCGTTTGAGATGGAGAAGGCCGAACAGTACCTTTTTCCTTGTTTCCGCGCGGAAAAGGTTCCATCGGCCCGTGGAATACAGGAAGGAGGTCTGTTCCTCCTCCGTGCCCAGCGCGTCGGCGGCAATCTTCTGCAATTGCTCCCTGCTGAGGGCCCTGGCTCCGATATCCTTCTGGCGGAGCTCTGTGGCGCCGCTTGCGATGGCGCGCAGAATGTTTTTGCGGGAATCCACTTCAATCGAAACATCCACTGTTTCTTCCTTTGCGCCGCTTCGGCAGATTTTTTCCATTACATCGGAGCGGATTTGCTTGATATCCTCTTCCGTGGGATTCGCGATGGTGCGCTCCAGGGTTTCCCGTACCATGGCCAGCGCAACGCCGATGGTGGAAATATACGGGGCATTTTTTGCGATCTTGCTGCGCATTTCCATTTTTCCGCCAGCGGGTTTACGATGACGGATGCGCTGCCGCCGCCTC
>ENA-UOOM01002465-UOOM01002465.1-fermentation-metagenome-genome-assembly--contig:-NODE-2465-length-15203-cov-5.391999_pt1 | contig 15203 bp, 10 predicted proteins | sample MGYA00245781_ERZ724031 | MGnify/ENA primary metagenome ERZ724031 (study PRJEB28704, sample SAMN03018317) | fermentation metagenome | biome: anthropogenic terrestrial biome; feature: soil; material... | reverse complement strand
CGTCGGCCCAAGCGATCGAACATGAACACGAGCAGGACATCAAACATTTTCTGCTCAGCCATGTTCCGGATTTCGATGATCGCATCCCGCTTCCCGGTTGCCGTTTTATAGCCTGATACGCCTTTTTCCAATCGCTCTTCAAAGAAGATCCAATCATCCTGCTTGTCAATGAAGTCCTGGCACTCGCGGCGTTGAAGGGGGATATCATCTTTGGGATCTGCCTGACCTTTTGTAGATACTCTGTACAGACATAACACGCGTTTCATTAATTGATTCTCCTTCTTTTCTCAAAGGCTGTGACCAGCATTTCCGCGATATCCAGCCGTACCTGTGGGTTTGGCGTACTACTGAACACCAATGTTGAATGACAGCCATTTGCGTTTACTGTGTTATGGGTCATCTGCACAGATGGTTTTGCGCTCATTCTATTGTCAAGGTTCGCGTGGAGAACAAGTCCACGCCACCACGTTAACTCTCCTCGGACATCTATGCAAGCAGATAAAGGGCAACTGGTAATAATCATGACATCTCCTTCGAGTTGATCTTCAGTTAGGCAGCCACAAATAGTGAATTTCTAGTAAATGTCTCACACCAAGGTTGAAAATGCTCTGCAACCTTGCAACCTTGCAACCTTGCAACCTTGAATTCGAGTATGCAGATTTGTGTATATAATACAGAAAGAGTCCCCCAGTCAATAAATCGCTGTCTTCGTAACTCACTGGAAGATTTCATGCCCTTTGGACGAAGAATGACGAAATAATAAAAGGGTGCCGCGCAGAAGGCAAGGATGAATCTTGATTCGAGCCGATCCTTCCTCTACAATGGTCTGGAAAAGTACCAATGGGAGAAGCGATGATGAAAGATAAGGTTGCTGAAGAATTTATCATAAGGGTAAACTCGCAAAGTTATGTGTATCCCAATTGTTAAGCTTTCTGAGTAAACCGTAAGATGGCAGTCATTCGCTGCGTCGTTGAACGCATCACATATAGAAATGAGAGCAATGGCTACTCTGTCATCAAGACACGGGTAAAAGGTTATTCTGATTTGATTGCCGTTGTCGGAAGCCTGCTTGACGTGAATGTGGGCTCGGTATTGCTTGTTACAGGCGATTGGAAGGTTGACAGCAAGTTTGGCCGGCAATTTGTGGCAACGCAGTGGGAAGAAACGCTGCCCGCCACAGTCTACGGCATCGAGAAGTACCTGGGCAGCGGCTTGATCAAGGGGATAGGCCCCAAGTATGCCAGGAAGATCGTCGAACAATTCGGTAATCAAACGCTTGATATCATCGAAACAGAGCCTGCCAGGCTGATAGAGGTTCCCGGGATTGGCGAGCGCCGCGTCGGCATGATCCGCGCCGGCTGGGAAGCGCAGAAGGAAATCAAAAACCTCATGCTCTTCCTTCAATCCCATGACGTACCCACTTCCCACGCAGCCAAGATCTACAAGGCGTACGGCAAAGACAGCATCATCGTGGTCAATGAGAATCCCTATCGCCTGGCGGATGACATCTGGGGTATCGGATTTAAGACAGCTGACACGATTGCCATGAAGCTGGGCATGGAGAAAGAGAAGTACGCCCGCTGCCGGAGCGGCCTGCTGTATACGCTCAATAAACTGTCCGAAGAAGGGCACTGCTTCGCTTTGCGTGACCAGCTGATCGCCAAAGGGGTGGAACTGCTGGATGTTGAAGAGAATATTCTCATCATGGCGCTGGACGACATGATACGGGTTAAGGATGTCATCATCGAGAAGAACGTTATCCAGCTTACCCAGGAGGATAATGGGAAGGTTTCAGCCGATGCCATCTATCTCCCGCCGTTCTATTTCTCTGAACTGGGTGTCGCCAGGAAACTCTCGGCGCTCATCAGGGTGAAGAGCGAAAGGGGCATATCCAATCCCGAGCACATCATCAAGACGGTAGAGCAGCAGTCCGGCATTACATATGATGAAGCACAGCTTCAGGCGATACATTGCGCCATTTCATCCAAGGTCATGATACTCACAGGCGGTCCTGGAACGGGGAAAACCACCACTACAGACAGTATTATCAAAATTTACAGGGCCAGCGGAAGCACCGTGATCCTAGCTGCGCCAACCGGACGCGCCGCAAAGCGCATATCAGAAACCAGCGGTATGGAAGCAAAGACCATTCACAGGCTTCTGGAGTACCAGCCCGCGACGGGCTACAAGCTCAACGAGGATAACCCCTTGAAGGGCGATGTGCTGATTGTGGATGAATGCTCAATGATTGATATCATGCTGATGTACAATCTGCTCAAAGCGGTGCCCGAGCGGATGACACTGATCCTAGTCGGGGATATAAACCAGTTGCCCTCCATCGGGGCGGGTAACGTACTTCGGGACATGATAGCGTCCGATGCAATTCCGGTCGTTAAGCTTGAGCGCATTTTTCGTCAGGCGCAGGGGAGCCGGATCATAACGAATGCGCACAGAATCAATAAGGGAGAATATCCCGAGCTGAGCAACGGCAAAGGAACTGATTTCTTCTTTATCGACGACGATGACCCTGAAAGCGCCTCAAAGCAGATTATCCAGCTCTGCCAGAAGAGGCTGCCGGCAAGCTATCGCCTCAATCCAATCGATGACATTCAGGTGCTTACCCCCATGCAGCGCGGGGTCGTTGGCGCGATGAATCTGAACAAGGAGCTGCAAGACGCGCTTAACCCCCAGACGGCAATGCTGCGTCATGGGGGCACAGAGTATCGCCTTCATGATAAGGTGATGCAGATCAGGAACAATTATGACAAAGAGGTATTCAATGGCGACATAGGCATCATCTCGGCAATCAAGTCAGAAGACCGCGAACTGACAGTGCTTTTCGACGGAGCGACAGTCAACTATGACATCAGCGAATTGGACGAACTCATGCTTGCGTATGCTACAACTATCCACAAGGCTCAGGGAAGCGAGTACCCCGTGGTGGTCATGCCCATACTGATGACACACTATGTCATGTTGCAAAGGAACCTTATATATACAGGAATTACCCGCGCAAAGAAGTTGTTGGTCATGATCGGTTCCAGGAAGGCGCTGGCCATTGCGATTCGCAACAACAGTGTCACCTATCGCAATACCCAGCTGACCCGCAGATTGCGTGACCTCGCGTCCTCCAATGAAAACATTTTGGCTCAAGTTTCACGATTGTTGTAAAGATGTCCGATACCTACCAAGCCAAATGGCCGGATGAAAAGCCCCTGCTGATTGCAGGGGCTGATTCTTAATCCGGATTGATTTTCTGTTAATCGCTGATTGCGGTCAGTTCAAGAACAGCGGCTTCTATCTCGTCGATGTCCACATGATACCCTTTCTTGGCTAACTGGCCTTTGACATACATCAGTTTATCCTTGCCGGCACCAGCCCCGTACAGCTGTTCCGCGGCATATACTGCCACTGACACCGCAGCCCTTAGAAGCTCTTGCTGCTGGGCGGTCGTCCGCGCCTGGATCCATGGGATCAGTTTGTAGGTAACAAGGGTGGCCAGGAATCCGATAACCGCCTGGAACAGCGGTGTCAGATCAACGCCCGGCAGCCCAGGCGCAGGATCAACCGCCTCAGCCAATGCAAGCGGCAGAGTGACGACCGTCATCACAACCAGGGTCAGCAGGAAAACCATCAGGTACTTCTTCATTTTGTTATCTCCTCTCAATTTCGGGGGTACTCTGGCAAAGCCAGGAGTTCTTTGATGCGGGATTCCGCAATGTGGTTATAGCCCCTGGCTTTATAGGATTCGTACATATCGGCAATCGCCTCCTTCATACCGCTAGTGCAGTAGCCATGCTCCATCTTGAACATGCAGTAGGCCCGCTCGATGTTATCCCGCTGCAGGTCGGCGATGCTCCTGTCCATGAACCGGATGCGGCCGTCCAGTGAATCCAGCTTGTCCAACACGCTCTGCCGGTAGGCCTGGTCCACCTTCAGCGTCACTTCAATGGCGCGCCGCTTTTCTGCCTTCTTCGCCTTGTGCGCTTCCCACAGCGGCCGGAGCACGGCCATCCAGCCGATGATGGCGCCGGTAATGGCAGCGCTCACCTTGAGGATCGTATCGAGCGTCATCTGTTCCATGGGTCAGCTCCTTTGTCTAGGCGTTCAAATCTCTCGCGTCCATCAATTCTTCCAGCGCCTGGTCCAGGCCAATCCGGTGGGCCATCAGCAGGTCAATGAGACGGTCCAAAGAGGCAAGGGGGAACTTATCTTGCCCCGGTGTCATAGCTGTAAGCGCAGCGCTCAAGGCCGCCTGACATTCACTGTCCCAGACCGCGTCCGGGGGTAGGCCATGATCCTGCTGGAATCGCTTCACGGCGGCTTCTGTTTCGGCACCAAAGTCGCCATCAGCGCCAAAGCGTGGCAGGGCATAACCTAACTTCATCAAACCTTCCTGAAGGTTTTTGATCTTCTCTCCCTTATCCCGTCTGCGGATCAAATATGCATCTTCCACGATAGTCTCTCCTTCCTCGTATAGCCCAATCGGAATCGCGTAATGTGTCCAGCTGCGCGGCATGGGGCTATCAATCACGCCACTGTTGTGCCCGCTTGCGTGTATGACAGCACCCCCGCCTATGTAAATCCCCGTGTGGCTCATGGTGCTGCCCTTCTGGACAAAGACGATGCAAGGCCTCTCCGGCATTGCGTGTATGGGTCCCTTGATCTCCCAGTTGCTCGCATCATTCCACTGGCTGGTCGCCCCCGCCCCCATAATGGGACGGCCGGTCACTGCCCGAAGCCCCTCACGCGTCAGGCCTCGGCAGTCGTAGGCCTTTCGGCCTTCGTACTTGCAGCCGCTGCAGGACGTGCGCTTTCCCGACAGTACCGGGCAATTTCTCTGGATAGCCTCGGCGTACTCCGGCTTGCTCTTCATCACCTGCTGGCGGTAGGCCGGCGTGCACTTCTGCCCCGCCGCGCCAAAAATATAGGGCGAGCCGATTTCGGTTCTCGCCCATTGGGTTAATTGATCAGCTCCTGTCACATGCCATCGCTCCTCTCTGGGGGTTGTTCGATCGTTGATTGCAGGGGTTCTATGCTTGAAACAGGCGCTCTCGGCTGATTCCTCACCTGTTCCTGGATGTTTGCAAGCAAAGCGCTTACCTGGAAATAGGGCAGCTTGACAAGTGAATCGATGATCAGCTGAGCCTCTGACGCGTCGAATGAAAACACATACCTCATTCGTTGCCTGCCTCATTGGGGGTACCGGCTTCGTGAACCTGCTGACGCAGCTTGAAGAATAGATCCACGACCTTCTTAAAAGGCATTTCCGCTATCGACTCCAGAATTACTTCGGCCTCTTTGGCGTTCACTGTAAAGGTGTATTCCTGATCCATACTTTCCTCCTTACACAGCCTGCCAGGCCTGTGCGTAGTCTGTCGGTGAGTAGGCTGTATCCTGCAGGCACTTGTATACCTCGCGATCCGTGTACACCATGTACTCGCCGGACTTATACATGTCGTGAGCACCTGTAACAGGGACAAAAGGCAAAGCGTGCTCTTTGCTCTTGGCGTGATAAGGTGCCCATAGCGATGCCACCGTAATGTCGTGCTCTGGATTGGTAATGCTGTTATGCGCCTGAGCACAAATTTTCGGATACCCCGATGCGTCTTTCCGCACATCGCCAACCGTATACTCACCCATAACCCATTCGGGGATATATTTCACCATTTCAACGATGACATCATCATCCCGCCCTTTCAGGAGGGTGGGGATGGCACTTGACACCGTTTGGACTTCCTCTTTCAGCTCGTTGTTCTCCACCTCAAGCGCATCCATTTGGATGAAGATCGCCTCATGGGTCTCTAGTTCGCAATAGCCTGACTGGACACTCAGTTCAGTTGCGTCCTCACCTTCTCCTTCCACTAATCGCCAGTCGTGGGCAAGCATGTCGTCCAGTTGTGTTTGTGTTGGGGCTTGTTCAAAATTGACCCTAAACCCGGGTCGGGGAAGCCCTTTGTAAAATCTCGTCTCCCCATAAACAGTCGCCCCGTCAATTCTTGATTCTCCTGCTAAAATATACATATGATTCCTCCTTAAATTCCTTGTTTCCAAGCTCCTCCGACATTCACATAAGCGATGCCCTTCTTCCATGCGCCGCCCACATTCACATAGGGTTCTCCACCCTTCCAGGTCCCCCCTACATTGACATTGATGGAGTAGGCGGGTTCATAGGTGATGGTGATGGATGGGTGAATGTTGGTTGTGGTAGCCCCGCTGATGTAGTTATTGGCGGCGTTACTCCAAACGCTTGTCCCCGGTGCCCAAGTGGTAGGGAGCATTCCCAATAAACGCCCCGCAATCAGGTCTGCGGCTAACGTTTCAGCCGCCGCACCCGATGCTATCGTTCCGCTGTAGGTGGTATTGACTACCGCAGAATAAGCGAATGTGCTTAGCCTGCGAGTCCAGTTAGTGTTGGTGTTATTAGTTGTCAATCCAGAGAACGAATTGGAAACTGTAGACGCCGTTGGCATGGATGTCCATGCTGTGACCCACGGGACAATTGACCCCGATACATACCCCGATACAGACGGGCCTATTACCACCGACATCGAAATGGAGGTCGCCCTCATATTGGTCAGGGTGGTCGCTATCGAGCTTTTGTTGAAGACCATCAGAGTCTTATAGGTATGGGCGTTATAGGAATAGGAACTTGTATTCAAGTTTGCCGCAGTCCCTTGCCGCCACCTCGCAAAAGCGCTGGTGGTCACAAAACTTGTAGTTGCTGTTGCTGTAAACGTTGTTGTTGCCATTGTTATTCACCCAACTTAATACTTGATGTAGATATCGCCACTGCTCCCACCAGATGCGGCGGCGGTGCCATAGGTGATATATGCTTTCATCGACCGTCTTAAGGTGGCATTGTCTGGCGCGTAATAACGCAGATAAGCATCCTGTGAGCAGTAGATGCGAGTGGGTGTGCCAGTCGCTGTGCCGCTGACTGTGTTAATCCAACCCACATTGAGGTATCCGTTTCCATCTGTCCTTACGACAGCATTGGCTCCGGGGTGACTTCCTTGTGTTGCGTTACCAAGGGAAAGTCCACCAAGTTTACTGCTGTCGGATGCCGTGGCGGCATTGCCTGTACAGGATGCGGATGAGCCTGTGATGGATATACCCCATGTGCCCGATGCACCTGTACCTGTTTTGGTGGGAGCGTAGGAGTTGTAGTTGCCGCTATGAATAAGTCGTAACCAGCTCCCCCATGCGGTTGTTGCCCCTTGTCGAAATGCGACTCCTTCGTCACCAAAAGCTAATTCTGTTGCTATGCCGCCAGATGAATCTGACCATCCTCTGAAGCCCAATATGCTGACATATGTACCACTCATTGGGGCCCCTACGGCTGATGACGACTTCATCCCTGAAACCGCAAAGGCTCTGTTATAGTCATTGGGCACAGTCCCAGTGCTTCTTGTGTCAGGCCATGAGTTCAGTAACGTATGACTATGGCTGCTTGCCGCCGCACCAATTTCCGCGAGAGTCCATGAGACATTTGCTGAACCATTAAATGTTTTACCCGTGCTTCCGATAGTTAGTGTCCTTGCGGTGGTAAGAGTTGCCGCTTTAGTCGCTGTGGCGGCATTACCTGTGATGGATATGCCCCAACTCCCTGAGGCCCCGCCTCCTGTTTTGGAGGGGGAATAATTGTTGTAGTTGCCAGCATCAAGAATAAGATTACCTAACACTGTTGGGCGGCTACGGACAAAATTCACTACTCCAGTTTGGTCAATCGAGATGGCGGTTTGTGCCCCTATCGCATAGGAATTGGTTGTGGCGAAGAACATTTTTGTGCCATACGCACCAGAACCTTGGACATAAATACCCGCTTGTGCCCCTACACTCCCGGTTCCACCGTTCCAAGTTATTCCTGTAGCATAATCAGCAGTGGTCTGACCAGTAAAATGCAGCCCATAGTTTGTTAAACCAGGGGTAGTTGTGTCAAGGGATTTTTGACCGCTGATTTGGAGCAACCCAGTAAGTGTATCACTGCTTTTTAATAGGTAGCTGTGGGTATGACTGCTCGCCGCCGCCCCTACCTCTGTGTGACTATAACTTGGTTTCGTTTCCGCTTTCGCCCACGCATACACATCGGAAGCTGGCATTGACGATGGAAAGTCGGTTATGTTTGCCTTGGTGTGGTTATGGCTTGCCTCTGCCGCACCTATTTCTGCAAGCGACCAAGACACATTGCCTGAACCGTTGAAGGTTTTACCTGTTGAACCAATGGTTAGTGTTCTTGAAGTGGTAAGAGTTGCCGCTGTAGATGCCGTGGCGGCATTGCCCGTGATGGATATGCCCCAACTACCAGATGCGCCTGTGCCTGTTTTGGTGGGGACGTAGGACGTATAGTTCCCCTCATGCAAGACTTCCTTATTTCCATCTGCATACATTTTCCACCCAAGGGGAACCTGAAGGGAGTCTGCTATCGCCGCGATGCCACCCAACGCTGCCCTGTCATTTCGGAAGTCAAACACCCTGGAGACAGTCGGCACAATATTGGAAACCGTTACCGTGCTGTAGTCATCTGTCAGGGAGACCTTTACATCATACAGTTTGGCAATATTAATCGTATTGCTGCCAAAGGTCACAGAGCCAAGCCTGGTGGAGTCTGTTCCGCTGATGGCCACCGTTTCGCCGTCTGGAGGCAGCCAGGTCGCGGTTCCAATCTCTTTGTAATACGCCTTTGCCGTGATGGCGTTGGTGCCAATATTGGAAAAAGAGAAGGAGGCTGTCAGGTTGATATATGTCCCGTTAGTGCGATTCAGTGTTCCATCCGAATCAGCTCTGACAAACGCTGCCGAGGCGACGGACGGAGAGTTGTAGTTGGTGACAACCACGCTATCGCTCGTAGTTGCCTTGCGGCCACGGCTGTCTGTGACTTCAAGAGAGAACGCCTGTGTGCCCGAGTAATTGAGCGTTCCGCTGGTCCAGCTCGCTCCTGCTGAATAGGGGAGCACCCCGCTGTTCAGATTCGGGTTGATTATTTTATAGGAGACGATCGTGCTGGAATAGGAACCCGCCGCTACAGGCGTCCACTTAACCCTGGACTTCGTCCTGACATAGAGGTCCCACTTCTGGTCAACGCCTGTTGGGGTGAATGAGGTAATGCTGGGCAAAACATCATTGGGAACATTTGCGATAAAGGTGTTAGTGTTATAACCCAGGCTCAGGTCACCACTGGAGGTCACCTTGATAGTCGTAACTTTGACGGTGACTGTGAAACTCTCCGCATTGGGAACAGAATTGCACCAGCTCTTGGGGATAGCATATGCCTGGGTAGCCGTGCCTGCCGCAACATTGTGTGTCTGCGAATATCCAGTGGTGGACCATACAACGGTGTGTTTATAACCGGCGTATTTTGAACTGATATTCACTGTCGCGGAGGCAGACCCAGTCGCGATCAAAGGAACCCCGCTCATGGTAAACGTGGATTTTGAGGGAACATTGACCGTGAAGCTGTACTCCTTCACGCCAAGGCTTGTGGTTCCATCGAAGGTTTCCACTTTACACTTGGCCGCAACGCTGGTTTCCAGCGCAGTTCCGGCAATCCAGCTTTGGGGGATGGTGTAGGTGTCTGTGGTAACCCCGGCAGATTTTGAGATTACCCCGCTTGTGTAGGTGCTGTTGATATACCAGGTCACCTTGTGGGTGTAGGTTGTCAACTGCGGTGAAATCGTGACCGTGACTGACTCGGAGCCGGTAGCGGTGACCGAGGTCTTGTTCAGGGTCCCGGTCGAGGGCAGTTTTGCCGTCGTCAGGATACCCTTTGCGGAAGACATGGCCGAATTGATGCTCAGCGTATTGCCGAGCGTCGCGACTTTATAGTAGTAGGCCGCACCGTCAGCGCTGGGCGCTTCGACGTTCATCTCGTAATAGGTGTTGGTGGTGAGAATGGCACTGCCAAACGCGGTATAACCTGAGTCCGGGCTGCTGGAGCGGTAAACCTGGTAGCCCTTGATGGGGTTGTTATAGGTACCGGCTTTCGCGCCGCTCCATTTGAGCTGTCTGACTGCCCCTGGGGCAACCCCGCCGCCATTGGCGACCTCAACCACAGAAGGGGCCGAAGGCGTGCTGACAACCGTGGTCGCTGTAGCGATTTTTGAGGACATCTCTGAGTGAATGCCCAGGTTGGTACCCAGCGCAATCACACGGAAAGCATGCGTCCCATTGCCATTATAGGTCTTGACAGACAAACTGGTGGTTGTTTTGGGGAGGTCTGCCCCCAATGCCGCGTACGTTCCTCCATTAACAGACCGCATGATACGGTATCCGTTAACGGGGTTGTTGTAGGTTGCGTCAGAGGCTCCACTCCAGCTGAGGGTAATGTCTGCATTGGGAGCAAGATTGCTTGAAGCGGAAAGCGTTAAGGAGGTGGGAGCGTTGGGTTTGGACACCGTAGTGGCCATCACCACCGTGTTGGAATTTCCGCTGTCCCCATGAGGGCCATCTGAAACAAGATAGTAGGATTTTGTACCGCCGTTTGAGGACGAAGCCGTGACAGTATAGGGGGAGGTCGCGTCGGATGCCTTGTATGCCCACGTCCCGCTGTCGATTTTTTCGTAGATTTTGTAGGTCGTGATGTTGTTGTTCGTGCCATTTTTAGCGCCCGACCATGACAGGCTCTGGGTGCTCCCTGGCGCGACGTTCGTCGGGATAGATACGGTAGGCGCTGTCGGGTTGGTGACTGTGGTGGTCAGGGTGTCATATGCCGTGGACTGGGCTGAGAGTTTTTCAGCCGCAACTGTGGTCACGCCAATGGTGTGGACATAGAATTTCTGTGTGCCATTCGCGGCCAGTGAGGTGACCGGCATGGAGCCATAGGTATAGCCCGTGACGACATCTGACCCGTACTGGGTCAGTGCGCCGCCATTCGTGGACACCATGACCCGATATCCGTAAATGGCGTTGTTATGGGATCCTGCGGAAGCGCCGCTCCAGCTCAGGGTTTTGGCGGTACTCCAACCAACGGGAAGGTTACTGTCATTTAGAGATATGGTGCTGGGCGGGTTCGGTTTCGTGACCTTTGTTACCAGTCCAACCGAACTCGAATAGGCATCGCTTCGTTGGCCTTTCACTTTTACACGGAAATACACCGTAGCGTTATTTGTTGTGCTTGCGGTTACCGGTGAGTAGGGAGAAGCAGAGTCATCCGCGAGTTTTGTCCAGGTGCTGTTGTTTGGCGACGTTTGTATTTCGTATCCGGTGATAGCGTTGTTTGTCCCGCCTGCCTGTCCGCTCCAGGAGAGTGACGTTGTCCCCCCAGGGGCAAGATTATTTGCTCCAAAAGACACTGAAGACGGGGCTGTGATGGCTCCGACGTAGCTCTTCATCGTATGGGTGTCTGAAGAGAACGCGCTGTTCAGTTCCGCAATAACCTTCACCTTGTAGATGTAGGAACTGCCATTTGTGGCGTGGGAAGTTACCGTAGCCGTTGTGGTGCTCGCGTTTCTTGTTGCGATCGGAGCAGCATAGCTATCCCCGCTGTAATACACCTCATAGCCGGTGACGGGATTATTGGTCCCCCCGGCGGCACCGCTCCACGAAATAGTTTGAGAGGTGCTCATCACGACATTGGTCGGGCCTGTCACGCTGTTGGGCGCGGTGGCGTCCGTCCAGGTCGTTGTCAAGGTCGCGTATTTGCTGGACATATCGCTGTAATAGCTTGAACCAGCCGTTCCTTTTGCCACGATTTTGTAGTAGATTTTTCCGCCGTTTGTGGCAGAGGATGTCACGCTTGTGGGTGAAGTTGTGGAAGACTTCAGAAATGAAAATCCGCTTGTTGCGGAAGTGGTGCTATGGTATATATCATAGCCGTTGACGGTATTGTTTGTTCCGTTTCCGGCACCGCTCCAGGACAGGGAAGCCGTCTTGCTTTTGCCAGTGCTGGTGGGGCTTACCGTAACCGTTGTCGGTGCTGTACATTTGGAGTAAGGCGCGGTGTAGCTGATAACAATACTGTTGTCGGCAAAGTCCATATATGTGCTTTTTGTTCCAGTCCCGAGGCTGCTCGGGCTGTTGCTTGTAGCGCCAAACTTATAGCCGATTGTAATGGACTTTGTTCCTGCGGTAACAAGCGTCTGAACCGCGGCCTTAACATCCTTATATCGGACGCCACCGGAAATATCGTAAAAGTTTTCATACCCTGCGCCATTAACATTAAGGAACAGGTGCCTTAAGTGATAATTGCCCAGCGTTGTTGTGCTGTATAGCGTGGCTGAATTGATGGTCGAGCCTGTGGGAATGGCGCTGAAGTCAAAAGTTTTGTCGACTGTTCCACTCACATGGTTGGTTACAGTCCAACCAAAGTTTATATAATTGACTTGAAAACTGCTGTTAAGTCTAAAATCAGCAATCGTTGGTGATACTGAGGCCATTTATGTCCCTCCTTTTTCCTTTTATGAACGTTGGGCTTCCCATGTGCAGATTAGTGCCCCTTCAACAGCGTCGAGGGTCATGTAGCCATCGTCATCGTTCCCGATAATCAGTTGGTTGGTTAGTTGAGATGAGTCGATTTTTAGTATATGGTTTGTTACCGATGCGATGGGTATTCCATCTTGCTTGAACTCCATCGCATCACCCCTAAGGTTTACTTCAAACGGAGAGTCAAGTTCCCCGATGTGCAAGCCATTAAGGTCGAAGCGCCACCAGGCAGAGAGTTCCTCTTTATATGCATTGAGGTTGCCGCTAACGCCTTCAGCGTACTCGCGCACTTCTCTGACCTGCCCTGAGAACGCTTGCTCCGTTTGGTCAAAGTAGGTGCCGTATGTCGTGTTTATATCTTCTTGAGTAGCAAACCCGTCAAGGTCCGTTATGTCGGCCTTCCCGGAAATCATAGTCTCAACCTTTGACTGAATGCTCTGATTGCTCTCCAGATTAAGGGATTGCTCGAAACCCGATGCCAGATGGTTGACCGTAATCTGCCCGGTATCAATGTGCCTGGCTTGGATGGCTCCCGTGGCAATTTTGTCAACGGTAATCGACCCGCCCAATATGTGGTTGGCTGTGATTTCATCTGCTCCGATGTGCCTGGCCGAGATGCTTCCCGCGATGATTTTGTCGGCGTGAACGGTATTGTCTTCCAACACATACCCGTCCAGGCTGCTCACATTCGTTGACTCAAGGTCACCGATGTTGTTCAACTGGTAGATGATGGAGTCCTCGGAACCGGTGAATACCAGGCGTTGAACCGAAAGCGTTCCCGCGTCAATTTTGTTGGCCGAGAGATTTCCAATCAGCGCGTCGGTAATGCTGCCTTCCTTGATGTGGACTGTGTCAATAACGCCGCTTTGGATCATCCCCTCGCCTATCGAAACGCTGGTTATTTTGGCAAAGTCGATTCCCGCGCTGTTGATGTGCGCGTTGGTAATCTGTCCCTCTCCAATCTTGGCTGTTGTGATGGTCCCGTTCTCGATTTCAGCGCTGCCGATGGCGGCGAAGCCGATGTTCGCTCTTTGAATCTCACCGAATCCAATTTTGGCAGAGGTAATTGCCGCGTCCTGAATGTTTGCGGTGTCTACGGCCAACAGGTCAATTTTTGCGTTGGTAATAGCCCCGTTTTGAATTTTTGCGGTGGTGACGGCAAGGTCTGCCAGCTTGAGGGAGTCTACAGCAAGTTCCTCAATTTTCGCGTTGGTGATGGCTGCGTCCGCAATCTTGGCGGTAACGATATTGGCGTCCGCTATTTTGGCGGTGACAATCGCCGCGTCGTCAATCTGAGCCGACTTGATGGCCGCGTCCGCGATATGTCCTGTGTCAACAGCGAGAGAGGCAATCTTAGCCCCGTCAACCGCAAGATTGGCAATCTTTGCATTGGTGACCGCCAGGTCTGCGATATGGCCGGATTGAACAGCCAGATAATCGATGTTGCCTTCCTTGATAGCGGCCACGCCGATTTTCGCAGTGGTAATTGCGCCGTTCTCAATGATGGCGCTGTCTGCCGTAATGGTATTTGCGGCGATGCTGTCAGCGGTAATGCCTCCGGCCATGATGTGTTCTGAGGAGATTTTATAGGCATCCAGCTCTTCTGAGACGACTAGTCTGTCGGCGGTGATACTCCCTGACGCGATATTGGTCGCCTGTATGGTTTCTACGCCCAAATGGTCACCGGTGATGGTCGTAGCACTGATATGGTCGCCGGTAATCGTCTCGCCAACGATGTGCCTGCCCTCAATAACATTGCCCTGAATATGCAGGCCCGTTATGGCACCGGCATCTATGTGGTTCGTCTGAATCTGGCTCGCGCCGATATTCCCGGCGAGTATTTTCATGGCCTCAACTTCGCCAGCGTAGAGGTTGTCAGAGGTAATCCTGTCTGCCTGGATTTCACCGGAGTAGAGTTTGTCAGAAGTAATGGTGCCAGCCTGGACATGGTCTGCGTTAATCTGTCCGGCGTCGATATGTTCTGCTTTAATAGAATTGGCGTCTATGTGATTGGCGTTAATCTGGTCAGCGCCAATGCTGGCCGCCTGGATTTTGTTGGCTTCAATCTCTCCCGCATAGATCAGGTCGCCGGTGATGGTCCCCGCTTCAATAAGGTCCCCTGTCAGACTTCCCGTCTGGATATGGGTGCCGGAGATTGTGCCGCCTACGATATTGTTTCCCGTAATGGTTTCACCGGCGATGTTAGTGCCGGTAATGCTTTGACCGGCTATGTTTTCGCCCGTAATAGTCAATCCGGCAATCTTATCGCCTGTGATGGTCCCTCCAGCTATATGATCGGCAGTTATCGACTCGGCCGCGATGCGTTCGGCATCGATGGTTCCAGCCGTTATCTTGTCGGCGCTAAGGTCGTAGATTTTCGCGTTGGTGATCGAGCCGTCGATAATATGTGCCGCTACAATACTCGCATCTTGAATGTTGGCGGTTCCGATGGCTGCCAGGTCAATCTTCGCATTTGTGATGGCAGCGTCGCCAATCTTTGCCGTCGTAATAGCCGCATCTTCGATTTTGGCACTGGTAATCGCCGCATCACCAATCTTTGCATTTGTAATGGCGGCGTCAATGATCTTGGCGCTGTCAATCGCAGCGTCCTTGATGTTGGCGGTATCAATGGCGGCCATTCCTATCTTGGCATTGACAATCGCCGCATCCTTGATGTGCGCCGTATCGATCGCCGCGTTCTGGATGTGCGCCGAGCCAATGGCGGCAGTCTTCACCTGCAGGGAGCCAATGGACATGGTCTGCAGATGCCCGGTGCCAACGGA
>ENA-UOOM01002462-UOOM01002462.1-fermentation-metagenome-genome-assembly--contig:-NODE-2462-length-15212-cov-4.154516_pt1 | contig 15212 bp, 13 predicted proteins | sample MGYA00245781_ERZ724031 | MGnify/ENA primary metagenome ERZ724031 (study PRJEB28704, sample SAMN03018317) | fermentation metagenome | biome: anthropogenic terrestrial biome; feature: soil; material... | reverse complement strand
ATCAGGTATTGATCGGTCTGGCTCTGTTCCTGACCTTTTTTATTATGTCGCCGGTAGTGAACCAGATCATGGATCAGGCAGTAAACCCTTATCTGGACGGAACCATCACGCAGGACGAAGCAATCCGGACCGGCATCAAACCGGTAAAGGAATTTATGCTGCGGCAGACCAGGGAAAAGGATCTGGCCCTGTTTGTGGATATTTCCCGGGAGAAGATGCCGAAAGACCGGATGGATGTGAGCATGAAAACGCTGATCCCGGCATTTGTCATCAGTGAGCTGAAGACTGCCTTTACCATCGGATTTTTATTGTATATTCCCTTTATTGTCATTGATATGGTGGTTTCCGGGATCCTGATGTCCATGGGGATGTTTATGCTGCCTCCGGCAGCCATTTCCCTGCCCTTTAAACTGCTGTTGTTCATTTTGGTGGACGGCTGGCATCTGATCGTAAAATCCCTGGTGGAAGGTTTTCTGTAAGCGGATCTTTTTTACAGGGAACAGGAGAAAAGGAGGAAAATCCATGAATCAGGAAGTGATACTGGATATTATGAAGGATGCTTTGCTTACAACCGTGAAGACCTCTGCACCGGTTTTGCTTGTTGCCCTGGTGGTGGGCCTGCTCATCAGTATTCTGCAGGCAACCACCCAGATCCAGGAGCAGACCCTGACCTTTGTTCCAAAAATCCTGGCAGTATTCTTTACCATGATTTTGTTGGGCTCGTTTATGATGAATACATTAGTCAGCTTTACCAATCGGATATTCGGCTATATTGCCAATATCGTCTCGTAGGTGGTTTTCCGTGTTGCAGTTTAATGCAGAGCAATTGTCCGTCGGCTTTCTGATCTGGATGCGGGTCCTGAGCTTTCTCGCAGCCATCCCCCTGCTCCGTCTGAACGGGGTTCCGGGCAGGGTGAAAGCCGGTTTGTCCCTGATTTTGGCCTATCTTCTGTACCTGGCTGTTCCGGCTTCGTCGCTGCAGATCGAAACGGATTCCATTCTTGCCTATGGAATTCTCGCAGGGAAGGAAGTATTGTTCGGATTGGCGCTGGGGTATGCTGTAAATCTGATCTTTGCCTGTGTGCAGATGGCAGGCCAGATGGTCGACTTTCAGATTGGATTTTCCATGGCGACCTATTATGATCCCATGTCCGGAGCCCAGATATCGCTTTTTGGCAATCTGTATGAGTGGGTGGGAGTTACGTTGTTTTTTGCTGTGAACGGGCATCATGCTCTTATTTATGCCCTGGCGCAAAGTTTGGAAGCCATTCCTCCGGGACAGCTGAACTTGGGGAAAATGAATCCGGAAGCGATCGTTACCATATTTGTGGATATGTTCCGGATTTCCTTTGAAATTGCCATGCCGATTCTTTTTGTGATATTGCTGACGGATTTGGTCATGGGGATCCTGTCCAGATCCGTTCCGCAGATCAATATCCTGATGTTGAGCCTTCCTCTGAAAATGTTGATCGGACTTCTGGCTATTATTGTATTGCTTCCGGCTTTCGGCAATATGCTGACTTCCCTCTTTGGGAGCCTGCCCTCGCGGATACGGGATTTCATGAAGGATATGCCGGTTGCCATGATGGCTTTCGCTGCCGGGGAAAAAACAGAAGAAGCCACTCCAAAGAGGAAGGAAGATGCAAGGAAAAAAGGTCAGGTTGTCAAAAGCTATGACCTCACCTCGGCGGTCACGCTGATGCTCCTGGTATTGGTGTTTCAGCTGATGGGCAATTCCGTCCTGACGGCCCTGCACAGCTATCTGACGCATTCCCTGGAGAATGGTATGAGCCGGATTGTCACACAGGGAAACCTGACGGCCCTGTTTCTGCAGGATTCCGGTATTTACCTGAAAGCGGTCCTGCCGATGATGGGAGCCGTCATGGGGATCGGGGCCCTGGCCAACATTGTGCAGACCGGTCTGCTTTGGACAACCGATCCGCTGAAGCCACACGGGCAAAGGCTGAATCCCATTGAGGGATTGAAAAATATATTTTCCAAAAAGGTACTCCTCCAATTTGTAAAAAACCTACTGAAGCTGATTCTGGTGGGCGCTCTTTCCTGGTCCTTTGTGAAGGAGAACCTGGAGGAGATCCTTTCCCTCTCCCGGATGAGTATTTACGGGGTGTTTCCTGTACTGAAGGATATTGTTCTGGGGCTGTTCTCGCGGGTGGGAATTTGTCTGTTGGCACTGGCAGCAGTGGACTATGTGTATCAGCGTTTTGAGTTTCAGAAGGATCTGCGGATGACCAGGGAAGAAGTGAAGGAAGAGTGGAAGCAGATGGAAGGGGATCCCCAGGTTCGGTCCCTGAGAAGACAAAAGCAGCGGCAGATGGCTACGACCCGCATGATGTCGGCACTTCCGGATTCCACAGTGGTGGTGACCAATCCGACACATCTGGCTGTGGCGCTTCGGTATGAGGACTCCATGAAAGGTGCTCCGGTAGTGACAGCAAAAGGAATGGATTTTATGGCGGACAGGATTCGTAAGGTTGCCGGAGAGCATGAAATTCCCATTCTGGAAAACAAACCTCTGGCCAGAGCCTTGTTCCGGCATGTGGAAGTCGGTCAGGAAATTCCGGTGGAGCTGTATCAGGCGGTGGCTGAAATATTGGCCACAGTGTATCGCATGGAAGAAAAAACCAAAATGGGAACAGGGATGAGAGAAAATGTCGGTCCGAACCGGTAAATTGTATTCCAAACCAGTCAAAAATCTTGATGTGCTCACCGCCTTTGGCATACTGGGTGTCATATCCCTGATTATCGTGCCGATTCATACGGGTATGCTGGATATTCTGTTGTCCATGAACATTGCGTTGTCCGTGATCGTACTGCTGCTGTCCATGTTTACAACAGAAGTCCTTCAATTTTCGGTATTTCCCACCCTTTTGCTGGTCCTGACCCTGTTTCGGCTGGGCCTCAACATCTCTTCCACCCGGCTGATTCTGGGACAGGGGTATGCGGGGAAAGTGGTGGAGGCCTTCGGCGTTTTTGTCACGGGCGACAATTACATCGTCGGGATCATTATCTTCATTATCCTGATCGTCATTCAGCTCATTGTCGTGACCAACGGGGCCGGCAGGGTATCCGAGGTATCCGCACGGTTCACGCTGGACGCCATGCCTGGAAAACAAATGAGCATTGATGCGGATTTGAATACCGGTGCCATAAATGATGAGCAGGCAAGGGTACGGAGGCAAAAGCTGGAAAAGGAAGCCAATTTTTATGGGGCCATGGACGGTGCCATGAAATTTGTAAAAGGGGATTCCATTGCCGGCATTTTAATTATCCTCATTAATTTCATCGGAGGTATCGCCATTTATGTACTCCAGCAGGGCAAACCCATCCAGGAAGCCCTGTCCCAGTTTGCCCTGCTGACCATCGGCAACGGATTGGTCAGCCAGATCCCTTCCCTTCTGGTATCCGTGGCGGCCGGGATTCTGGTTACCCGATCTGCTTCGGATGAGAATTTCGGCACCGCTCTGGGGACCCAGCTCTTTGGCTTTCCAAAGGTAATGCTGATCACCTCTGCGGTTATGGCGGTCCTGGGCATCATTCCCGGTCTTCCCACGCTTCCGTTTCTTTTGCTCGCAGCAGGATGCGGCACCGGAGGAGCCCTTCTGCACAGGGAGGAAAAAAGCAAGGGAAAGGCGGAGGAAAAGGCAGCGGTTGCAGAGGCAAACCGTTCCGCTGCGGAGCGGAAAAAGGAACCGGAGGATTACATGGAATATGCCCGGGTGGAGCTTCTGGAGGTGGAGATCGGCTATGGCCTGATCCCTCTGGCGGATGATCGGAACGGAGGAGACTTACTGGAGCGGATCGCCGGGATCCGAAAGCAATGTGCTCTTGATATGGGGATTATCGTGCAGCCTATTCGTATCCGGGATAATCTGCAGCTGAACACCAATGAATATAAGCTGAAAATAAAAGGGATTGTGGTTGCCGGAGGGGAAATCCTGCCCGGACATATGATGGTAATGAATCCTGCTGATGAGAAAATCGACCTGGAAGGCGTTCCGGCCACCGAGCCGGCCTTTGGGCTGCCGGCTCTCTGGATCGGGGAAAAGGACCGGGAAAAGGCGGAGATGAAAGGATACACCATTGTGGATGCCGCCACCGTCATGGTAACGCATTTGGGAGAAGTCATCCGGGAACACAGCTATGAGCTGATCGGGAGACAGGAAGTAAAGAAAATGATTGATGCGCTCAAGCCCAACTACAGTGCTGTGGTGGAGGAACTGATACCAAATCTGCTGTCTCTGGGGCAGGTGCAGAAAGTATTGCAGAATCTGCTGAAGGAAAAGGTACCTGTCCGGGACCTTGTCACCATTCTGGAGACATTGGCGGACTATGCACCTGGTACCAAGGACATAGAACTTCTTACTGAGTATGTAAGATACTCCCTGAGCAGGACGATTGTCCTTCCTTATCTGGATTCGGGCAAGGTCCTGCATGTGGTTACCATCCACCCCAAGCTGGAGAAGTATATTTCGGATAATATCCAGCAGTCCTTTCAGGGATCCTTTCCTGCCATTGAACCGGATGTCAACACAAAGATATTGGAGAAGGTCCATGATCTGGTGGAACGATTGTCGCTGGGTCATATCCGTCCGGTAATCCTGGCATCTCCCGGGATACGTGCACCTTTTAAAAAGATGATTGGAATGGCGTTTCCCGACATTGCTGTCCTTTCCCTGAATGAGATTCCAAACTCCATCGGGATCGAGGTGGCGGGGATGGTGAATATCTATGACAATTAGGCGTTATCTGGTGAAGGATATGAAGGAAGCCAGGGCCCGCATCCGATATGAGCTGGGAAGCGATGCGATTATTGTCAGCAGCCGAAAGGTCCGGCCAAAGGGATGGAAGAACCTGTTCCGGAAAAAACGGCTGGAGGTTACAGCTGCGTTGGATTCTCCCCGGAGTGCACCTTCCTTTCCGAATCCGCCGGCCGGGAAAATACCGGAGGGCACGGTGCGATCCTCGGTTCGTCCGGAGGCACAGCGACAGCAGCCACAGCAGCTGTTGCAGCAAGGCAGCAGGGAAGAGCATCTGGAAAAGGAGATCCGTGAGCTGAAAAAGATGATGGACCGGCTCATGGAAGAAAAAGAGGGATCGGAAGGCAGCGAAGGGAGATCGTTTCCGGTTTGTCTCATGCAGCACCTGAAGACGATGGACCTGGACGATTCGGTACTCCGGGAGGTTACCGCTTTCTGCAGTCAGGTCGGAAATGCCGGCATGGATCTTCGGAAAGCGAGACAGTTCTTTTCGGATTTCTTTCACAGGAGCATTTTGACGGAAGAAAAGGCGGAGCAGCGTGTATGGGTTTTCATCGGTCCGACGGGGGTGGGGAAAACCACGACAATCGCAAAACTCGCTGCCCGGGAGGTTTTAAAGGGGAGGAAGACCGGCCTCATTACCCTGGATACTTTTCGGATCGGTGCGGTAGGTCAGCTCCGAACCTATGCTGATATTCTGCATATTCCACTGGAGGTGATTTCTTCCAGGCAGGATATGTCCGGCGCAGCGGACCGCCTTCAGAACTGTGACCGGATTTTGGTGGATTCGGCGGGAAGCAATTCCAGGAGGATGGATCAGTTGCTGGAGATCCAGGCTTGTCTGGATGAGATAAAAGAGAAGCAGACGATTCTGGCGGTGAGTGCAACGACCCGAAGGAGCGACTTGAAAATGATACTGGAGAATTACGGAAACGTCGGCTATGATTCCATTATTTTGACCAAACTGGACGAAACGCAGTGTTATGGAAGCATTCTGAACATTGGCTGCTACAGTGACAAGCCGATTCGTTATTTTACCGTGGGACAGGCCGTCCCGGAAGATATCCGGCAGGTGTCCGGGGAGAATCTGCTGGATTATGTTCTGAAGGGGATGGAGGTGTAACATGAGGAATGTGGTATATGAGCAGCAGCCGGATCTGGAAAAAACCATTCAGAAGTATCTTCCGTTAATCTCAAAAATCGTGGACCAGATTAGTCTGTCGCATACACAGTATGAAAAAGAGGATATGATTCATACAGGGGTACTGGGCCTGATTGATGCCTTTCAGCGTTTTGACAGCCAAAAAGGGATTCCGTTCCAGCATTACGCAAAATGGCGGATCAAGGGAACGATTATCGATGAGATGAGGAAAAACGGAAGAGTTTCCAGAGACAAGATGAAAAAAATCAAGCAATACTATCAGACACAGAATGATTTGCGGCAGCAGCTCATGCGGGAGCCGACGGATGAGGAAATTTGCAGAGCCCTGTCCCTTTCCCGACAGGAGCTTTATGAAATAGAAGACAACATTCATTATCTCTCCCAGTACTCCCTGGAGGACATTCTGTTTTCCGGAGAAGGAGGGGAGTATGAACGGATCGAGGTTCTGGAGGATCAGAACACACAGACACCGGAAGAAAGGCTCCTGGAAAAGGAACGGAAGGAGAAACTGGTGGAAGCCATGGGCCAGCTGACGGAAAGGGAGCAGCTGATCCTGAATCTGTATTATAAAGAGGAAATGACTTTGAAGGAAATTGCAGAAGTTCTTGGAGTTTCCCTGTCCAGGGTCTCTCAGATTCATGGGAAAATCCTGCTGAAGCTGAGAAGTTATCTGAAGACGTTGTAAGGCAAGGGAGGGTAAAAATTGCTGTATTTATTGCTGTCGGTCGGAGTCTTCCTGATTTTGTGCGGAGGGTATCTCATTTTGCGGGAGAAGCGAGCCAGAGGGAGGATCTTCCGGGAAGTGGTGAAGAGTCAGAGCCAGGAGAATGGGGACTGGATCCGGCTGCTGGCAGCAAGTCAGGAATTGAAGGTACAGATGGAAACCGTGGAGAAAAAGCTGGACGGAATCTCTGTCCGGCTGGGGCAGACAGGGCAGCAGGTAAAGTCTCAGGCGGAGGTTCCGTCAAGGTCGCAGACGGAGGTTCCGTCAAAGCCACAAACGGGGAACCGGTCCAGGTCTCAGGAAAGGTTTCCGGAGAAGCCATCCGGGAAAGGATTATCGGTTCATAGGGACTATCGGGAGGCAGCCTGCCGTGTTGCGGATATGAGGAAACAAAACAAGTCTGTGGAGGATATGGCGTCCTCCCTGCATATGGAAAAGGGGGAGATCCTATTTATACAGGGACTGCTGGAACAGAAAAGAAAAGATTCGTGAACGGGAAAGCTGTGGATGGAAGGATCCTTCTGGGCATCGGAATCGGAATGGTTCTCACCTGCTTTTTGCTTCGGCCTCTTCTCGGCAGGAAACCATCCGCAGCGGAGATAGAAGCCCGTGCACGGAGCATGGGCATGATCTATGAGGAGGAGGTCCGGGCGTTGCCGGAAGAAAACGGAGAGGGGAAGAAGAGCAAATGATACGTGGATTGTATACCAGCGCGATGGGTATGATTGTGCAGGAAAGGCGTCAGGCCAATGTTTCTCAGAATCTTTCAAACGTGGAGACCAATTCCTTCAAGCAGCAGCAGATTCTTGTGGCGGCCTCCCATCGGATGAATGTGCTGAATCGGGCCAGTCATCCGGGAAGGCATTTGACCGGCATCGGCAGCATGGAGACGGGAGCATCCGTTGACGGTGCCTATACGGATGACCGGCAGGGGATTTTGCAGGAAACCAACAATTCTCTGGATTTTGCCATCGATGGAGACGGATTTTTTGCCGTTCGTTTGCCGGACGGACAGACTGCCTATACAAGGGACGGAAGTTTTCAGCTGGACGCCGATGGGCAGCTGATTACCGGGCAGGGCTATCCTGTTCTGGGCACGGATGGGCAGGGCATCCTGCCGGGCACGGAGGATATCACAGTGGATGCGCAGGGCGGGATCACGATGCCGGATGGACGGACTGCTTCCCTTGCTGTTGTTTCATTTGCCGATCCGCAGGGTCTGAACAGACTGGGGGATAATCTGTATACCGCCGGAGAGCAGGGCCTCCCGGGGGAGGCCTATGAGCTGAAGCAGGGTTTTCTGGAAGGATCCAATGTGGATTCCCTGGCGGAATTGGTTCGGATGATTGAAATCTCCCGGAATTTTGAATCCAACCAGAAAGTTGCCCAGGCAATGGATGAAACCCTGGGAAAAGCCGTCAATGAAATTGGGAAACTATAGAAATGAATAGGAGGATGAAGACGAGGGATCTTTCGTTTCTGCAGGCAAATTGAAAATGGGAGGCGGTTGGAATGAACAGCAGGATATTGCAGACCGGACGGGCCGGCCTGGACAGCATTCAGAACAAAATGGATACCGTTGCGCATAATATTGCCAATGCGCAGAACCATGGATATAAAACCATGGAGGTGCAGTTTGAGGACCTGATCTATGACCGGCTGGGGGATAAAGGTACCCCCATAACACGCAAAGCTGCGGGAAAGCCAGTGCAGCTCGGCACCGGAAGCCGGGTAAAGACCATACAGCACCGGTTTGACAACGGAATACCGCAGGAAACTTCCAGACCGTTTGATCTGGCGATCCAGGGGGAAGGCTTTTTTGGAGTGGAAGGGGAAAACGGAGAGACTCTCCTGACAAGGGATGGCGCCTTTTCCGTGGATGGCAGTGGACAATTGGTGGATGGTTCCGGACGCCATGTGCGGATGGATCTCTTTACCCCGCTGACCCAATGGCCGGCGAAAGACGTCATTATAGATGAGAAAGGCTATATGACATGCTCCGATCCGGTCACCGGGCAGTTTGCGGAGATTGGGAAAATCCATCTGTATCATGCAACGGATCCGGCCATGTTGATCGATCATGGGGACAACACATTTTTCACTGAAAGACCGGAAGACATTTATGAAGCCGGGAACCGGCCGGGTACGGACGACAGCATAATCCGCCAGGGATTTCTGGAAGGGTCCACGGTGGACATGACCAAGGAACTGACGGATATGCTGATGACGCAGAGGGCTTATCAGATCAATACGAAGAGCATTCATGCGGCGGATGAACTGTGGGGAATGACCAATCAGCTGAGAAGATAACAACGGACAGAAGCAAACGACACTCCGGGCTGAAGTGTCGTGGAATGTCGTTTGTTTATTGTTCCGGCGTCCTGGGATACTGCGATTTGTCAAAGGAATAATAATGCTTCCCGCGCTTCCTCGTATATTTATCTACTTCCCTGTCTGTCATCATAAAGGTTTCCTTACCATCATTGTGGGGACTGGAGTCAAAATGGTACCAGCCATCCCCGCAGTTGATCATGCTCCAGTAATGTCTTGTCCTGCCGCCGGCTCGGGTAACATCCAGATTGCCAATGCCTGCCCTGGTCAGCAGTGCTTTGGAGACGGAGAAATAAGTGAAACAGTCGCCGTGCTTTTTGGTGATGCCACGATACGCTTCCGCCATCCAGTCCGATTTGTCCGAATCTCCGGTATAAAGGATGCTTCCATTGGTCCATTGATAAATGGCATATGCCTTGTCCTTTTGGCTCATACCCGGATTTGTAATTTCTTTGAGAATTTTATCACACAGTTTATCTACCTGTTTTGGCGAAACAACAGCTTTCCGGACCTCTATGGTGATTTCCTTTGTTGCCTGGTTTCCCGCGGCATCCTCCGCGGAATACACCACCGGGTAAATCCCTTTCTGTCTCAGATTTACCTGACTGGTGTCCACATTGAGGGTTATGTCCTGGTCCCGGTTGTCCGTTATGGTAACCCCTTTTTTATAGGATACGGTATCTCCGATGTAAACCTGTTGGTTATATGCTCCGGAAATAACCGGCGGTTCGGTATCTTTTTTGATCTTTACCGGTACCGTAAGCTCGCTTTCATTTCCCGAAGTATCGGTCAGTACCAGGGCCACCTGCTGTTCCCCTTCCGTTGTAAAGTCGTATTCTTCCCTGAAACGGACGGTTACCGCAGTGGCATCTGCAATATCCTTTACCAGGGTTTCCGCTTTCGGCTCATCCCCGATCCATATGGTTGCATCCTCCATCGTGTTTGCAGTCGGCGGAGTGGTGTCCACCACCTTAATGTCTGCATCCAGGACTCGTCCGTCTATTTTCAGTTTCACTGGGTAGGTCCCCGGTTTTGCAGGGTCCATGGCGGAAGTATCTGTAATCAGGGAGGCGTCATAATGGGTATCTCCCAGAAAGTCATCAATGGTCACATCCAGGGGGAACGGCCCTGCTTCCCTGCTTACCGTGTTCCGGGCATCCAGCACGGTAAGCTTTGCCTTCCTTTCCACATATCTTTTGCTGCTGTCCCCTATGATCAGTATGATATCCTGCTCTCCCGGCTGGCTGGTGTCCGGAGTGTTCCGGAAAGATATGGCGTTGGAAACCGCATCGCTCTCCTCCGATATAAAATCCAGCGGTTTCACCGCATTGCCAGGAAGGACCCATTGGTCCACTGTGGTGATATCCGGATGTTCCAGATAAGAAAGCCCTCCCATAGGGAACGGGATTCCCAGGGCCATGATCAATAAAATGATGTACCTCAAACTATTCTTATGCCATCCGTTTCCTTTCATGCTTCCAAACTTTCCCCCTTGTATCTTTCCTCGCTCAGATGCCTTACAGATATGCTGTGATCAGTATAACCTTACCTTAATAGATTTTGGCCCAAATGTCAAACTATGGTGTACCAAAATATGGAAAAGTAATGGTATTTATCCGGGTGTATTAATATGAGAAAGGATGGGAAAAGTTTTTTTGGCGAATACCAGGGATGAGAAGGAAGAAGGAGGAGTTTTTGTGAAAGTGGATGAAAATACTATTCGATATCTTGCAGGACTGGCGAAACTGGAGTTTTCCGGGGAGGAAACAACCCGGCTTGCAGAGGAATTTCAGAAAATATTCGATCATTTTGAGAACATCAGCGGGGCATATTCAAAGATGATGGATGAAAAACCGGAGCCCGCCGGGGAGTCAGTCCTTCGCAAAGACGAAGTGAAACCCTTTGGCAGCCGGCAGGAGCTTTTCCGGAATGCCAAACCGATGCGGAATGGATTCCTTGTGGTACCGAAGGTTTTGGAACAGGAGAAAAAATGACAATCGATGAGATTCAAAAAGGATATCGTGACAAACGTTTTTCCGTACAGGAGATTGTCACAGAATATCTGGAGCGGATCAGGGAACTGGACGGAACAATCGGCGCCTTTCTGACAGTCTGTGACGATTCAGCACTTCAAAAGGCAGCGGAACTGGACGAAAAGAGGAGCAGAGGGGAAAAGACCGGATCTTTGGCGGGCATCCCCGTTGCCGTCAAGGATAACATCTGTACCAGAGGAATCCGGACCACCTGTGCTTCCAGAGTGCTGGAGGACTTTATTCCCCCCTATGATGCAACGGCAGTAAAAAAGTTGAAGGAAGCGGGCGCCATCCTGATCGGGAAAGCTAATCTGGATGAATTTGCCATGGGATCCTCCACGGAAACCTCCGCTTTTCAAACGACCCGGAACCCATGGGATATTACAAAAGTACCGGGGGGTTCCTCCGGGGGCTCGGCCGCTGCCGTGGCTGCCGGATTTACACCGCTGGCCATCGGCTCCGATACAGGTGGATCCATTCGTCAGCCGTCCGCCTTCTGTGGCGTGGTGGGGCTGAAGCCGACCTATGGCAGTGTTTCCCGATATGGGCTGGTGGCTTTTGCGTCTTCCCTGGATCAGATCGGGCCCATTGCCGGCAATGTAAAGGACTGTGCCCTGGCGTTTCAGCTACTGCAGGGCCAGGATCCCAATGACTCCACCAGCATGCAGTCGGATGCGGCTGGAGCGCCTTCTTTCCCGTTCTGTCTGCCGGATCAGGGAATACGGGGCTGGAAGATTGGCCTGCCAAGGGAATGTTTCCGGCATGGGCTTCATCCGGAGATTGAGGAATCTGTCCGGGAGTGCGGCCGGCTTTTTGAAAAGCTGGGAGCCACGGTCCGGGAAATCTCCCTGCCGGTGTGGGATATGGGAATGAACGTCTATTATATCCTTTCCTCGGCGGAAGCAAGCTCGAATCTGGCACGGTACGACGGGATCCGGTACGGCATCCGGGCAAAGGATTACAATAATCTGGAGGAGCTGATGGTCCGTACCCGGTCGGAGGGTTTTGGCTGGGAAACCAAGAGAAGGATCCTGCTGGGGACCTGTGTTTTGTCCTCCGGGTATGAGCAGGGCTACTATCAAAAGGCGATGCTTCTGCGGGATAAAATCCGGGCGGCCTTTCGGAAAGCCTTTCAGGAATATGATCTTCTTCTTTTGCCCACCACACCGACGCTTCCCTTTGATATCGGGAAACAGCACAGTGATCCGCTGGAAATGTACCTGGCAGATATCCATACCGTACCAATGAATATTGCGGGGGTCCCGGCTCTCTCTCTTCCCTGTGGATTCAGCCGATCCGGCCTGCCCATCGGGGTGCAGCTGGCCGCCAATCATTTTGAGGAAAACAAGCTGTTCTCAGCGGCAAGTCTTCTGGAAAGGGAGTTCGGACTCTCCGGCAGGAACAGGCCGCCGAATACATCGCTGGAAGGGAAAAATGGGGACAACTTAATGTGGGGAGGGAAACGGGATTGAAGCAAAAAGTGAAGGGATCTCAACCGGCCGATGGGAACCATTTGTTTGAAACAGTCATTGGTCTGGAAATCCATGCAGAGCTGAATACAAAGTCCAAAATCTTTTGCTCCTGCTCCACCCGGTTTGGCAACCGGCCCAATGAAAATACCTGCCCGGTCTGCATGGGACTGCCGGGCACCCTGCCGGTGCTGAATAAGGAGGCGGTGCGGCTGGCGGCCCGGGCAGGGACCGCCCTGCACTGTTCTGTTAATCGGGTCAGCCGATTCGACCGGAAGAATTACTTTTATCCGGATCTTCCAAAGGCTTATCAGATCACCCAGTATGACCTGCCGCTCTGTGAGTTCGGATATCTGGATATCGAAACCGGGCAGGACAGACCGAACGGGACGCGCCGGACCCATCGGATCGGTATCTCCCGGATTCATCTGGAAGAGGATGCGGGCAAGCTGATTCATCCGGAAGGCGAGACGGTGACCCTTCTGGACTATAACCGGGCGGGGGTGCCGCTGATTGAAATCGTAACCGAGCCGGATATGCGTTCTCCGGAAGAGGCGGTTGCCTTTCTGAAAGCGCTGAAATCCATCCTGGAATATACGGAAGTATCGGACTGCAGGATGGAGCAGGGATCCCTGCGCTGTGATGTCAATCTTTCCGTAAGGGAAATGGGGAAGACAGATTTCGGCACGAAGGTGGAGATCAAGAATTTGAACTCTTTTCGGGAGATTCAAAGGGCCCTTGCCGCAGAAGGGGAACGGCAGAAGAAACAATATTGCTCTGGGGGCCCGGACAGCATCCTTCCGGAAACCAGACGCTGGGATAACGGCAGGGGTCGGACCGTGACCATGCGTTCCAAGGAAGGGAATCAGGATTACCGATATTTCCCGGATCCGGATCTTCCCCCTGTTTTTCTTGACCGTTCCCTGCTGTGTCCGATGCGAAACGGGATTCCGGAATTGCCGGAGCAGAAAAAGGAACGATTTTTGCGGGAGTATGGTCTGAACCCTTATGAGGCCGGACTCCTGACCGGTGAAAAAGCTCTGGCGGGTTACTATGAGGAAGTCGTTGGCTTTGGCGTTGACTCCAGGGAGGCAGCCCACTGGATCCTGGATGAGCTGCTGCGGATCCGCAAGGAGGCCGGAAACCGGGAAATCCCGGTGAAGAGCCGTTATCTGGCGGACCTGATTCAAAAGATCGGGGAGGGCCGGATCAGCCGGAATACCGGGAAGGATGTCCTTATGGAAATGGTTGTTACCCGGAAGGCGCCGGGAGAGATTATCCGGGAAAAGGGCCTTTCCCAAATCAGCGATCCGGCGGAGCTGCAAAAAATAATCCGGGGCGTGTTGTCCCGGAATACGGATGCAGCGCAGGATTACAAAAAGGGCAGCGCAAAGGCCATCGGTTTTTTAATGGGACAGATCATGAAGGCGAGCCGGGGCAAGGCCAACCCCAATCTTGCCAGGGTTCTTCTGGAGGAGCTGCTGTCCTGATTTCTGTCTTTCCGGATCTATGCCCGCAGATCGCCGGGGACTTCGCCGGTGCGGGATTTCATATATTTCCATTTGCCGGAGCGGTAACGGGCATATACAATACCAGCCCGGGTATACTGATCCAGAACAAGGGCTGCCCATGCGCCGATCAGTCCCCAACCAAATACCCTGACAAAGAAATGCGCGACGATTACCCGAAAAACCCATATACCGAAAGCCGATGCAATCAGGGGATAGATCGTATCCCCGGCTCCCCTCAGCGCACCGGCAAGGCAGAGCTGTGTCGGCATACCAAGCTGACCCAGGGCAACGATTTTCAGGACCGTGCCTGCCATGTGGGCGATATTTTCATCTTCGGTATAGATCCTTGACATGGGATGGGAAAACAAAATAAAGATCATCCCGATCAGACACGCAACGCCTATGGCGATGTGATGAACCTGACTTGCGTACTTCTCCGCTATTTCCTCATCGTTGGCCCCCAGGCTCTGGCCGACCAGAGTGGTGGCGGCGACGCCGAATGCCATACTGGGAGCGAAGGTAAGCCCGTTGATGTTCATGCCGATCTGATGGGCGGCAAATTCGGCGGTTCCCAGACCGGATACGGTCCGCACAAACAGCATCAGTCCGCTTTGCAGGATAAACTGTTCCAGCGCTGCGGGAAAGCCGATGGAAAAGACTTTCCGGATGATTTCATAATCCGGATGAAAGCCGTCCCGCAGCGGAGTTGACAGAACGGAAATGGATCTTTTAGAGAAAAGAACATATAAGGCAACGGCACAGGATAAAAGCCTGGAAATCGTTGTGGACAGGGCGGCTCCGGCAGCTCCCATTGCCGGGAACCCCAGTTTTCCATAGATCAGTACCCAGTTTCCGAAGACGTTGAACAGGTTTGCGCCGATGTTGTACATCATGGGCAGTCTGGTCTCCCCTGCGCCGCGCAGGGCGGCCGTCACTGCGGAATTAAAGGCCAGAAATACCAACCCGGAGACGACGATCGTAAAATAATCCACGCCCATTTTCATGGTGTCGCTGTTTCCTCCCATGAATTTGATAATGGGGCGTGCAAAACCGATTCCAACAGCGGTTAAAGCGATGCCCAGCACTAGATTGACAGTCAGGACCTGACGCGCCACAACGGAGGCTTTTTCCTTTTTGCCGGCACCAATATTCCATGCCACGAGAGTGGTGGTACCGGTATTGACAGCAGCAAAGACGGCATTCA
>ENA-UOOM01002460-UOOM01002460.1-fermentation-metagenome-genome-assembly--contig:-NODE-2460-length-15227-cov-7.476931_pt1 | contig 15227 bp, 11 predicted proteins | sample MGYA00245781_ERZ724031 | MGnify/ENA primary metagenome ERZ724031 (study PRJEB28704, sample SAMN03018317) | fermentation metagenome | biome: anthropogenic terrestrial biome; feature: soil; material... | reverse complement strand
CATATACTGCTCCACAAAAGAGATGTTTGATCGTCTAGTAGAAAAATCCGATGTGATGACAACTGCTGGTGGTATTGCATCAATTAGTCAATACGCTATGAAGATATGTATGGACAAATGCTACTACTGGAATGAGGCTTTTGTAGCTCAGATGGAATGCAATAGAGACTATGCTCTCACACGCATTGCAAAAATGCCGGGCATATCTTGTCATGTGCCTGATGCGACATTTCTTCTTTTCCCCGATATTTCAGCGACAGGCTTAGAAAGCGGAGATTTTGTTGAGCTAATTGAAAAAGAAGTGAAATTAGCCCTTGTTCCAGGAACGCCAAAATTCTTCGGTCCTGGAGCGCAGGGTCATGTTCGAATCTGTCTGTCCACAAGTGACAAGATCCTTACAGAAGCTATGGATCGTCTGGAGAAAGGTATGTCGATTATCATGAACCGCTGAGGGTTGATGAAACGCAAATAGTACAACAGGAGATTAATCATTTATGAGACCAGTTTATACAGAAAATGCCCCTAAAGCAATAGGCCCTTATGTCCAAGCTATCATATGCGGGGAGTTGGTTTTCACATCTGGTCAGATCCCAATCTGCGCAAGCACTGGGGAAATTATTGGAGAAGATATAACAACTCAAACCCAACAAGTTATGGAGAATTTATCATCAATAGTAAAAACGTCCGGTGCATCAATGGATACAATCGTTAAGACAACATGCTATTTATCTTCAATGGATGATTTCAATGAGTTTAACACTGTATACGCAAGTTTTTTTCAAAATTTCCCCGCTAGATCTTGTATTGTCGTTCGAACCCTTCCAAAAGGTGTGCTTGTAGAGGTGGAAGCCATTGCAAAGATTCATGCTGATTAATGGCATCCAGTAAATTAGTGAATATGGGCAAGACACTGTGCTTGTCCATATTCACATGCACTGAAATAACTTGACACAGGATAAGCTTGAGTTTAGTGACAACGATGACATCTCTTGCTATACTCGAAACATGGCTACATTTTTGATTTAATGAGTCTATGAAAAAACGCAGCTATTTGGCTGAATGAAAGTGAAATCATGGAAAACACTAGACTAAGTGCCACAGATAAAGAAATTCTTCATTCGGTTTCAATGTTAATGGAGGGGTTGAGTGGATTTTTAGGCGATGCGCATGAAATTGTGCTTCATAGTCTAGAGAATTTAGAACATTCAGTCATCAAGATCATTAACGGTCATTTTACTGGTCGGGAAGTAGGAGCACCAATAACCAATTTGGCGATTCAGATGTTGCAAAAATCACAGAGCGGAAGCCAAGTTGAACAAGGAATAACATATTTTTCTGAAAACAGCAAAGGCGAAAAACTGAAGTCCTCAACTATCTTAATTCGTGGTGAAAAAGGAAAAACGATTGGTTTGCTTTGCATAAACCATTACTTAAATCAATCGTTGTCAGACTTTTTGTCATCGATGACACCTTCAGGGATGTCCGTTCAGAAAAATGGGGAGGAGGCTCAAGAGAATTATAGCCAGAATACCCAAGAGATGATTCGTTCAATTTGTCAAAAGAAAAAAAAGGAAGTAGTCTATAATACGCACATCTCTTCCTCAAATAAGAATCGAGAGATTATTCGATCCCTTTATAACAAACACATCTTTAGTTTTAAGCACGCGGTACCAACTGTTGCCAATGAGCTTGGAATCTCTGTAAATACAGTTTATCTACACTTACGTAGTATAAAAAAGGGCTTAGGAAGCCTTGATCGATAGTTGAAAAGAGCCATAACCGTATTGTGCAGTTTTTCAAATTTTTTGTTCTTTCGCTATTTCACATACGCCACCTCCCGCAGCGCCTCCACCCGTTTATCCCCTATGCCTTTGACCACCTTCAAGTCTTCTATGAAACTGAAGGGGCGGATCACCCGCTGGGCGATGATAGCGTCGGCCAGGGCGGCGCTGATGCCGGGCAGTGTCATCAATTGTTCCCGGGTGGCGGTGTTCAGGTTGAGCCCGTCAGGGTTCCCTGACACGGGGCGGGGCGGTGCTGGGGGCAAGGTTTCGCCCCCAGCGGCAAAGCGATGAAGGGTATTTACCTGCGTGCGGCCTGAAATGGCGGACACCGTGATAAACGCCGCCAGCAAAAGGCAAGCGGCCAGCATGATCAGGCCGGCCGCTTTGCGGGCATTTTTCACAGGGCTTTGCGCACTTTCTGGCCCTGGGGGGTGTCCTCCACCACATAGCCCAGGTCAGTCAGCTGCTGGCGCAGGATGTCGCTTTGCTTCCAGTCCTTGTCCTTCCGGGCCTGGGCGCGGGCGTCAGCCAATTGCTGCACCGCTTCCGGCAGCCCTTCCTGCTTTTTCCTGAGGATGCCCAGCAGCTGGGTGGCCTCATGCAGCGTGTCCCAGGCCGCCTGGACGGCGGCACGGGCGCTGGTCTCATTCAACCGCGTGTTCACCTCATACACCAGTTCAAACAGGGCGGCCATGGCCTCAGCGGTGTTCAGGTCATCAGCCAGGGCGACATCAAAGCGGGCCAGGCTGTCCTTTGCCCCCTGGATGAACGCCTCATCCTCAGGCATCAGCGGCTTGTCCTGGGTTTTTTCCAGCAGGAAGGCCAGGTGGTCCCGGGCGGTATACAGCCTGGTCAGGGAGGCGCGGGCCTGCTCCATCATCTCCCGGCTGAAGTTCAACGGGCTTCTGTAGTGGGCGGAGAGCATGAACATGCGCACATCCTCAGCGTCATATTCCTTCAGGATATCCCGGACGGTAAAGAAATTGCCCAGGGATTTGGACATCTTCTGGCTGTCAATGTTCAAAAAGCCGTTGTGCATCCAGTAGCGCACAAAGGGATGCCCCGTGGCGCCCTCGCTCTGGGCGACCTCATTCTCGTGGTGGGGAAAGATCAGGTCCTGGCCGCCGCAGTGGATGTCGATGGTGTCGCCCAGGTATTCCATGCTCATGGCGCTGCACTCGATGTGCCAGCCAGGGCGGCCTTTCCCCCAGGGGCTGTCCCAGCTGGGTTCGCCGGGCTTTTCCGCCTTCCACAGGGCGAAGTCAATGGGGGAGCGCTTCTCCTCGTCCACGCTCACCCGAGCGCCTTCCTCCAGCTCCTCCATGTCCTGGCCGGAAAGCTTGCCATAATCCGGAAAGCTGGCGGCGCTGTAATACACGTCTCCGTCTTGCTCATAGGCCATGCCCTTGTCGATGAGCTCCTGAATGATCACGATGATCTGTGGGATATGCTCCGTGGCCCGGGGATGCACATCGGCAGGCTCCACCCCCAGGGCACCGGCGTCCTTGTAATACTCTTCGATGAAGCGGTCACCCAACGCCTGCACCGTGATGCCCTCGCGGTTGGCGCGCTGGATCATCTTGTCGTCGATGTCGGTGAAGTTCTGCACAAAGGTGACCGCATAGCCCTGGCGCTTCAATACCCTGCGCAGCAGATCAAACATGATGAAGGGGCGGGCGTTGCCGATGTGAAAATAGTCATACACCGTGGGGCCGCAGCAATAGACCCCCGCCTTCCCTTCTTTCAGGGGAATGAAGTCCTCCTTTTTCCTGGTCTGGCTGTTGTAAATGCGCATACACTTCATCCTTTCTAAACCAAGGGGCAGCTGTCTCTGTCAGAGACGGCTGCCTGCCGTGGTTCCACTCTGGTGGAAGGGCTTGCCGCCCTTCCGCTCAAAGGCCTTAACGCGGCCGCACGGGCAATCCTAAACGGTTTTCGGACTGCCTGCTCCCGGGGGCACTGCCTGGCTGTGACGCAGGCGCGCTCCCAGCCCTGGCGCACCCTCTCTTGGCATCGATTCTCAGGCGTTTTTCCCGCTCATCGCAGGATTATCATAGCGGACAGCAATTTTTCTGTCAAGCAGGGGATTGGCTGAGCGGATCAGCTCCTCCTGGGCGTTGATGGCCGGTTCACGGCGGGGTACGCGCTCATAGAGATTTCCCTCAATCAGCTGCCAGCGCTTGCGGTTATCCATGAAGCCCAGCTCCAGGATGTCCACGATGTGGCTGACAATCGCCCGGTCCTTGACAGGCGCTGTCAGCTCCACCCGTTTGTTGAGGTTGCGCGGCATCAGGTCAGCGGAGGACAGGAAGACCTCCCGCTCGCCATTGTTCTCAAACACATAAAGCCGGGGATGCTCCAGGAACCGGCCCACAGTGCTGTAGATCTCAAGGTTTTTGTGCTCTTTGTACCTGAGGGTGCAGATGCCCCGCACCATCATCCGCACCTTCACCCCGGCATCGGCCGCCTGCAGGATGGCCGCGATCATCTCCGGGTCAGAAAAGGAGTTCATCTTCAGGATGATGCCGCTTTTAAGGCCCCGCTTGGCATTGTACTCCTCCCTTCTGACGCGCATGAGCATCTCCTGCCGGAGGGAATAGGGTGAGGCGATGAGTTCCCGCATCGGGTAGGTGTAGTTGTAGCCGGTGATGAGGTTGAAAAAGGCGCCCGCATCCTCCCCCATCTGCCGGTCACAGGTCATGATGCCCATGTCAGTATAGATGCGGGCGGTCACGTCATTATAGTTGCCGGTGCCCACATGGACATAATAGCGCAGGCCATCGGGCTCCCTTCTCACCACCAGGGTCACCTTGGAGTGGGTTTTCCATCGGGGCACGCCATACAGCACATGGCAGCCCGCCTTCTCCAGCGCCTTGCTCCAGGCGATGTTATGCTCCTCATCAAAGCGGGCACGCACCTCGATGAGCACGGTCACCTGCTTGCCGTTTTGCGCCGCCCGGGCCAGGGCGTCAATCAGCGGGCTGTGGGAGGACACCCGGTAGAGGGTCTGCTTGATGGCCAGCACATTAGGGTCAACCGCGGACTCGGCCACCAGGCGCACAATGGGGTCAAAGCTGTCATAGGGATGATGGAAAAACAGGTCACCCCCCCGGATGGTGCGGAAGATGGACTCCTTGGCCATGAGTCTGGGGTGTATGCGGGGGGTGTAGGGCGTGAAGCGCAGGTGGTCAAAATCCGGCAGCGCGCACAACTGCCGCATAAAAAACCGCAGGTCAAGGGGGCCTTCCACCTGCACCCGGGCGCTGTCAGGCACCTCAAGGCAGGTCTGGAGCATGTCCAGCAGCTTTTTATTGGCCTTCGCCGGCACCTCCAGCCTGACGATCTTGCCATAGGAGCGGCGCTTGACGCTCTTGGACATCTCCGAGAGCAGGTTGTCCATGTCCTCCAGGTTCATCACAAAATCAGTGTTGCGGGTGATGCGGAAAGGCATCTGGGCCAGGGGCGTCAGGTGGATGAACAGGGTGGGCAGGAACATCATGATCAGGTCTTCCAGCAGGATGCCCCGGGCGGTGCCGGCCCCCATGGGCAGCATCACCACGCGCTTGAGCGCCCGGGGCACCGGCACCAGGGCGAGCTGGGGCAGACCGCCCTTGTCAGACTGCAGGAGCACCGCGATATAGATGGCTTTTGCGGTCAGGATGGGGAAAGGCTGCTGGAGGTTGATGGTGCGCGGGGTAAGGACTGGCAGCACCTGGGTGGAGAAATACTGCTCAAGCCAGCTGCGCTGGTCCCGGTCCAGCTCCTCTGGGGACAGCAGAAGAAGCCCTTCCTTGCGCAGCGCCGGCAGCAGCTCGTGGCTTAAGGCATGGTACTGGCGCTTCACCTGGGCAGCCACGGCTTTCCTGATCAGTTTCAGCTGCACCGCAGGGATAAGGCCGGCCGGGTCCGGGCGGGTGATGCCGGCATCCATCTTGCGCTCCAGCTTCCCCACCCGCACCATAAAAAATTCGTCCAGGTTATTCGAAACGATGGACAAAAATTTTGCCCGCTCCAGCAGCGGGTTGTCTTTGTTCATGCCTTCTGACAGCACCCGGGCGTTGAAGTGCAGCCAGCTCAGCTCCCGGTTGTAATACAGGGTTTTGTACTGCAAGGATCCCTCCTGATTATCGTAGCCTTCGCGTCAGCTGGATGAGGGTGGCGGTGGGCCGGTTAAAAAGCCTGATGGGGATGGGATAATAGCTGGACACCCCAAGACCCGGGCTGATATAGACAGCCTGGCCCTTGTATACTGAGAGGCCGCTGATGCCCTCCTCCCCCGGCAGCCAGCCGCCTGTCCGCCCCTCCTGGGGCGGCAGATAGATGGGCCCAAGCCCTGGCAGACGCGCCTGGCCACCGTTTAGCTGCCCGGAGAGATACACCTGGGGCAAAAGCGCGCCGGTGCTCTCCGCCGCGTCCCGCATCTCGGCCAAAACCTCAGGGTCCGGCGGGTGGTGGCGCAGGGCCACGATGGTGTCACCTGGCCTGATCTCAGCCCGGGCTGCGATCTTGGTCTCCACGATCCTGAGCTGATATTCCGCCAGGCGCAGCTGGACCCCGGTGTCAGGGGCAGCGGGGTTTGAGGAGGCTTTCAGTTGGTTCACCCGATCCTGATAGGCACGGCGGGCACTGGCAAGGTCCAGTTCAAACATGTCCGCCGGGCAGAACCAGATGCGGCTGCCCTCCTCCTCCAGCGCCCAGGGGCGGTCCAGGTAGGACGCGCCCTTGGCCTGGGCCTGGCGCACCCAGGGGGCAAACACCTCGCTGTCCCCGTGGGCGGTGTCAAGCAGCGGGGGCGGGTCGCTGGAGCCCGCGATAAAAAACACCGGCACCTTGTTGCCAAGCACCTCAAGGAGGGTGAGCAGCGGCTGCGCATTGCCGCTTTTCCCCACCATGTCGCCGGTCAGGCACACAGCCTGGTAGCTCTCCTGCTCCAGCGCTTTTTTCAGATGCTCATGGTTGGCGCCCAGGCTTGCAGCGTTCAGGTCGCTCAGGTGCAGAATGCTGAACCCCTCAAGCGCCCGGGGCAACTCCGGCAGGGTGATGGCCTGCTCTGTCAGCTTCACAAAGCGGTTGGCCAGGCTGTTGAGGCCTACCATCACCCCCAGGGCAATGAGCAGCAAAAAAAGCACCGTCAGGCAGCCATAGCGTTTCTTGCGCCGCCTGGGGGCAAACAGGCTCTGCCGGCGGGCCATTATGCCCTGCCTTTCCAGCTGACCGGCTTCATGGCAGCGCCGGCTGGGCATCGCCGCCGCTTTCAAGCGCCGGCTCTGAGGCGTTCATGCTAAGCGAGAGAGGGCCCAAGGCGTATTTCTCAAGATATGCCAGGTGCATCTGCTGGAAGCGCTCCCCGGCCTCACCATGGCTGAGGGATTTGACATATTCATGGGCATCCACGCTGCCGTGGCGCTCAGTTTCAATGACGCTGGTGGCGATGTTGGAACAGTGGTCGCTCACCCGCTCCAGGTTGGTCAAAAAATCTGAGAGCACAAAGCCCAGCTCAATGGTGCAGCAGCCGGTTTTCAGCCGGTCGATGTGGGCCGCCTTGATCTGGCTGCGCAAAAGGTCCACCACCTGCTCCAGCGGCTCCACCTGCTCGGCCATGGCCAGGTCGTTTTTCACAAAGGCGTCCACCGTGATCCGCAGACACTCGCTCACGGCCTCCCGCATCACCCGGGTCTCATGCTGGGCGGCGGGGGAGAACTGGATCTTTTTTCGGTTTATCTCGTCCGCCACCTCCACCAGGTTCACCGCATGGTCGCTGATACGCTCAAAGTCACCGATGATGTGCAGAAGCTTTGACAACTCCCGCCCATCCCTGTCAGAGAGCTGGCGGGTGCCGACCTTGACCATGTATTCCCCCAGCTTGTCCTCATACATGTCAATCTGGCTCTCGGCGTCGGCGATGGCTTCGGCCTTCTTGTGGTCAAACCGGTCAAGCAGCTGCATGGCGTCCAGAAAAGCGTCCCCGGCGATGGTGGCCATCTCGCAGGAGAGCTTGCGGCACTGTTCAACCGCGATGCTGGGGGTGGCCAGCAGCCTGTCATCCAGCACCACAAAGCGTTCCCCCCGCTTGTCCTCATGCACCGTGCGCCGGGCCAGCCACTCCAGCTTATCCATGAAAGGAAACAGCAGCGTCACCGTAAAGACATTGAAGACGGTGTGGATGATGGCGATGCCAAAGGCCGAAGCGGCATGGTTCACAAAGGCAAACCGGAACAAGGCGTTGAACAGGTAGAACAGCGCAAGAAAAACAAGGGTGCCGATGAGGTTGAAAATCAGGTGCACCGCTGCCACGCGCTTGGCGTTGCTGTTGGCGCCGATGGCGGAGATGATGGCGGTGACGCAGGTGCCGATGTTCTGCCCCATGATGATGGGGAGGGCGGAAGCATAGCTGATAGCACCGGTGTTGGCGATGGCCTGCAAAACGCCCACAGAGGCAGAGGAGCTTTGCAGCACTGCGGTCACAAAAGCCCCCACCAGAACCCCCAGCACAGGGTTTGAAAACAGGGTGACCAGGCTGATGAAGCCCTGATCCTTCGCAAGCCCGCTGACCGCGTCTGACATCTGCCCCATGCCGAACATCAGGATGGCAAAGCCGATGAGGATGCCGGCCAGATCCTTTTTGCGCCGGGAGGTGAGGTGCATCACAATGCCCACAAAGGCCAGCAGCGGCGAGAAGGTGGCGGGCTTGAACAGGGATACCCAGAAGTTGCTGCTTTGAATGCCGGTGAGGGAGAGCAGCCAGGCGGTGATGGTGGTGCCGATGTTGGCCCCCATGACGACGCTGATGGCCTGGCGCAGCGTCATGATGCCGGAGTTCACAAAGCCCACCGTCATGACGGTGGTGGCAGAGGATGACTGCATGATGGCCGTGACGCCGGCCCCCAACAGCACGCCCTTGATCGGGCTTTTGGTCAGCTGCTCAAGAATGGGCTTTAGCCGCGTGCCTGCCCGCTTCTCCAGGGATTCCCCCATCAGCTGCATGCCAAAAAGAAAGAGCGCCAAGCCGCCCAAAAGTGAGAATGCGTTATAAACGTTCATGAACCTGTTGCCCCCTGTCCCGGAAATTCCCACAGCCGGCTTCTGGCCATAAAAACCTCAAACTCATGGCATCAGTCTATCTTTAGGGGGGGGAATTGTCAATCATCGCGCGCCCAAAACCAGCGTCGTGGCAGGCAGCCCCGCCCACGGATGGATAAACTGTCCGCCCGGCTTTCACGTTGCGCCGCTTAATTCCTTATGCTATACTTCATTTAGAGATACAAACTGCGCTTTATCAGCGTTTTATCTTCTCTTGAAGGGAGGAAACAACACTTGCGCTATCAGTCTTTTGGGGAAGCGCAGCGGCAGGAGTTCCATCAAGGGTCTTCCCGCCATGCCTACCGCATGTTTGGCGCGCACCCCGTTTGGCAGGAGGAGAACTGCTGGCACTTTGCCGTGTGGGCCCCCAACGCCCAGGCGGTCAGCCTGACCGGGGAGTTCTGCTTCTGGGACTACACCAAACACCCCATGGAAAAACAGTTTGACGGCACCTGGGAATTGCGCCTGCCCGACGCGCTCTTTACGCCCGAGGCGGACCCCAGGCGCTTTTCCTATGAGGGCGCCCGGGAAAAGCTGCGCAGCTACAAATACGCCGTCAAGGGGGCCGATGGGCAGTGGCACCTGAAGGGCGACCCCTTTGCCTTTGCCAGCGAGCTGCGTCCCAACACCGCAAGCCTCCTGTATGACCTGGACGGCTACGCCTGGAACGACCAGGAATGGATGGAGCGCCGGGCCCGGTGGAACCCTTACTCCAGCCCCATCAACATCTACGAGATGCACCTGGGCACCTGGCGGCGGGGTGAAAACGGCAGGATGCTCAGCTACAGCGAGATCGCCGATCAGCTCATCCCCTATATCGAGGAGATGGGCTACACCCATGTGGAGCTGCTGCCGGTCATGGAGCACCCCTTTGACAAGTCCTGGGGCTATCAGGTGACCGGTTTTTACGCCCCCACCGCCCGCTACGGCAGCCCCAAGGATTTCATGGCCTTTGTGGACCGGATGCACCAGGCCGGCATCGGCGTGATCCTGGACTGGGTGCCTGCCCACTTCCCCCGGGACGAGGTGGGGCTCAGGCGCTTTGACGGCACCCCCTGCTATGAGCACGCGGACGACAGGCGGGCCGAGATGCACCAGTGGGGCACCATGATGTTTGACTACGCCCGGGGCGAGGTGTCCAGCTTCATGCTCTCAAACGCCTGCTACTGGCTGGAGATGTACCATGTGGACGGCCTGAGATGCGACGCGGTGTCCAGCATGATCTACCTGAACTTCGCCCGGGAGGATAACTACCTGCCCAACCAGTACGGCGGGCATGAGAACCTGGACGCCATGCGCTTTTTGCGCCGGCTCAACGAGACAGTCTATCACGACTTCCCCGGCGTCATGATGATCGCTGAGGAGTCCTCCGCCTATCCCATGGTGACCAAGCCTGTCTACACGGGCGGGCTGGGCTTTGGCTTCAAATGGAACATGGGCTGGATGAACGATATCCTGGCCTATGTCAAGTTAGACCCGGTCTACCGCCGCTGGCACCATGACAAGCTCACTTTCTCCTTCTTCTACGCCTTCAGCGAGAACTATATCCTGCCCTTCTCCCATGATGAGGTGGTGCATGGCAAGCTCAGCATGCTGGACAAAAACCCCGGGGATCTGTGGCAGAAGTTCGCAGGCCTCAGGGCGCTGTACGGCTACACCATGGCCCACCCGGGGAAGAAACTGCTGTTTATGGGCAGCGAGTTTGGCCAGTTCATCGAGTGGAAGGATGATGACCAGCTGGACTGGTTCCTGATGGTGTATGAGCGCCACCCGGACCTGTGCCGCTGTGTGCGGGTGCTCAATCACTTTTACCGGGACAACCCGGCGATGTATGAGGTGGATGACTCCTGGGACGGGTTCAAGTGGTTGGTGCCCGATGACAAGGAGCGCAGCCTCCTGGTGTTTATGCGGATGGACAAGGCGGGCAACACCCTCATCTGCATGACCAACTTTACCCCCGCCTTCTACCCCCAGTATCGCTTCGGGCTGCATGACCCGGGGGTTTTGACCGAGGTGTTCAACACCGACCTGAAAGAATACGGCGGCAGCGACCAGTATAACGCCCAGCCCCTCCACACCGTGGAGGAGCCCTGTAACCACCTGCCCTATTCGGTGGAGGTGTGTGTGCCGCCCCTGTCCACGGTTTATTTCACCTTTGAAAAGGAGGCACCCCGGCCCGTTAGGGCTGAGGAAGACTCTCCCATGGATAGCCAGGCCCCCGATCAAATAGAGGAGGATTAAGCCGATGCCCCAAAAGAAAACCTGTGTGGCGATGCTGCTGGCAGGCGGCCAGGGCAGCCGTCTGGGAATATTGACCCGGCATGTCGCCAAGCCTGCCGTCCCCTTTGGCGGGAAGTACCGCATCATCGACTTCCCGCTGTCCAACTGTGTCAACTCCGACATCGACACCGTGGGGGTGCTGACGCAATACAAGCCTCTTGAGCTCAACGCCTACATCGGCTCAGGTGCGCCCTGGGATCTGGACACCACCGACGGCGGCGTGTTTGTGCTGCCGCCTTATTCCCGCGGGGATGAAGGAGAGTGGTACAAGGGCACGGCCAACGCCATCTATCAAAACCTGGCCTTCATCGCCCAGTACAACCCGGATTATGTGCTGATCCTCTCGGGGGATCACATCTATAAGTGCGATTATTCCGAGATGCTGTCCCACCACATCAAAAAGAGCGCGGCGCTGACGGTGGCGGTGCGGGAGGTGCCCTGGGAGGACGCCAGCCGCTTTGGTTTGATGAATACCGACGATGAGGGCAACATCCTGGAGTTTGAGGAGAAGCCCAAAAACCCCAAGAGCAATAAAGCCTCCATGGGCGTTTATGTGTTCAGCTTCGACAAGCTCGTCCACTATCTGGAGGCGGACGAGGCCAACGCCAAATCCTCCAACGACTTTGGCAAAAACGTGATCCCCGCCATGCTTGACGCCGGGGAGAAGCTCACCGCCTGGAACTTTGAGGGCTACTGGAAGGACGTGGGCACCATTGAAAGCCTGTGGGACGCCAACATGGACCTGCTGAAGTACCCGCCGCCCATTGACCTGCATGACCGCTCCTGGCGCATCTACGCCAGGAACGAGGGCGAGCCGCCCCACTACGTCTCTCCCAAAGGCTATGTGCAAAACAGCCTGGTGACCGAGGGTTGTGAGGTGTTTGGCCGGGTGACGGGGTCTGTCCTCTCGGCTGATGTGTATGTGGAGGAGGGGGCGGTGGTGGAGGATTCCGTCATCATGCCCCACAGCGTGGTCAAAAAGGGCGCTGTGGTGCGCCGGGCCATTGTGGCGGAAAACGCGGTGGTGGGCGAGGACGCGGTCATCGGCGAGGAGACCGGCGACATCGCCGTGGTTGGCTCCGGCACCGTGGTGCCCAAGGGACACAAGCTTGCCGCCGGCAAGCAGATGGGAAAGTGAGGGGAGCGCCATGAAAAAGAACGTTGTCGGCCTCATCTACACCGGGGAGCGGGTGGATGAGCTCAAGGAGCTCACCCGCTACCGCTCCGCTGCCGCCATGCCCATGCTTGGACGCTACCGGCTGATTGACTTCATCCTCTCGGTGATGCTCCACTCAGGCATCAAAAACATCGGCATCATCATGCAGAAGAACTACCACAGCCTCATGGATCACCTGGGCAGCGGGCGTGAATGGAACCTGCACGGCAAGCGCTCCGGCCTCACCATCCTGCCGCCCTACATGACAGGCGACAAGACCGGTGTGTATGAGGGGCTGCTGGACGCTCTGCACTCCAACCTCAATTTCCTCAGGCGCTCCACTGAGCGCTTTATCGTGGTAAGCGACAGCAACGTCCTGTACAAGGTGGATTTCAACGACATCGTCGCGCAGCATCTGGACCGGCAAAGCGACATCACCCTGCTGTACAGCAAAAACGCCGACCTCAGGCGCAACGGCAGCGGGCGGTATCTGGACATCAGCGAAAACGGCACCGTGGAGAAGATGGAGTTTGACCCCACCATCCCGCATTTTGAGAACACCTATATCGGTGCCTTCCTCATCCGGCGGGAGTTGCTCATCGACCTGCTTGACCGCTCGGTGGCAGCGGGGCAGCATCACTTCTCCCGGGGGATGCTCTCCCAAATGGTGATTGAGAAAACCCACCGGGTGGGCTCCTATGAATGCCCGGGCAGCATCTGGGTGATCGACTCGGTGCCGGCCTTTTTCAAGACCAACATGGACTTCCTGAATGATGAGGTGCGCCACCAGGTGTTCCAGGATGAAAAACCCATCTGGACCAAGCTGCGCGATGAGATGCCCGCCCGCTATCTGGAGGGCGCCCATGTGAATAACGCCCTCATCGCCGACGGCTGCGTGATTGAAGGAACAGTGGAAAACAGCATCCTCTTCCGGGGGGTGCACATCAAGCCCGGCGCTGTGGTCAAAAACAGCATCATTATGCAGGACGCGGTGATTTACCGTGGGGTGGAGCTGGAAAACTGCATCCTGGACAAGCAGACCACCATCAGGGAAGGGGTCAGGCTCATAGCCCCCCGGGCCTATCCCATCGTTGTCGCTAAAAACATGACAATATGATATGATCATGGCATAGATATCCCGCGCGGGCAACCCCGCGCGAAAGGAGGCAGGCCAACCATGAAAATCCTGTTTACCGCAAGTGAATGCGTTCCCTTTGTTAAAACGGGTGGGCTGGCGGATGTGGTGGGCTCCCTGGCCCCGGTGCTGGCTGCCCAGGGGCATGATGTGCGCGTCATTCTGCCCAAATATGGCAGCATCCCGGAGGAGTATGAGCACCGGATGTTCCACACGGTGGATTTTGAGGTGAACCTGGGCTGGCGCCGCCAGTACTGCGGCATTGAGCAGCTGGACTTGGGCGGCGTCACCTACTATTTTCTGGATAACCGCTATTACTTCGGCCGCAACTATATTTACGGCATGGGCGGGGACGAGTATGAACGCTTCGCCTTCTTCTGCCGCGGGGTGTTAAACGCGCTGCCGCTGATTCCCTTTATGCCGGATGTGATCCACGCCCATGACTGGCAGACCGGCATGATCCCGGCGCTCCTGCGCCTCCAGTATCAGGGGCTGCCCAAGTATGATCCCATCCGCACGGTGTTCACCATCCACAACCTCAGGTATCAGGGCGTCTTTGGCATCCGGGATGTGCAGGACGTGCTGGGCCTGCCCGACAGCGTGTTCACCGATGACAAGCTGGAGTATTTTGGCAACGCCAACTACTTAAAGGCTGGCATCGTCTATGCGGACGAGGTCACCACCGTCAGCCCCTCCTATGCTGAGGAGATCCAGACCGCCTACTACGGCGAAAACCTGGACGGGCTTTTGCGCGCCCGGAACAACCACTTGACCGGCATCTTAAACGGCATCGACATCAAGGAATACAACCCCGCGGCCGATGAGAAGATCGCCGCCAAGTACAGCGCTGATGACCTCTCCGGCAAGGCCGCCTGCAAGCGCGCCCTCCAGGAGGAGCTGGGCCTGGCTGTGCGGCCGGAGGTGCCCATTGTGGCCATGATCACCCGGCTGAGCAACCAAAAGGGCCTGGACCTGGTGGACTATGTGATCGCCGACATCATGCACGAAGACCTGCAGTTTGTCTGTCTGGGGCTGGGTGAGGCCCGGTATGTGAACCTGTTCAGCTGGGCCGAGCAGAACTATCCCGGCCGGGTGGCTGCCCGGTTTGCCATGGACTCGGCTCTGGCGCACCGCATTTATGCGGGGGCTGACATCTTCCTGATGCCCTCGGGCTTTGAGCCCTGCGGCCTCTCCCAGATGCTGGCCATGCGCTATGGCACGGTCCCCGTGGTCAGGGAAACAGGCGGTCTGAAGGACACGGTGCTCTCCTACAACGAGTTTACAGGCGATGGCAACGGCTTCTCCTTCCTCAACTACAATGCCCATGACATGCTCCATGTTCTCCAGCGCGCCCTCCACTTCTTCTGGAACAAGAAGGATGTGTGGCTTGAGCTGCAGCGCCGCGGCATGACAGCGGACTTCTCCTGGGAGGGCTCCGCCCAGCACTATGTAGACCTGTACAAAAAGGTGTCCTCGCCCGAGGCACCCTACACCCAGCCGGAAACGGCGCCCGCCCCGAAACCCGTCCCCAAGGCCAAAGACGCCAGGGCAGTGCCTGGGAAAACGCCGGCCGCCAAAACTGCGCCTGCCGCCAAACCCGTCGCCAGGGTAAGAGCCAAAAAACCGGCTGAGCCCAAGGCTGCGGCGCCAGCAGCAGAAAAGCCGGCCAAAAAAACCACCCCCAGAACCACCCGTGCCAAGAAAGAGCCAACGTCAGAATAAGCATCCCATCACCACAGGAGGCTGGCGCGCACGCGTCAGCCTCCTGTTAAAATTCCCAGGCGCTTAGTTA
>ENA-UOOM01002459-UOOM01002459.1-fermentation-metagenome-genome-assembly--contig:-NODE-2459-length-15228-cov-4.530679_pt1 | contig 15228 bp, 11 predicted proteins | sample MGYA00245781_ERZ724031 | MGnify/ENA primary metagenome ERZ724031 (study PRJEB28704, sample SAMN03018317) | fermentation metagenome | biome: anthropogenic terrestrial biome; feature: soil; material... | reverse complement strand
CTGGGTTCAGAACGTCGTGAGACAGTTCGGTCCCTATCCGTCGTGGGCGCAGGACATTTGAGAAGATCTATCCTTAGTACGAGAGGACCGGGATGGACAAACCAATGGTGCACCAGTTGCCGTGCCAACGGCACAGCTGGGTAGCTACGTTTGGATCGGATAAGCACTGAAAGCATCTAAGTGCGAAGCCGACTTCAAGATGAGATGTCCCATCACAAAAGTGAGTAAGGTCTCTGGTAGACCACCAGTTTGATAGGCCGGAGGTGTAAGTGCAGTAATGTATTTAGCTGACCGGTACTAATCGACCGAGGGCTTAACCTTATCATTTCTTGTGAATATCTTATTCACCGCATATGCAATTTTCAATGAACATGAATGTGTTCATTAACATTGTAAAAAAAATCCGTGACTATAGCAAAGGAGCCACACCTGTTCCCATACCGAACACAGCAGTTAAGTCCTTTTGCGCTGATGGTACTTGGCGGGCGACTGCCTGGAAGAGTAGGTCGTTGCGGGTTTTTTTATTTTTTTACTTAAAACATTTTCTTTAATAAAATAATTATGTGCAATTTATAGGCAGATTTATGGGAATTAATCGGTACAATGATGATACCGATTATTTTTTTGTGGATTTAGCTGATTTTTTATGAATGTATTATTGATAAAATAAAATTTGTAACGACGAATATTCTTAGGTATAATATATGAAAATAAGAACCAGGAGGCAAGGTTATGGATTGGAAATATAAAGATGGAGCAATTTATAATACGAACGATGCCGGGGAGTTGATGGCTGAGGCCACTTACGCAAAAACGAAGGATAATGAAATTGACATCAATCATGTTTATGTCAATCCTGTGTTGCGTGGCGAAGGGGTTGCGGGAAAAGTGATGGAAGAAATGACGGTATTTTTACGAAACGAGGGCTGGAAAGCGACAGCGTCTTGCTCCTATGCAAACAGTTGGTTGAAAAAGCATAAAGACACACATGCAGACATAATTTCTGATGATTTTGACAGCGGAGATGCGGCTTGCAGAATTGATGGCAAGCATTGATATTCTGAAAGAGGCACAGAGATGAAAGTAGGCGTTATCAGATGCATGCAGACAGAGGATATGTGTCCCGGAACTACAGATTTTAAGGTGATTCGCGAGAAGAAGTGCGCTTTTGAAGGGGTTGAAGGAGATATTGAAATTATCGGATTTGAATCTTGCGGCGGATGTCCCGGCAAAAAGGCGGTAACTCGCGCAGCTGAAATGGTGAGGCGTGGAGCAGATACTATTGTGCTTGCTTCATGCATCATGAGGGGAAACCCCATTGGATTTGCTTGCCCGCATGGAGAAAAAATGAAAGAAGCGATAGCGCAAAGAATCGGCGAAGAGGTGAAGCTGATTGACTGGACCCACTAAAGATGGGTGCGGTGCATTTTTATCAAATCAGGAAGAATAAATTCTTTTCCTTGCAAAGCGAGGCATTTCGTTATAGAATTTCCTTAAGAAACAATTAATAAAGGGAGTGATGTAATGAATTTCGACGGAGGGCAAATTTTATCCACCTTTGTGAAGATGGAGCAGGAAGTGGCGAAGTATTACAAAGATTTGGCGGAAAATGCGTCAGACGAAAGATCAAAGGCCTTACTTAACAGGCTGTCACTCGAAGAGGAAAATCACGAAAAAATCTATCAAGCCATTTTGAATAAATATGGCGGCGCGATGGAAAGAGAATTTTCCAATGATGAAGTTGTCTATGTGCAATCACTGATTGAGCAGAATGTATCTGCAAAGCACCGATTTGACAAAAAAATGAAAATCAAAGACGCACTGGATTTGGCAGAACAAATGGAGCGTGACGGTATATTATTTGTTCACCAAATGATGGAGATGTATCCCGATATTGCACAGGATGAGATGAAAATTATCTTGAAAGAAGAAAAGAAGCATCTTCAGTTGGTCAGAGAAAGAGGACAATTTGCCCCGCTGCGCTCTTTGGGGCTATAGCGAATGGAAAAATTGGCGATGAAGCCAATAAAAAAGCTGCGAATGTCGCAGCTTTTTTATTGTAATGAAACAAAATGAGTTGCTTATTTGGCCGTCTCTGCTTCATCAGGTGGTAAGGTTTTTTTATGGCGCAATGTCTTGGTGCCGACAATGGCAAGGTTAATTGCCAGGATAATCAGCAAAACACTAAATATAACTTGCAGTCCCTCTGCGCCCATGGTGCCGTTGCCGGCGGTGAGTTTTGCTATGTTGTTAACAACGGTAATGACCAAAGCGGCAATGGTTGCGATGTACATAAATGCCATAGGGAAGTAGAACATTTTATTATTTTTTCCCGCATTGCCGAGCCATACGGCAACAGCAAGAAGCGCCAAAGCGCCTAAAAGCTGATTGGCAGAGCCAAACAGCGGCCAGATTTTTGCATATCCGCCCACAGCCATGGCACCGCCGATGGCCACGGTAATCAAGGTAGAAACATAGGGATTGATCAATACTTTGCGTACGCCTGTGAGGCTGGCTGGATCTTCGCCGCTTTTTAAGAAAAATTCGGTAAACATATATCTTGCCAATCGTGTTGCAGTGTCCAAAGAGGTGAGGCAAAATACGGAGACGGAAAGAATAATCAGCGCATAAGCAACATTATAGGCACTTTCGCCGGCAAAACCCTGAATCATTGTTGCAATTCCTGTTGCGAACACCTGTGTCGGTGTGCCCGTTGCAAAGGTGCCGTTTTTGAAAAGAATGCCCACTGCAATCAATGCAATGATGGCAACGACGCACTCGATGAGCATACCGCCATAGCCGATGATTTTGGCATCTTTCTCATTGTCGATTTGTTTTGCGGTAGTGCCTGAAGCCACCAGACTGTGAAAACCTGAAATCGCACCGCAGGCCACGGTGATAAACAGCATGGGAAAGAGTTGGCTGTTATTATTTAGGCCGCTAAAGCCTGCGAATGCCGGCAGATTTAGTTCGGGTCGTGTGACAACAATACCGGCAAATGCAGCGATGATCATTGCATAGAGCAAAAATGAACTGAGGTAATCTCTCGGTTGCAATAAAATCCAGACCGGAGTGACTGAGGCAACAAAGATGTAGACCAGCACAATGATCAGCCAAATATTGCTGCTGAGGAAGATCGGAAATTTGAGACCGAGGACGATTGAGATGGCAATGGCGATAATGCCGATTACGGAACTGATGCCCAGTGGCGCACCTTTTCGATAGACACCGAAGCCAAAGATGACTGCCATGACAATGAACAAAACAGAAATGGTTGCGGTGCTGCCGTTAGCCGGTATTTTGGCGCCTTCCGCCGTGAAGCCATTGAATGTGCCGACAACAATGCTGGTAAAGGCGGCTACAACGAGCAAAAGGGTCAAGTAAGCAAACATTAAAAAGAGTTGCTTGCCTTTTTCGCCCATGTTTTTTTCGATAACATAGCCAATGGAGCGTCCCTTGTGACGAATAGAGGCGAACAAAGACGAAAAGTCTTGTACCGCGCCAAAGAAAATCCCCCCGACAACGATCCATAAAAACACAGGAACCCAGCCAAAAATGGCTGCGAGGATGGGGCCGTTAATGGGACCGGCGCCCGCAATGGATGAAAAGTGGTGCCCCAGCAATACCGGAGCCTTGGCCGGACAATAGTCCAAGCCGTCGGACATGGTGTGCGCAGGGGTGGGTCGCGATGGGTCTACGCCCCACTCTTTACTGAGCCATCTGCCATAGAAAAGGTAGCCTATGACCAAAATGCCTACGCCGATAACGAGAATAGCAAGTGAGTTCATAAAAACCCCTCCTTAATGAATATGATATTTATGTAAAAGTTTGTGTAGGCGGCGTTTGATTTCTGCACCCTCTTTATTGGTTATGATGAATTGATTGGTCAAATCCACCACGGCAAGGCGCAGAGCTGTCCAACCGTGCAGAGAAAAAAGAAAACTTTTTCGAAATTTTGTCCTTTGTATGGCGTCATAGGTCGATGGATGAATGTGCTTGGTCAAGACGATTAGGCTCATATGGGTACACATATGTTCGTTGTGCGGGTGAATTTTTTTCAGTGTGGTTTGAATAACGTTATCAGTCAGTACTTGAAGCAGGGCGGTATCCAGCTTATCGGTTATGAAAAAATAGACATATTCGTTGGTTTCGGCTGCCCAAAGTTTTGCCTTTTTAACCAGTACATATTTTTCGCTCCTGGCGTGATAGGCTGCTGTAGCCGCATAAGTAATGCCGTCGATGGTAATATCCGAGTCGATGTCAAAATATGTCGAATAGGATTGCAATAACGCATTGAAAAATTCGTCACCGAATGAATTTGTCGACATAAGAAGCCTCTTTTTTTATATTCTATTTATATTGTACGCCTGTTCAAAGGATTTGTTAAGTTTTTTTTAAGAAAATATATAATAAATACAGTTTTTATGAAAAATAAAATAGATTCACAGGGCAGTCAAAAACAAGTTTTTATAGTATAATATAGAAAACAGTATGATGACACTTGGAGGCAGGCAGTGCAAATTGATCTTCACCTACACACATCAGCGTCAGACGGAACCAGTGATCCTATGGAGCTGGTCGAAGAAATTTCCGATATGGGTATCGGTGTTTTCGCTATTGCGGATCATGACACGACGGCCAATGTAGAAAAAACAGCCGCACTTGCAAAGCAGCGTGGGTTGGGTTTTATTGCCGCTACGGAAATCAGCGCATTTTATGACGGGAAAATATTTCATATTTTGGGTTACGGGTGCGATATTGATCATGTGTATTTGAAAGAAATTTTGCAATACAATCAATCGGTTTGGGCGAGTATTGACATTTCGCGCATTGAATGGGTGGGTCAACGTGACAGCCGTGTGGATGCACAAGAGTTTTTTTCCTACAGCTATGAGCCATCGCGCGGAGGATGGCCTTCGTTGAACTACTTAATCGACAAAGGCATTGTTGGCAACATGCAGGAGTATTTTATGACACAAACAGATGTGGTTTTGGATGAAAACTTTGCGGACCTGGCGGATGTGACCAAGGCAATTGCGCAATCGGGTGGACGGGCTTTTTTGGCGCACCCCGCATACTCTAAGGATAAAAACGAGAAATTTATGCCTGCAGGCAGGTTGGACGAAGTGGTGAAGATGGGCATTGCGGGCATAGAATGTTATACGATATACAATGCTTCCAAGGAAGAAGAAAATCATTATTTGGCCTATGCAAAAGAGCGTGGGCTTTTGATATCGGGTGGCTCGGACTATCACGGTAAATTTATTGCGCAACGTAAATTGGGTGTACCGCACGTCACGGCACAGATGCTGCAAAGTGATTGGTATCAAGAACTGATGCGATAGATGAATATGTATAAATAAACAGGATGGAAGGTTATGTATATGGCTTCTTATTCCAGGGCGGAAATAGCAGAAAAAATGGAATTTTTGTTGTTGTTGTCCGAAAAATTTAAAGACGTGGTGCAAGTGACCACTGAATTGATGAACTTGAAGGCAATATTAAACTTGCCCAAAGGGACTGAACATTTTTTGACAGATATTCACGGAGAGTATGATGCCTTTGATTATGTGTTGCGAAACGGTTCCGGTGTGGTGCTCCGAAAAATCGAGGATACCTTCGGAGAAGAGTTAGACGAAAAAGAAATGCGCAATTTGGCAACGCTGATTTGCTATCCGCGCGAAATGATGGACAAGGTGGAGGCAGAGGGCGCAGACATGAAGGCGTTTTATGAAGTGATGTTGCGCCGGCTGGTCAAGGTGTGCATTGTATCGGCAAGCAAATACAGTCGCGCGAAAGTCAACAGGCTGTTAGGCAAGGAATTTGCTTATATCACGCACGAATTGCTCTATGAGGATGAAGGGTTCAATGCAAATCGTAAAGGATATTATGACGAAATTTTTAAAAATATCATCGAGTTGGAATTGGCGGACGAGCTGATTGAAGAATTCAGCCGATTGATTCAGTGCTTTATGGTGGATCATTTGCATATCATTGGCGATATTTATGACAGGGGGCCTGGTCCGCATTTTGTGATGGACAAGCTGATGAAATATCATTCGGTGGATGTGCAATGGGGCAATCATGATATTTTATGGATGGGTGCAGCGGCGGGCAATGCAGCCTCGGTGGCTTGTGTGCTTCGCATTTGTTTGCGCTATGCCAACACCTCTATTGTGGAAGACGGTTACGGCATTAATTTGCTTCCGCTGGCGGCTTTGGCAATGCGTTATTACGGGGAAGATGCCTGCACGCAATTTTTGCCGAAAGTGACCACGGAGATTCCGGATATTGACGAAGAATTGATGGCAAAAATGCACAAGGCCATCGCCATGATTCAATTTAAACTGGAAGGTCAGCTCATCGCCCGCAACAAAGGCTATAAAATGGACCATAGGAAGCTCTTGGACAAGGTTGATTTTGAAGCGTATACCATTGACCTTAATGGCAAGATATATAACCTCAACGATAAGAATTTTCCGACGATTGACCCAAAGAATCCCTTTGCGCTAAACGAAGATGAAGAAAAAGTAATCACGTTGTTGCAAAAGGCCTTTGCAGGTAGTGAGAAGCTGCAACGCCATATTCGATTTATGTTTTCGAAGGGCGGCATCTATTTGACGCACAATGAAAATCTGCTCTTTCATGCATGTATACCGATGACACCTGAGGGAGAATTCAGAGGTGTGGAGGTAGACGGCAAAATCTATAAGGGCAAAGCGCTGCTGGACAAGATGGATCGCAAGGCGCGTGCCGCTTATTTTGATGTGGATCCTTACAGTTCGGATTTTCTTTGGTATTTGTGGTGTCATCACGATTCGCCTTTGTTTGGCAAGGATCAAATGACGACATTTGAGCGATATTTTATTGATGACAAAGCAGCCCATAAGGAAAATTCGGATCCCTACTTTGTGTGTATCGATTGTGCAAGGACAGCAGCGGCGGTGTTGAAAGAATTTGGACTTACGGACAAAAACAGCCATATTGTCAATGGCCACATCCCCGTCAAGGTCAAATCAGGGGTCAGCCCCATTAAGGCGGAGGGCAAGGTATTGGTCATAGACGGCGGGTTTGCAAAAGCCTATCAATCCACAACCGGCATTGCGGGCTTTACGCTGATTTACAACTCCTACGGCATTGTGCTGGTGAGCCATAAGCCTTTTACGACGGTGGAAGAAGTGGTGGAAGAAGGCGTTATCATTCGGTCTGAAAGCCGTCTTTTGGAAGAAGTGGAGAAGCGAAAACTCATAGCCGATACGGATAGCGGAAAAATGCTTCAAAAAAAGATACATCAACTGGAAATGCTTGCCTATGCTTATAAAAACGGGTACTTGAAAGAAAAAATTTGATGTGCATGTTATAATTTAATGTGAACGCAAGAAAATTTTTGTATAATGAAATTTAACAGTAAAATATGACACAATTTCAAGGGAGGGTTTGATGAAAGGAAAAGGAAAAAAACCATATGGGATTTTACTTCTCGTTGTCTTGGCCATCGGCGCCATTCTTTTCGGGTTGAACGGATTTTATATAGATATCATTTGGTATAAAAAATTAGGATATTTGCAGGTGTTTTTTAAAGAACTGGTCACGAAATTGCAGTTGGGTGTGCCGCTTTTTGTCGTGCTGAGCATTTTGTTTAATATCTTGATACGCCAAATCGAAAAAAACACGCCGCGCGGCACGCTGACAATTGTAGACAGCGAACGCGAAAAAAAGAAAAAAGGAATCATCAGATGGGCGATATCGATTGTGGTTGCCCTGGCGTGTGCGATTTTTATCTCGCAAATTATGTGGTATAAATTGCTGGAATTTTTGAATGCAACGAAATTTGGCTTAAATGATCCGATTTATGACCAGGAACTTTCATTTTATGTATTCAAACTTCCGTTTTATCAGCAGTTATTGCAGGTGGGATTTTTGCTTTTGTTTGTATGTGCAATCATCACCGTGGGCACACTGGTCTATGCCTATATCAAAAACTCGGGAACGGAGTTGTTTTTGAACCGTGAGACCGACAAGGAAGAGTTGAAAAACATCGGCAAGCGCGTATGGGATGTGGCTTCAAAACATCTTATTTTTTACGGATTTTTGTTCTTGTTGCTGCTTGCGGTATCGTTTTATTTAAAGCGATTCGATTTATTGTATTCAAACAAGGGCATTGGGCATGGAGCAAGCTATACCGATGTAAAAATTATGTTGCCGCTGTATTGGGCGCTGTGCGGATTAAGCGTTTTAGGCGCCGTTGGCGTGTTACTCTTTGGCAAAACCGGGAAAATCAAAAACCTGGTGGCGGTGCCGGTGTTGCTCATTGCCGTTGCCTTTCTCGGCAATGTTGCGGCTTATATTGTCAACAGTTATGTTGTTGCTCCAAACCAATTGCAAAAAGAGTTGCCGTATATGACTTACAACATTGAATATACACGGCAAGCGTACCAGTTAAACGATATTGAGGTAAAAGAATTTAATGCCACAGAGGCGTTGACGGCACAATCCATTCGCGATAATGCCCTGACAATCAATAATATACCGATTAATGATGCAGAGCCTACGCTGGATATGTATAACTCACTGCAGGGGATACGTCAATATTATGAATTTGTGGACATTGATGTGGACAGATACTATTTTAACGGGGAATATCGACAAGTGTTTTTGGGTGTTCGCGAAATGAACAACGAAAATCTGGCGGAAAATGCAAAAACCTGGATTAACCAGCACTTAAAGTATACACACGGGTTTGGTATTGCCATATCTCCCGTTAACGAAGTGACCAGTGTGGGGCAACCTGCTTTGGCGCTCAAAGACATTCCGCCGACGACGCACATACCTGAGCTGAATGTGGATCAACCGCGTGTTTATTTTGGAGAGCGCACGGATTCTTATGCGATTGTCAATGCAAAAACAGACGAATTTGACTATCCGATGGGCAATGACAATGCGGAGACACAGTATGAAGCTCAAACGGGGCTTTCGTTGAAGGGATATAACCGTATTGCTTTTGCAATTAACGAAAAAACGATTAAAATCCTCTTTTCATCAGACATCAGCAGCGACAGCCAGATATTGATCAGAAGAAATGTCATGCAGCGCGTGAAGCTTCTGGCGCCGTTTTTGCACTATGATGATGATCCCTATATTGCCATAGCCAACGGCAAGCTTTATTGGATTATCGAAGGGTATACTACCACGGACAAATACCCCTATTCGGAGCCTTACAGCAAGTCTTCGGAAAACAACTATATGCGCAACTCGGTAAAAGCCGTTATGGATGCCTATACCGGCGAGACGGTGTTTTACCTGGTGGATGACAGCGACCCCATTGCACAAACCTATAACAAAATCTATAACGGCATCTTTAAGCCGCTTGAAGAAATGGACAGTGCTGTTCGCGCGCATATTAAATATCCCAAAGCCTACTTTGATGTACAGCGCGAAATTTATAAAACCTATCACATGACCAACCCCGAAGTTTTTTATAACAAAGAGGACCAATGGGAAGTGGCAAACCAAATCTATGGCGTGAAAAATGAAGTATTCCCCGTGGATTCGGCTTATACAGTGATGAAACTGCCCGAACGAGGCACGGAATTTTTGTTGATGAGTGCCTACACCCCGCGTGGCAAAGATAACATGGTTGCATGGATAGCAGGGGGCAGTGACGGAGACGAATACGGCAAATTGCTCGTCTATGCTTTTTCTAAGCAATCTCTTGTGTATGGACCGATGCAAATGGAAAAACGAATCGACCAGGATACGATTATTGCACCGCAGCTGACACTTCTCAGTCAACAGGGTTCCAGCTTGATACGCGGAAACTTGATGACAATACCGATTGACAACAACTTAATCTATATTGAGCCGATTTATTTGCAGGCCACAAGCAGCAGCGAGAGAAATATTCCGGAGCTGAAAAAAGTAATCGTAGCTTACGGAGACAGAATTGTTATGACGGACTCTCTAAGCGATGGCTTGGTGCAAATATTCGGCAAGGGATCTGAACAACCCGGCGGCAGCAGCGGTGCAAGCGGCGATGTTGCAACCGACAGCACACAGCTGGCAGTGAGAGCAAATGAGCTGTTTCAAAAGGCTGAGCAAGCACAGAAAAACGGAGATTGGGCAGCATATGGCGAATATATGAATCAGTTGCGCAGCGTGCTTAACCAGATGGCACCGGCACCTGCCAATCCCTAAAAAATACATAAAAATGAAAAAGCATGTGTGAAAACGCATGCTTTTTTATTTTTGCAAAAAATTGACATCGATGTAAATGAAGTTAGAATCCTTTATAAAACAGCGATAAAAGAAAGCAAGGAGATAGCGAAGGGCAGATGGCTGGGAAATAATCTAAACAAAAGCAAGGAGATAGGCGGTTAAAAGAATGTAAAAAATAAAAAGTAAGGAAAATATTAAGAGAAAAAGAAAAAAAGCAAACAGATGAAAGGATTCAAAAAAACGGCAAAAATGTGGATAAGTTGTAGAGTTGAAGTGGGGTTTTGCACAAGTTATCCACAATTTTCAGTATTTCATCAATGAAAACGATGAATAATGATTGTAAAGTTACAATAAAATACTTAAGGCGTTGAGGACTTGCAGGGCAAATATTTTTGCTCAAAATCCGCTGAGGTCAACGGGGCAGAATAGTGGTTGCCTTGCATGATTTGGCACCCCATTTGTTGCAACTCGGCAGCTTGTTCAAAGGAATCTACTCCTTCGGCAATGACTTCTATATTCAAGCCCTTTGCCAAAAACAGGATGGCTTTGATGATAAATAGATTTTCTTGGTTGGTGTTCATATCGCGAACTAAATCTTTGGAAAGCTTTAATTGCTGCACGGGAAAGGCCGTTAAATATGTCAGAGAAGAGTAGCCCGAACCAAAATTGTCCACCGAGAATCGAAAGCCCATTTTTGACAGAGAAGTAAAAGTCTCGTGGACGATATTGCTTGTATTCAGAATATGTGTTTCCGTGATTTCAAAAATAATCCATTGAGGCAAAATCTGATGCTGTTTTGTTTTTTCTTGAATGTAGGCAGCCAGATTGGCGCTGACAAATTGCAACGGGGATAAGTTGACGGATATCGTAAAATTGCAGTCATAGGTGCGATTCCATCGAGAAATTTGAGCAAAGGCGTGGTCAATGACCCAGTTTCCGATTTGAACTATCAAATCCGTTTCGGCGGCAATTTCTAAAAATTCGGCAGGGGAAGGTGCGACAAGCAGCGGACTGTGCCAGCGAAGAAGTGCTTCAGCGGCAATGGCAGTGTTGTCTTGGATATGGATTTGCGGTTGAAAGACGAGCGAAAACTCATTGTCATAATCAATTGTGCGCAGCAAAAACTCGATCTGCTTTCGTCGCTCAACCGCTTCGTTGAACTGTGCGCTGTAAGCCAAACACGGAGACTTCATGGCGCTTTTTTTGGCATGATACATGGCCAAATCCGCGTTTCTGATCAGCGTATCACTGTTTGTGGTGTCAAAGGGATAAGTAGATGTGCCGATGCTGATGTTGATTTGAAACACATAGCCGTCTATCTCCATGCGCAAGTTTGCAAGCCGATGCAATTCAAGACACATCTGCATGTTTTCGGCGGCTGCTTCGGTGGCGTTATCGGATTGATGAACCAGAAGCATCGAAAATTCATCGCCGCCAAGGCGAAAGAACCAATTGTTATGGTGTTGCAGAGTAAAAAAACGCTGGCTGATTTGCCTAAGAACCTGATCACCCATGGCGTGGCCGTGCAAGTCGTTGATGACTTTAAAATGATCAAAGTCCATATAAAATACGGAAAAGACACTTTGTTGCTCAACGAGTGTTTCAATGTGTTTGGTAAAGGCGTGTCGATTGCGCATCTGTGTCAAAGGATCGGTGTAAGAAGCCTCTTCCAGTCGCACATTGGCTGTTTGCAGGGCTTCTGTACGTTTGGCGACAATTTCTTCGAGTTGCTCGTTTAAATGCTTCATGTCTTTCAAAAGAAGTTCGTTTTTCATGGATGTTTGAATGTAACCGCTGACGAGTCGATAGACAATCAAAGCAATAAGGCACATGATTAAGGCAAGTAAATCAAGGTAGCCGAAAAGGAACAGCAACAGAGGAACGATAAAAAACCATAAAAGGCGATTGGGCGTTCCGAGATTTTGCGGTTTTTGCGTGCTGATTTGTGCGGAGACGGGCTCGTGGGGGGAGAGAGAGGCCATTGCGGAAAAACCGAAACAGGCCATGGAAAGTGCATAGAGGCTGTCGATGAATTTGTTTGGTTGGTAGGTGTTTAGGGCATAGGTATAGACATAGCTCAGGTCGGTGAAAATAAAAAATATGTAGCCCAAAAGAATTAAGTTAAAGCAGCGGCTGAGTTTTTTGACGCGTGCGGAACTGATAAGTGTGAGAATTAGTACAAAGGCTGTGGTGTTGGTAACGATATAGATATTAGCGGTTAATATTTCATGGATAGACCAGTTGCCAAAATCGATATGGAGCAAAAGATTGTTGGTCAAAATAAGGACGACAATGAGCCAGGAAACCGATGCATCGGCTATGAGTTGGGGCAAATGCCATTGGCGAAAATGGGTGGCAAAAAAATAAATTCCCGCAGCGAGCAGGAGTATATTGGTGATGGCATACAAATAACTCAGCGGTATGCAGTGTAAAGGATTCATATGCAAAATCTCGGCCATGACAAACCAAATGGTGTCTGCAATTGCCCAGTTTAGGCACACAAAGGCGAGAAGATACCAGCCGGTTTTGTGCGGGTCATCTTTTTTTATGGAGAGAAAAATCATTGCAGCCGCTAAAAAAGATACAATAAAAGCAAGAAAGTTGCTTGCAAATTGCATGGCCAAAAGGTTGGTTATGCAATATAGCAGCGAAGCAAGACCGAGCAGAATGCTTAATAAAAACATATATTTCTTATTCAAAAATATTCTCACCATCTGTATTTAATAATCTTTTTTACTCCAGGGCTATAGTAGGGTAAAAACAGTAGGATAATCAGCTGAGAAAAACTGAGTTGAGCGCAACAGACGCTGTTTTTATTATATCAGTCTATATATAAGAGCGCAACGATACCTTTGCAGAAAGAAGAAAATAAAAAGATGCCTATGCGGCATCTTTTTGGTTTACTAATCCAGCTTGTATCTTTTTTTAAAGCGATCAACGCGTCCGCCGGTATCAACAAGTTTTTGTTTTCCGGTGAAAAACGGGTGGCATTGAGAACAAATTTCTACTTTAATGCCGTTTTTGTTTGTGGAGCCTGTTTCGAATGTGTTGCCACAGGCGCATTTTACCGTTATGGTCTGATAATCTGGATGGATGCCGTCTTTCATTTTATATCACTCCTTTCGGAAGCATTATCAAACAATGTATTTCAGCTTATCTATTATAACAAGAATTTCTGTTTTGGCAAATGGTTTTTTAAATATTTGAGCCTTTTTTCGTAATAATGTCAATAAAACGTTGATTGTTTTCGATAGAGCTGATTTTATTGATGATTTTTTCGGTCAGTTCATATCGATTGGGCGTGGAGGCAAGTAATTTGCGCAATTTATAGGAGATGGAAATTTCTTCCTCTGAAAGGAGCAGCTCTTCGCGGCGTGTGCCCGAACGATAGATGTCGATGGCAGGGAAGATACGTTTTTCTGCCATGTCCCGCTCCAAATGAATCTCCATATTGCCGGTGCCTTTAAATTCTTCGAAGATTACATCGTCCATGCGGCTTCCGGTTTCAACCAATGCAGTAGCCAAGATGGTCAGTGAACCGCCGCCCGAAATGTTGCGTGCGGCACCGAAGAATTTTTTGGGCAAATACAACGCTTCCGGATCCAAGCCGCCGGACAGCGTTCGGCCGCTGGGGGGGACAACCAAGTTGTTGGCACGAGCAAAACGTGTAAGGCTATCCATTAAAATTACCACGTCTTGGCCTATTTCCACCAAACGTTTGGCGCGCTCCAAAACCATTTCAGAGGCCTTAATGTGATTGGCGGGGGGGTGGTCGAAGGTGGAATAGACCACATCGGCTTTGACCGAATGAATGATATCGGTAACCTCTTCGGGCCGCTCGTCCACCAGCAAAACAATCAAGTGAATCTGCGGATAGTTTTTTTCGACGGCATTGGCAAGTTCTTTGAGGAGGATGGTTTTTCCCACCTTAGGCGCTGCCACAATCATGCCGCGCTGGCCCTTGCCGATGGGGCAAAAAATATCCATGATGCGTGTGGAGAGCACGTCTTTGGAAGTTTCCAAAACAATTTTTTCATCGGGAAACACGGGAATCAGCCGTTCAAACACAGGACGGTTTTGCATTTCTGCAGCGGGTTTGCCGTTGATACGGTTGACAAAGAGCAGTGCATCAAAGCGCTCGCTCTCGTTGGGGATGCGTATTTTACCCGTAATTTCATCACCCCGCCTCAGGCGATAACGCTTGATTTGATAAGGAGAGACATAAATATCGTCTTCTCCGGGCAAATAATTTTCTTTTCGCAAAAAACCGAATCCGTCCGGCATAATATCCAAAATTCCCACGTGGGAGGCATCGTAGCGCCCCATATCTTTTACATTGGGATTTTGCATTTTGCGTTCTTCATCTTTTAAAATATCGGAAGTAGCCATGCCGTTGACGTTTTCCAAAAAAAGCATGGCATTATATTTTTCATCGTCCTTGGGCGGGCGCACTTTGCCGGAGATAATGTCGCCGGTGTTGAGTTTGAAACGCTGTATTTGGGAAGCGGAGACATAGACATATTCTTGCGGCGAGGTCATTTTGTCATTTTTTAAAAATCCGAACCCTTCGGGTAGCACTTGCAGTGTGCCTTTGAGTTCGTAGGAGTCGTGAATGCGATCTTTGAGCTTTGCATAACGTTTTTGCGCATCGGCGATGGCGGAAACGAGTTCCTTTTTCTTGAGGCGCGAAATATTTTTCAGCCCCAATTCTTTGGCTTGCCGGCGCAGCGCATCCAGTGTGGTGTTGTTGGAAAGAACGTCTTCGGATTTCATGAAAGGACTCCTTTGATGGTGAATATTTTAACGTTAAAATGAAGCAACAAAAAAATACGGAAAATAAAGTTCGTTCGAAAAAAGCTATAACGGTTTTTGAATAGAGGGAGGGTTGGTCGAAATATATCAGGATAGTATGGGTAATTTATTATCATACTCGGTTACAAACAGAGGATCGTTTTAAAAATAACGCTAATTCAGTATACACAAAACAGCGTGGTGCGTCAATAGGCTCTTTGC
>ENA-UOOM01002458-UOOM01002458.1-fermentation-metagenome-genome-assembly--contig:-NODE-2458-length-15244-cov-5.055237_pt1 | contig 15244 bp, 14 predicted proteins | sample MGYA00245781_ERZ724031 | MGnify/ENA primary metagenome ERZ724031 (study PRJEB28704, sample SAMN03018317) | fermentation metagenome | biome: anthropogenic terrestrial biome; feature: soil; material... | reverse complement strand
AAAGGCTTATAGCCGTAGAGGAAACCACCCGTTGGACGGGTGGTCCTCATTTTGCGTAAAACAAAGATAGTCGATTTTCAAGAGCAATAATGTTTGTTTGTATTTCGGTGTCACTTTCAAGTAGAGGCTGTACATCGCTTTTTCTTGACAGTGAAATTTGTTTGTGGTATTTTTGATAGGTAGAATGAATAATAGGGTTCGTATGCCTAAACTAGCTAATTGTGTGAAGTTATCCGATATAGGAGGTGTAGTGATGAGAGTTAAAGTAATCTTAGCATGTGGGGAATGTAAGCAAAGAAATTATCATACTATGAAAAACAAAAAGAACGACCCAGAGAGAATTGAACTAAAGAAATATTGTAAATTCTGTAAAACTCATACAGCACATAAAGAAACAAAATAATGCAATTTAATCTTTGATAAGGATTAAAGAGGTGGATTATGGCCAAAAAAGAAGTAAAACAAACTAAAGAAGTAAGGAAAAGCAAAGAAGTAAAGAAAAACAAAGAGAGTTTTTTGAAAAGTTTCACGGGCTTTTTTAAGAGCGTATGGTATGAAATCAAAAAGGTTAATTGGCCGACAAGACCTGAGCTAATACAACATACTTCTGTTGTTCTAGGAATTGTTCTAATAATGACTGCGATTGTTTGGGTGATTGACTTTGGGATAGGATCTATCCTTTCGCTAATTATATAATAAAGAGGGTTTTAAATTTATGGATCAAAACAACAATGATGCTAAATGGTATGTAGCTCATACTTATTCTGGATATGAAAACAAAGTAAAGGCTAATATATACGCTACAGTTGAGAATAGAAACATGAGTGATTTGATTCACGAAGTCCATGTTCCTATGCAAGAGGTAGAGGAATTTAAGAATGGAAAGAAGAAAATAAGTCAGAAAAAAGTATTTCCAGGGTATGTACTAGTAAAAATGCTCATGACAGATGAATCATGGTATGTAGTTCGTAATACCAGAGGAGTAACTGGATTTGTTGGACCCGCTTCAAAACCCGTTCCGTTGACCCAAAATGAACTAAAAAATATGGGCATTAAAGAAAAACTACCTCAAATTGACTTAGAGATTGGTGATCATGTAGAGGTAAAAGATGGGCCACTACAAGGCTTTACTGGATTGGTAGAAGAGATTAACCATGAAAAGCTAAAAGTAAAGGTCAATATATCTATGTTTGGCAGGGAGACACCTGCAGAATTAGATTTTACACAAATTGTGAAAGTATAATACAATAGGAGCAAATCATAATATCCTGGTATTATAATATATAAAGATAAAGGAGGTATTATCATGGCTAAAAAAGTCATTGGTATGATAAAATTGCAAATTCCTGCTGGTAAAGCTACTCCAGCACCACCAGTTGGTCCAGCACTTGGGCAACATGGTGTTAACATCATGGGTTTTTGTAAAGAGTTTAATGCAAAGACTGCTGATCAAGCGGGTATGATTATCCCAGTTGTAATTACAGTTTATGCAGATAGAACCTTTACATTTATTACAAAAACTCCACCGGCTGCTGTATTGCTAAAGAAAGCAGTTGGACTTGAAAGTGGTTCTGGTGTGCCAAATAAACAAAAAGTTGCGACTATAAGCATGGACAAGGTTAGAGAAATTGCTGAATTGAAAATGCCAGATTTAAATGCAGCATCTGTAGAGACAGCTATTAAAATGATCGCTGGAACTGCAAGAAGTATGGGTATTGTCGTAGAAGGATAACAGAAATAGGTGGGAGGAGTATTCCGCTATTACCACAAGGAGGATGTAAGATGAAACGAGGAAAGAATTACAAAGAAAAATACAAATTGATTGATCGTACTAATTTATACGATGTTGAAGAAGCAGTATCATTAGTAAAAAAAGTTGCTACAGCTAAATTTGATGAAACAATAGAAGCACACATTAAGCTAGGCGTAGATTCTAGACATGCAGATCAACAAGTTCGTGGAGCTATTGTTCTACCACATGGCACAGGAAAATCCGTTCGGGTTCTTGTATTTGCAAAGGGCGATAAAGCTCAAGAAGCAATTGATGCAGGCGCTGAGTACGTTGGAGCAGAAGAATTTGTAGATAAAATCACAAAAGAAAATTGGTTTGAATTTGATGTTGTTGTTGCTACTCCAGATATGATGGGCGTAGTTGGTCGATTAGGTAGAGTGCTTGGACCAAAAGGTTTAATGCCTAACCCTAAATCAGGAACCGTAACATTTGAAGTTGGAAAAGCAGTTAACGACATTAAAGCAGGTAAAGTAGAATATAGACTTGATAAAACAAATATTATCCACGTTCCAGTAGGAAAAGCTTCTTTTGATGAAGGTAAACTAAACGATAATCTTAATGTTTTACTTGAAGCAATCAAAAAAGCGAAGCCATCTGCTGCAAAAGGACAATACTTTAAAAGTGTTACAATAACAAGCACGATGTCACCTGGAATTAAAATCAATTCTGCAAAAATCTAATCAAACAGCATTGATGATAAAATAAACTTGACAAGCTGATCCCATGATGTTATACTTCATGTGATTTATAAATAAATAATCTTTCGACCGAAGACAATAGGTGCGTAGTCTTAATATCCTATCGAGGTTATACGAAAAGTTAGTGATTAAAGCTCTCTTTGTATGCCTCGCATTCAAGAGAGCTTTTTGCGTGATACAATGAGCCAAGCGAAAGCAAAGCTTTCGCAGTATATATGTAAAGAAACAGACAATCAGCTTGCTGAATTGGCTGTGGAGTTACATATATACGTAATGAATGCGCAGCATTCATTTGGCGAATGTCGCGACGAAGGAATCGATTTATCGATTCTGGAGGGCTACGCATACGTAATGAATGCGCAGCATTCATTACGTGAATGTCGCGACTGAAGAATTGACGAAGTCAATTTGGAAGTGTACTAATTTGGCTAAAGAGTTCCGTGAACTCGAGTCTGGTTGAAAAATTCTTATAATTAAAGCTTGATTAGTATACTCAAGACAAACTTAAGGGAGGTGGAACAAGCGTGTCAAAGAATCAAGAACTTAAAAAAGAGATTGTAAGCGAATTGGCAGATAAATTTAACCGAGCTCAAAGTGCGGTATTGGTTAACTATAGAGGGCTAAATGTAGAAGAAGTTACAGAGTTTAGAGCTCTTGCTAGAAAAGCAAATGTTGACTATAAAATCTATAAAAATACAATGATGCGATTTGCAGCAAAAGAAACAGGCCTAGAAGGTTTGGTTGAATACTTGACAGGTCCATCAGGTATTGCTTTTAGTTACGATGATCCAGTAGCAGCAGCAAAGGTTATAGTTGATTTTGCAAAAACTCATAAAAAAATGGAAATTAAAGCAGGTATGGTTGACGGAAAAGTGTTAGATCAACAAGGTGTCAATGACTTGGCTGAATTACCATCAAGAGAAGTACTTGTTGCAAAAGTACTTGGCGGCTTAAACGCACCAATTACTGGTTTTGTAAATGTATTAAATGGAAATATAAGAGGTTTAACTATTGCATTAAACCAAATTAAAGAACAAAAAGAAGCTACGGCTTAATATTTGAAAACAATTGGAGGAAAATAAAAATGGCAAGTGAAAAAGTAACTCAATTAATTGAAGATGTAAAAGGTTTAACAGTATTAGAATTATCTGAATTAGTAAAAGCTTTAGAAGAAGAATTCGGTGTAAGTGCAGCAGCTCCAGTAGCAGTAGCAGCAGCTCCAGCAGCAGGCGCAGCAGCTCCAGCAGCAGAAGAAAAAACTGAATTTGATGTAGTTTTAACTTTAGCAGGAGACCAGAAAATTAAAGTAATTAAAGTAGTTAGAGAACTTACTGGTTTAGGCTTAAAAGAAGCTAAAGACTTAGTTGACAATGCACCAAAAACTGTTAAAGAAGCTGTTAGCAAAGAAGATGCAGACGCTATGAAAGCTAAAATCGAAGAAGTTGGCGGTTCTGTAGAAGTAAAATAATTCTTTTGCATAAGTAAATAATGATTATATTAAAGTGAGTAGATCCTACTCACTTTAATTTTATATACGATTGAAAAAAATAATTGACAATGTATGGAACTTATGATAGCATTGTAAATTGCATTAATAGTAGGATTTTTATGCATTTTTTGAATAAAATTATGCAAATAAGGACATAACACATAAGTGAAACCAAAATTAACCAAAAGAAAGTATGAATAAAATAATAATTCAAAGTACTTGAGCTTTTGGCTATTTTATTTTAAGCAAGGGGTGAATGTAGGATGACGCATCCTGTAAAGTACGGCAATAAAGAAAGAATGAGCTTTTCTAGAATTAAAGAGGTAGTAGATATTCCAAATTTAATTGCTGTGCAAGTCAATTCTTATAATTGGTTTTTAGAAAAAGGCTTAAAAGAAGTTTTTGATGATATCAATCCAATTACCGATTATACTGGAAATCTAATTTTAGAGTTCATTGACTACAAATTAGATGGAGAGCCTAAGTATTCTATCGCAGAATGCAAGGAAAGAGATGCTTCTTATTCCACATCTTTAAAAGTTCGAGTTCGTTTGATCAATAAAGAGACCAATGAAGTCAAAGAGCAAAGTGTATTCTTAGCAGACTTTCCCATTATGACAGATACAGGTACCTTTATCATTAATGGTGCGGAAAGGGTAATAGTAAGTCAATTAGTTCGATCTCCTGGAGCCTATTACTCAGAAGAAAGAGATAAAACGGGTAAAAAACTTTTTTCTTCTCAAGTAATACCAAATAGAGGAGCTTGGCTAGAATACGAGACAGATTCAAATGATATTCTTTATGTACGCGTAGATAGGACAAGGAAATTACCGATAACCGTATTACTGCGGTCTTTTGGACTTGGAACAAATCAGCAAATAAAAGATGTTTTTGGTGAAGACTTAAGGCTTCTTGCTACTCTTGAAAAGGATACGGCTCAAAATGTAGAAGAAGGTTTATTGGAAATCTACAAGAGATTGAGACCTGGTGAACCTCCAACAGTAGACAGTGCACAATCCCTTTTAAATAGTATGTTCTTCGATCAAAGAAGATACGATTTAGCTAGAGTCGGTAGATATAAATTTAATAGCAAATTGGCGATAGCAACTAGATTAATAGGCAAGAAATCATTTGACAATATCGTTCACCCCGAAACTGGAGAAATCCTTTGTGAAAAAGATCAAATGTTAGATGCAACGACTGCATGGGAAATTCAAAATGCAGGTATCAATAGGGTAGAAATAAATATAGAAGATAAACCAGTAGTAGTATTGGGAAATGGCTTTGTAGATTTAAAGGCTCAAGACTTGCCTTTTAATATTACAGGGATAGATATAGATGATTTTGTCAATTATAATGTTTTAGAAGAAATTTTAAACTCGGATAAGACAAGCGAAGAAAAGCGAGAAGAATTCATTTCAAGAATTCAAGAATTAACGCCAAAGCATATACTAATTCAAGATATTTTTGCATCCATTAATTACAATATGGGATTAGCTTACGATATTGGAAATATCGATGATATAGATCATTTGGGCAATAGAAGAATACGTTCTGTTGGAGAGCTATTACAAAATCAGTTTAGAATAGGTCTTTCAAGAATGGAAAGAGTTGTCCGTGAAAGAATGACTATTCAAGATAGTGAGGCGATTCAACCACAAGGTCTGATCAATATAAGACCAGTGAATGCTGCAATTAAAGAGTTCTTTGGTAGTTCTCAATTGTCTCAATTTATGGATCAAAATAATCCACTGAGTGAATTGACTCACAAAAGAAGATTATCCGCTTTAGGACCAGGTGGTCTTAGCCGAGAAAGGGCAGGTTTTGAAGTTCGAGACGTTCACCATTCTCACTATGGTAGAATGTGTCCAATTGAAACTCCTGAAGGTCCTAATATCGGTTTGATTGGTTCCTTGAGTACCTATGCAAGAGTTAATGAATATGGATTTATCGAGACTCCTTATAGAAGAGTGGAAAATGGAGTGGTCTACAATGACATTCACTTTTTAACAGCAGACGAGGAAGGATACTATACCATTGCTCAGGGAAATGAGCCTTTAAATGACGATGGTACATTTATAAATGAAAAAATTACTGCTAGAACTGGACTTAAAAGAGATTTTGTAACAGTGCCTAAAAGTAGGGTAGACTATATGGATATTTCCCCAAAACAAATTGTATCTGTGGCAACTGCTCTTATACCGTTTTTGGAGAATGATGATGCCAATAGAGCTTTAATGGGAGCGAATATGCAACGTCAAGCTGTACCTCTACTTGTACCACAAGCCCCTGTAGTTGGAACGGGCATGGAATATACAGCGGCTAAGGATTCAGGAGTATGTATTCTAGCAAAACGAGCAGGTATTGTAGAAAAAGTCTCTGCAAATAAAATTGTTATAGTAGCAGATGACGGTGGCAAAGATCAATATAATATACTGAAATTTAAGAGATCCAATCAAGGGACATGTTTCAATCAAAGGCCACTGGTCAAAGCTGGACAAAGAGTTGAAGTAGGCGAGATCATCGCAGACGGTCCTTCAACAGATGGTGGAGAATTAGCATTAGGCCGTAATATACTCATGGGTTTCATGACATGGGAAGGGTATAATTACGAGGATGCTATGCTTATTAGTGAAAAATTAGTTAAAGAAGATGCACTGACATCTATTCATATAGAAGAATTTGAGTCTGAAGCAAGGGAAACGAAGCTTGGACCAGAAGAAATTACTAGAGATATTCCAAATGTGGGAGAAGATTCCCTTAAGAATCTTGATGAAAGAGGCATTATTCGAATTGGTGCCGAAGTTCATTCTGATGATATTTTAGTGGGAAAAGTAACCCCAAAAGGTGAAACGGAGCTTACTGCAGAAGAAAAACTGCTTCGCGCAATCTTTGGAGAAAAGGCAAGAGAAGTAAGAGATACTTCCCTGAGAGTGCCTCATGGGGAATCTGGTATTGTAGTTGATGTAAAAGTGTTCTCTAGAGAGAACAAGGATGAAGATTTAAAGCCTGGAGTAAATCAATTGGTAAGGGTATACATCGCCAGCAAGCGAAAAATCTCCGTTGGAGACAAAATGGCTGGACGTCATGGAAACAAGGGTGTTATTTCTAGAATACTTCCAGAAGAAGATATGCCATTCTTGCCAGATGGAACACCTCTTGAAATTGTACTAAACCCACTAGGTGTACCATCCCGAATGAATATCGGTCAAGTACTTGAGGTTCATATGGGCCTTGCTGCAAAAACTTTGGGTTGGGAAATTGCAACACCTGTATTTGACGGTGCTAATGAAAATGACATTATGGACACCTTAGAGTTAGCAGGTCGTGGTCGAGATGGTAAAGTTCAGCTGTATGACGGAAGAACTGGTGAACCATTTGACAACGAAGTAACTGTAGGATATATGTATATGCTAAAACTTCATCACTTGGTAGATGATAAGATGCACGCAAGATCTACAGGACCATATTCCCTAGTAACACAACAGCCATTAGGTGGTAAAGCTCAATTTGGTGGACAGAGATTTGGGGAGATGGAAGTTTGGGCCCTTGAAGCATACGGTGCAGCTTATACTCTGCAAGAAATTTTAACGGTAAAGTCCGATGATGTAGTAGGTCGAGTAAAAGCATATGAAGCTATCGTAAAAGGGGAAAATATCCCTGCTCCTGGAGTTCCTGAATCCTTTAAAGTATTGATTAAAGAATTACAGAGTTTAGGTCTTGATGTTTCTGTTCTGACAGAGCAAGAAGAAGAACTTAGAATAGAAGAAGAGTTAACAGATGGAGTAGAATCATTAGAAAACATTGGTATTGAACTGTCTGGTAAAGAAATCATAGAAGATGATTTTGACGATTTAGAAGAAAATGAAGATGACGAACTCCTTGGAGATATTGATGTAGATGACTTTATTGGAGATATGGAAGAATATTAAATCAAGACACTAGTCGCTAGACTCTAGCTTTGGGGGATTTCTTACGGTTTCTCATTATGGCTATTAAAAGTAGCCTTTTTAGCTAGCTACTAGCAAGGAAAGACTAGACTAAAGGTTGGCAACAAAACGCTAGACTTTAGCACTAAGGCTATGAATCATAGTCTATAGAAAGACTCTAGAGGAATGCCTGCGATCTAGGGACTAGCGACTAATATTTTTAAATTTAGAAGGGAGCGGACTCCTTGGGTGAATTTGATTTTAAATCGATAAAAATTGGATTAGCATCGCCACAAAAAATACGTGAATGGTCAAGAGGAGAAGTAAAAAAACCGGAAACAATTAATTACAGAACCTTGAAGCCAGAAAAAGATGGGCTTTTTTGTGAAAAAATATTTGGACCAACTAAGGATTGGGAATGTCATTGTGGAAAATATAAGAGGGTTCGTTACAAGGGCATTGTCTGTGAAAACTGTGGAGTTGAAGTTACTCGTTCAAAAGTAAGAAGAGAAAGAATGGGACATATCGAATTAGCTGCGCCAGTTACACATATATGGTACTTTAAGGGAATCCCTAGTAGGATGGGATTGCTTTTGGAATTATCTCCGAGAGCATTAGAAAAGATTATTTATTTTGCATCTTATATTATTACAGATCCTGGTAATACGCCTCTTTCTTATAAACAGCTTTTGACAGAAAGAGAATACCGTGAAAATAAAGAAAAATATGGCAACGCTTTTCAAGCAAAAATTGGTGCTGAAGGTATTTTTGATTTATTACAAAAGATTGATTTAGATAAAGAAGCTCGAATTTTAAGAGAAGATTTAAAGACCAGTACTGGTCAAAAGAAAATTCGTACAGTTCGAAGACTTGAAACCGTAGAAGCTTTTAAAAGCTCGGGAAATCATCCGGAATGGATGGTTTTAGAGGCGATTCCTGTTATCCCACCAGAACTAAGACCTATGGTACAACTTGATGGTGGACGATTTGCTACGTCTGACTTAAATGATCTCTACAGAAGAGTAATCAATCGAAATAATAGGCTTAAGAGATTATTAGACTTAGATGCACCAGATATTATTGTTCAAAATGAAAAAAGAATGCTTCAAGAAGCTGTTGATGCTCTTATTGACAATGGGAGAAGAGGCAGACCTGTGACAGGTCCTGGAAATAGACCTTTAAAATCTCTCTCTGATATGCTTAAGGGGAAACAAGGTCGATTTAGACAAAACTTACTTGGTAAGAGAGTTGACTATTCAGGTCGTTCTGTTATCGTAGTAGGTCCAGAATTAAAGATGTATCAATGTGGCCTGCCAAAAGAAATGGCGATAGAATTGTTTAAGCCTTTTGTAATGAGAGAACTTGTAAAACAAAAATTTTCACAAAATATAAAAAGTGCAAAGCGTATGGTAGAAAGAATGAGACCAGAAGTGTGGGATGTTTTAGAAGAAGTCATTAAAGAACACCCTGTTCTATTAAATAGAGCGCCAACACTTCATAGACTTGGTATTCAGGCGTTTGAACCCATATTAGTAGAAGGTAGAGCAATTAAACTACATCCACTAGTCTGTACAGCATACAATGCGGACTTTGACGGAGACCAAATGGCCGTTCACGTTCCTTTATCAGTAGAAGCTCAAGCTGAAGCAAGATTCTTAATGCTTGCAGCAAACAATATTTTAAAACCTCAAGATGGTAGTCCTGTGGTAAGTCCTACTCAAGATATGATATTAGGTTCTTATTACATGACTTTAGAAGTTGCTGGAGCTACAGGTGAGGGGAAAGTATTTACAGATTTAGAAGAAATGGAAGCTGCTTATGACAATAAAGTTGTCTCTTTACACAGCAGAGTAAAGGTTCGCGTTTATAAAGATATCGACGGAGTGAAACAAGGTAGAATCATCGAAAGTACTGTTGGTCGATTCCTATTTAATGAATTTATTCCACAGGACTTAGGCTTAGTTAATAGAGAGAACCCAGACAATGCATTTCTTTTAGAAGTAGATGATTTAGTCGATAAAAAGAAATTATCACAAATTGTTGAAAAATGTTATCACACTTACGGACCTACAAAGACATCTGTAGTTCTCGATGATATTAAAAAAATGGGCTTCCATTACTCTACTATTGGAGCAGTTACTGTAGGGGTAAGCGATATGGATGTACCAAAGGAAAAACCAGAAATCTTGCAAAATGCAGATATTGAAGTAGAAAAAATACAAAAGATGTTTAGAAGAGGTCTCATATCAGAAGATGAACGATATGAAAAAGTTGTTGAAATTTGGACACAGGCTACAAATGATGTAACAGAAGCCATGATGAATAATTTGAGTCCACTAAATCCAATCAATATGATGGCCAACTCTGGTGCCCGAGGTAGCAAAAACCAAATCAAGCAACTAGCAGGTATGAGAGGTCTTATGGCCAGTCCATCTGGTAAAATCATCGAACTACCAATACGTTCAAACTTCCGTGAAGGTCTAAACGTATCTGAGTTCTTTATTTCTAGTCACGGTGCTAGAAAAGGTCTTGCGGATACTGCCCTTCGAACAGCCGATTCAGGTTATTTGACGAGAAGGCTTGTAGATGTAAGTCAGGATGTTATTGTAAAAGAAGACGACTGTGGCTCTACTCAAGGATATAAAGCCACACCAGTAGAAGATAATGGTGAGGTTATTGAAACCTTAAGAGATCGTATAGCTGGTAGATATGCTTTTGAAGACATTATTCACCCTAAAACAGGGGAAGTTCTTGTAAAGAAAAATGAACTCATTAGCATAAATATGGCTGCTGAAATACACGATCTAGGATTTAAGCACATCATGATAAGATCTGTAACAAATTGTCAATCTAAAGTAGGCGTTTGTACAAAATGTTATGGTGTTGATTTAACAACATGGAAAGCTGTTGGCATTGGAGAGGCAGTAGGAACTATTGCGGCACAATCTATTGGTGAGCCAGGTACGCAGTTAACCATGAGGACCTTCCATACAGGTGGTGTAGCAACAGCTGAGGATATTACCCAAGGTCTTCCTAGAATCGAAGAGCTCTTTGAGGCGAGAAAACCTAAGGGTCTTGCTATTATCTCTGAAATTGCAGGTGCTGTTTCTTTAAGAGAAACCAAGAAGAGAAAAGAAGTCGTTGTTACAGGTGATACAGAAGAAAAGGTGTATGCTATTCCATACGGATCCAGACTAAAAGTATCTGAAGGAGATGTAATAGAGGCTGGTGATGAGATCACAGAAGGTTCTATTAATCCTAATGATATACTAGCCATTAAGGGGATCCACGGAGTACAAAGATATCTTTTACAAGAAGTACAAAAGGTATATCGTATGCAAGGTGTACACATTAACGATAAACACATAGAAACGATAGTTCGTCAGATGCTTAGAAAAGTTAAAGTCATGGAAGCGGGGGATACAGAATTGCTTCCAGGAGGTTTAGTAGATATCTTTACATTTGAAGAAGAAAATGAAAGAATTCAAAAAGAAGGTAGAGAGCCTGCTACAGCAACAAGAGTACTTCTAGGTATTACAAAGGCTTCTCTTGCAACAGACTCCTTCTTATCAGCAGCTTCCTTCCAAGAGACCACAAGAGTGCTAACAGATGCGGCAATAAAAGGAAAGCAGGATCCACTAATTGGATTAAAGGAAAATGTAATTATTGGTAAACTAATTCCTGCTGGAACTGGAGTCAAAAATTACAATGACATTGTAATTTACGACGATGAGGAAATAGAAGAAGAAGCTGAAATTTTAGATGAAGAAAGTGTTAATTCTTTAGAAGATAACATTTAAAGTGTTGACATAGGAAAAAAGCAATGATAAAATCATTTAGCGAATGTATGTAGTAAGGGGGACCATCATGCTTGATCACATAAAGGTGAGTAAGAGTGTAATAGGTACAAAGCAAACCTTAAAAATGGTTAAGGGCGGTAAAGCTAAGACCGTTTATCTAGCGCATGATGTGGATCAGCACATATTCGTTGAAGTAGAAAATTGTTGTAAAAAAAACGAAGTGCCAATAGTCTATGTCGATTCCATGATAGATTTAGGAAAAGCATGTGGAATTAATAGAAAGACTGCTAGTGCTGCCTTATTAAAAGATTAGAGAACTCACTGTGTAAATAGCCCCTCTAAACGAGGGGTTATTTTAAGGCACAGGTTTCTATACAAATAATTTACGGAGGTGAAGAAATGCCAACAATTAATCAGCTTGTAAAAAGAGGTAGAGAAAAAGTAGAATATACTTCAAAAACTCCTGCCCTAAAAGCAAATCCTCAAAAAAGAGGTGTGTGTACTGCAGTAAGAACTACTACACCAAAGAAACCAAACTCCGCTCTTAGAAAAATTGCCAGAGTAAGACTAGTAAATGGAACAGAGGTAACATGTTATATTCCAGGTATTGGACATAATTTACAAGAGCATAGCGTTGTTTTAATCAAAGGTGGTAGAGTTAAAGACTTACCAGGGGTTCGTTACAGAATCATCAGGGGAGCTTTAGATACAGCAGGTGTACAAAACAGAAAACAAGCTCGATCAAAATATGGTGCCAAAAAACCAAAGAACTAAGTGCAAAATGAATCTACTATATTCATATGACTTACATGCATATATAGTATATATAAAAGCACAACGGCAGCGTAAATGTCGAGTACCGATGAATATTTAATGTTGAGGAGGGAAGCGAAGTGCCAAGAAAAGGACCAGTAAGTAAAAGATCTGTTCTTCCTGATCCATTATACAATAGTGTTGTTGTAACAAAATTAGTTAACAACATTATGCTTGATGGAAAAAAGGGTGTAGCTCAAAATATAGTATATGGAGCTTTTGATATTATTGCAAATAAAACAGACAGAGATGGGTTAGAAGTATTTGAAGAGGCTTTAAACAATATTATGCCTGTTCTAGAAGTTAAAGCGAGAAGAGTTGGTGGAGCAACTTACCAAGTGCCAATGGAAGTTCGTACTGATAGAAGACAAGCATTAGGTTTAAGATGGCTTACAAAATACTCAAGACTAAGACATGAAAAAACAATGCAAGAAAGATTAGCTGGCGAATTATTAGATGCAGTAAATAATTCAGGTGCAGCAGTTAAGAAAAAAGAAGACACTCATAAAATGGCTGAAGCAAATAAAGCTTTTGCACATTACAAGTGGTAATCAAGATTCTGTAATCACGAAAGGATGGATACTGTGTCTAGACAATTTAGCTTAGAAAAAACGAGAAATATCGGTATCATGGCTCACATTGACGCAGGTAAAACCACCACAACAGAAAGAATATTATTTTATTCCGGAAAAATCCACAAAATTGGTGAGACTCACGAAGGTGGAGCTCAAATGGACTGGATGGAACAAGAGCAGGAAAGAGGTATTACAATTACCTCTGCTGCTACTACCACACAATGGAAAGACCATAGAATAAATATAATAGATACACCAGGACACGTTGACTTTACTGTAGAGGTTGAAAGATCTTTAAGAGTACTAGATGGTTCTGTTGCAGTTTTCTGTGCAAAGGGTGGTGTTGAACCTCAATCAGAAACTGTTTGGAGACAAGCAGACAAATACAATGTACCAAGAATGGCTTATATTAACAAAATGGATACATTGGGTGCTGACTTCTACCATGTATTAGACATGTTAAAAGACAGACTAAATGCAAATGCTGTTGCTATTCAACTTCCAATTGGCAAAGAAGATACTTTTACAGGTATTATCGACTTAGTTACAATGAAAGCGGATATCTACAAAGATGACTTAGGACAAGAATTTGAAGTGACAGATATTCCAGAGGACATGCAAGATCTGGCAGAAGAATACAGAGATAAGCTTTTAGAAGCGGTTTCTGAATTAGATGAAGATTTAATGATGAAATACCTTGAAGGTGAAGAAATCACAGAAGAAGAGATTAAAGTTGCTCTTCGAAAAGGGACTGTTGATGTAAAAATCATTCCTGTAACTTGCGGTTCATCTTACAAAAATAAAGGTGTTCAATTAGTTCTAGATGCAATAGTTGATTATATGCCATCCCCATTAGATATTCCAGCAATCTCTGGACATGATATGGATAATGGAGAAGAAGTATTAAGACATGCAAGTGATGAAGAACCATTCTCAGCATTAGCATTTAAAATCATGACAGACCCATTTGTTGGAAAACTTGCTTTCTTTAGAGTCTACTCTGGTGTTTTAGCATCAGGTTCTTATGTATACAACTCATCAAAGGGTAAAAGAGAGAGAATTGGCCGTATTCTTCAAATGCACGCAAACCACAGAGAAGAAATTACTACCGTTTACTCTGGAGATATTGCTGCTGCAGTAGGTTTAAAAGATACGACAACTGGAGATACTTTATGTGATGAAAAAAGCCCAGTTGTACTTGAAAAAATGGAATTCCCAGAGCCAGTTATCTCTGTTGCTATTGAACCAAAGACAAAGGCTGGACAAGAAAAGATGGGCGTTGCCTTATCAAAACTTGCTGAAGAAGATCCTACCTTTAAAACTTACACAGATGATGAAACAGGTCAAACAATCATTTCTGGTATGGGTGAGCTTCACTTAGACATTATCGTAGATAGACTTTTAAGAGAATTTAAAGTTGAAGCAAATGTAGGTGCTCCACAAGTAGCTTATAAAGAGACAATCAAGAAACATGTTAAGTCTGAAATGAAATACGCTAGACAATCTGGTGGTAAGGGACAATACGGTCACGTATTGATTGAACTTGAGCCAAATGAACAAGGTGCTGGATACACATTCATCAACAAAGTTGTTGGTGGAGCCATTCCAAAAGAATACATCGGACCAGTTGACCAAGGTATTCAAGAAGCACTTGAAAATGGCGTCTTAGCAGGATACCCTATACTAGATGTTAAAGTAACCTTATATGATGGATCTTACCATGATGTAGACTCCTCTGAAATGGCCTTTAAAATAGCTGGCTCTATGGCGTTTAAAGATGGTTGCAAAAAAGCAGATCCAATCATACTTGAACCAGTATTCAAGCTAGAAGTAACTGTTCCAGAAGAGTACATGGGTGACATTATGGGTGATATCAACTCTAGAAGAGGTAGAATCGAAGGAATGGATGCAAGAAATGGAGCTCAAATCATAAGAGGATATGTTCCATTGTCTGAAATGTTTGGCTACGCTACAGACCTTAGAAGTAAGACTCAAGGTAGAGGTGTATACTCAATGGAATTCCACCATAATGAAGAAGTACCAAAGAGCGTCGCACAAAAGATTATCGAAGGTAAAAAATAATATATACACTGAGGAGGAATAAAAAATGGGAAAAGCTAAATACGAGAGAAGTAAACCTCACGTAAA
>ENA-UOOM01002456-UOOM01002456.1-fermentation-metagenome-genome-assembly--contig:-NODE-2456-length-15256-cov-6.248405_pt1 | contig 15256 bp, 11 predicted proteins | sample MGYA00245781_ERZ724031 | MGnify/ENA primary metagenome ERZ724031 (study PRJEB28704, sample SAMN03018317) | fermentation metagenome | biome: anthropogenic terrestrial biome; feature: soil; material... | reverse complement strand
TATTTCTGTAGCTTCATTTAATGAATTAACCACATACAAATTATCTTCATTAAAGCTATGCTTTTTAATTCCCTCATAAATGGGAAGAGTGCGTTTTCTCCCTACCAATATTGCAACATCGCATACACTTGCAATATTTTCTCCGAATTTATAGTTTTCTGTAACTTCCAAATCACCTAGCTCAACCATTCCCGGCGTTACTATTATTTTTCTTCTGTCTGTAAATGAATTAAGTACATTCAGTGCGGCCTTTGCTCCGTCTGGGTTAGAATTAAATGCATCATCTATAACCAATACACCTGTTCCATGGTCTATAAGCTGAAGTCTGTGCTCTACAGCTTTCAGCTTTGAAATTCCATCGGCTATTTCCTTCAAAGACAGCCCTAAAACTGATGCAACAGCCGCACCTGCTAAAATATTAAGTATATTATGTTCACCTAACAGCTTAGTTGTACAATCGATTGTGCCTAAACTGTTTATGCATAATGAAAAAGAAGAGCCCTTGCTGTCAACATGTATATTTGTTGCGAATATATCTGTTTCTTCAATATTGTCAATACCGTACAGAAGCTTTGCTTTAAATGTTTTGTCAGCCAATTTCCTTACATACTCATTGTCGTAATTAAATATTGCTGTTCCGTCGTCAGGCAAATTTTCAATCAATTCATATTTTGTCCTCATAATATTGTCAATCGATTTAAATGTTTCTAAATGACACGGTCCTATGGATGTTATAATACCTATTTTGGGATTTGTAAGCTTTGCTACTTCATCAATATCTTTTGATTTAGTAGCACCAAGCTCAGCTATAAAAACATTATAATCTGAAGTCAGCTGATTATTGATTACCTTGCTTATCCCCATGGGTGTGTTATAGCTTTCAGGTGTATTCAATACTTTGCATTTTTCGCTTAAGATAGCGGCAGTGATAAACTTAGTGCTGGTTTTTCCATAGCTGCCTGTTATTCCTATCGAGGTAACATCCATATTCCTTATTTTTTCGGAAGCAGCTTCATAGTATTTTTTATTTATATTATTTTCAATAGGTTTTGCTATGAAATTTGCTCCATACATATAAAATGATGAAAAGTAATAAATAATTGTCAATATTCCCGCCCATACAGGAAGATATGCAAATACATCTCTCGTAATCATATGAACAATAAACAGGGTTATCAGAAGATCAAGCAAGACAAGCAATAACGCAATCCCATACAATCTCTTAGCTCTTGGTGTGAAAACTAAAGGCTTTTTATATTCTTCCTTTGACCAGATACTAATAACTATGAAAATTAATGATACTGCCGCATATACCAATGTATATGCGGATATTATTTCTCCCAAGGATTTAATAATTATAAATACTGAGAAAATCAACAAATTAACTACATAAATTATATCATGTTTTGTATGTACTTTTTTCTTATTTATTTCAACCCAATTTATGTATTTCTCACTGCTGTAGCCTTCTAACTGAATTATATGAAGGCTTTGCTTTAATTTAAGCCCGCATAAAGCAAACCAAAATAATATGTAAAGAAACATTATAAGCATTATATATCTCTCCTATCATCTTTTAAAAACACATTTATTATTGCCCTGAACTGCTCGTAATTATCAATATAGGAATAGTGTCCTGCTCCCTTTAACGTTACAAGCCCGCTGTCCGGAATATTTTCTTCCATTATTTTTCCCATATAAACAGGCGTATCTTCATCATTTTCACCCCAAATCAGCAATGTCGGCACCTTAATATTCCTTAACAGGCTTAACAGGTTATCATTTATCACCTTAACCATTGTTTGGCGCATGACTCCGTCAGAATCTCTGTAGTCCCGAGAACCGTATTTTTTGTAAAATTTATTCAGTTTTTCTTCCTTATTGCCTGAAGGCAATAATAAATAAATTCTTTTTAACAATTTAAACCAATACACTTTTATATAATACTTAGCTGTTCGTTTGGGAATTATTCCCGCACTGTCTATAAGTATTAATTTATCAGCTAAATTATACTTGCTTGATAGTATTATTGAAATTCTTCCTCCATGTGAATGGCCAAATATAATTATTTTTTTCAAATTAAGTTTTTCCGCAAATTTGTATATGCATTCAGCATAATCATATGAATTCCATGGTTTTTTCGGAGTGTCACTTTCACCGAAGCCCGGCAAATCCGGTACTGTTACTCTGAATCTATTTTTTAATATATTAAAAATCGGCATCATGGTTTGTATACTGCAGCCCCAACCGTGCAGCAGCAACACATCTTTTCCTTTTCCCTCATATATGTAGTTGATATTCAATCCATCAATATCGATGTTCATCTCTACAAACCCCCTTCATTCCTTCTGCCCGCAAAGACTTACCCTTTACTGAAGGTGTGTCCCCATACCTCTGAGAAATGGGGTTAGGGCATCTTTTACTATTATTATATGTCAATTTATAGAAATAATTATATCATCTAAAATGTACATCTGCAAGAAAAAAGACCTCTCTGCGAGAAGTCTCAATTGTTTAGTTTATGCTAAAAAAACATTGTCAATATTCCGTCTCCGATTAATGGTCCAAATACTAATGATACAACAGTTATCAGCTTGATTAAAATATTGATGGAAGGACCTGATGTATCCTTGAATGGGTCTCCTACAGTATCTCCAACTACGGCAGCTTTGTGAGCTGTGCTTCCTTTTCCGCCGTGAGTTCCGCCTTCAATATATTTCTTTGCATTGTCCCATGCACCGCCTGCATTTGACATGAATATTGCCATTAGAACACCTGTTACCAATGCGCCTGCTTGTAATCCTCCAAGAGCTTCCTTACCTAATACGAATCCAACTATTAGGGGAACTACAACTGCCAAAAGTCCCGGAATAATCATTTCTTTTAATGCTGCTGATGTTGAAATATCAACGCATCTTCTGTAATCCGGCTTATCTTTTCCTTCCATTATGCCCGGCATTTCTCTGAACTGTCTTCTAACTTCTTCTATCATTGAAAATGCTGCCTTACCAACCGCACTCATTGTAATTGCAGAGAATAAAAACGGAAGCATGCCGCCTATGAACACACCTGCCATTACTGTAGGCTCTGTTAAGCTTATTGATGTAATGCCTGTAACCATAGTATATGATGCAAATAATGCAAGAGCTGTCAAAGCAGCTGAACCTATTGCAAATCCTTTACCTATTGCAGCCGTTGTATTTCCGACAGAGTCTAATTTATCTGTTATTTCTCTTACTTCATGAGGCAATTCACACATTTCGGCTATACCGCCGGCATTGTCGGAAATCGGTCCGTAAGCATCAACTGCAACTGTCATACCGGTAGTTGACAACATACCTACCGCTGCAAGTGCTATACCGTATAATCCCATAGTTCCGTTTATACTTCCTGCTGCAGAAGGGTCATAACCTGCTATTAAATAGGAGCCTATAATGCCAATTGCTAAAACGATTATGGGATAAGCAGTTGAACGCATACCAACGGACAAACCGCTGATAATTGTTGTAGCTGCGCCTGTTTCTGATTGGTCGGCGATTTCTTTAACATATTTATATTCGTCTGAAGTATATACTTCCGTAATTTTAGCAATTATTAAACCTACTGCAGAGCCAAACACGATTGAGCCGAAAGGAAGCAAGCTTTTAAGCATTGAATTGCTTAAGAAGAATGCTGCTACCATAACTATTAATGATGAAGCATATGTACCCATATTTAAAGCTTTTTGTGGATTTGAGCCTTCTTTTCCTCTTACAAACATTGTTCCCAATATAGAAGCTACAATACCTACAGCTGATATTAACAGAGCAAATAGTACTCCTTCCGTTCCATCAAAACCGGGTCTGTTTTTATATGCAAGAACACCTAATGTAATAGCTGAAACTATCGAGCCAACATATGATTCAAATAAATCGGCACCCATTCCTGCAACGTCACCAACGTTATCGCCAACATTGTCTGCTATAACCGCAGGGTTTCTCGGGTCATCTTCCGGTATTCCCGATTCAACCTTACCAACCAAATCTGCCCCCACATCGGCTGCTTTTGTATAAATACCGCCGCCTACACGTGCAAATAAAGCTATAGAAGATGCTCCAAGACTGAATCCTGTTACAATATTTTCATTTTTAAAAATTAGCCAGAATAAGCCTGTTCCCAAAAGACCAAGACCTACAACCGTCATTCCCATTACTGAACCGCCTGAGAATGCAATATCCAATGCCTTGTTCATTCCTGATTTCATTGCTGCATTTGCAGTTCTTACATTTGCTTTAGTTGCTACGGTCATTCCAAAATATCCTGCAAGCGCAGAGCATAAGGCTCCTGCGGCAAATGCTGCTGCAGTCGGCCAGTTAATTGCAAATCCTAAAATAAAGAACATAATTATTGCGAAAATACCAACCGATTTATACTGTCTTGCAAGGAATGCCATTGCTCCTTCATGGATATATGAAGCAATTTCCTGCATTCTTTCATTCCCAGGTTCTGCTTTGCTTATACTTGATGCTTTGTAAAAAGCAAACAGTAACGCTAAAACTCCCACTATGGGAGCTATTATTAAAGTATTCATTTGTTTCTTTTCCTCCATAGTAATTTATAATTTACAGTTTAGCAGTTTACAAACCGCTAATGAACACTAAAATATACTCTAACATTAATCTAATATTAGAATAATTAATTTACATTATTCCCAAAAAATTACAAAATATTATTGAAGCGCCGCTAAAATTAACGATGCAACTACAAATATAATTGCTGCTGCTGCTGTAGCTTTCTCTAATTTACCTTCGTAACTTCTTCCTTTATTCTTGCCCCAAATAGACTCAGCTCCTCCTGTAATTTCACCGGACATTCCTGCTGACTTCCCTGACTGAAGCAAAATACTTGCAATTAATATTAAACTTGCAATTATCAAAAAAATTCTTACTACTACTTCCACTATAACACCTCCTGCTACTTTATCTGCATAACAGTAAAATTATAACACCAAAGATAAATGAAATCAATATATTTTTTAACAATGGCATAACAAAGATGCCCTAACCCCATTTTTCTGAGTGTTTTTTCAGAAAAATGGCTGGTAGGTCATTCGCAATGAATTGTGTCTCTATATCTTATTGGTGTGTTCACCTTCCTATATTGTAGAAAACATCCAATCCATTATATTGCGCAGTCTCACCCAATATATCTTCTAATCTTAACAGCTGATTATATTTAGCTACACGGTCCATTCTTGACGGAGCTCCTGTTTTTATCTGTCCTGCATTAACTGCAATTACCAAATCAGCTATGACTGAATCGTCAGTTTCCCCCGAGCGATGTGATACAACAGCAGAATATCCTGCTCTCTTTGCCATTTCTATGGTATCCAGCGTTTCAGTTATTGTTCCAATTTGATTTAATTTTATTAAAATTGAATTTGCAACCTTTAATTCAATTCCTTTCTTCAACCTAATTGTATTTGTAACAAATATATCATCTCCAACAATCTGAACCTTGTCTCCAAGCTTATCGGTAAGTATTTTCCAGCCTTCCCAGTCCTCTTCATTCATACCGTCTTCAATTGATATTATCGGATATTTGCTTACTAAATCCGCATAGTAGTCAACCATTTCAGCCTGAGTAAACTTTCTTCCTTCGCCCTCAAGAGTATATATCTTTGTTTCAGGGTCGAATAAATCTGATGCGGCCACATCAATAGCCAACATTACATCCTTACCCGGAGCAAAGCCTGCCTTTTTTATTGCTTCCACTATAGTAATCAATGCTTCTTCATTGGATGATAAATTCGGCGCAAAACCTCCTTCATCACCAACAGCTGTGTTTAATCCTTTTGCCTTTAAAACACTTTTTAAATTATGGAATATTTCGGCTCCCATTCTCAAGGCTTCCTTGAAATTTTCAGCTCCTACAGGCATTATCATGAATTCCTGAATATCCACATTGTTGTCAGCGTGCTGACCTCCGTTTAAAATATTCATCATCGGAACAGGAAGAACCTTGCCGTTAACTCCTCCTAAATACTGATATAAAGGTAAACCCAATGTGTTTGCGGCAGCCTTGGCACATGCCACAGAAACTCCTAAAATTGCGTTGGCGCCTAATTTACCTTTGTTCGAAGTGCCGTCAAGCTCAATTAACAGCTTATCAATTTCAGCTTGATTTAATGAATCTCTTCCTATTAATTCAGGAGCAATAATATTGTTAACATTATCAACAGCAGTTAATACTCCCTTTCCCAAATATCTGTTTTTGTCGCCGTCTCTAAGTTCTATTGCTTCAAATGCTCCTGTTGAAGCTCCGGAGGGTACTCCCGCTCTTCCGTAGCCTCCGCTTTCCGTCCATACTTCAACCTCAATTGTAGGATTTGCTCTTGAATCCAATATTTCTCTTGCGTATATATCCGATATTATAGTCATGTCTACCTCCCTTATTTATTATGAACTATTAAACTGTTTCCTGTCATTTCTGCAGGTTTTTCAAGACCCATAAGCTCAAGCATCGTGGGTGCAATATCAGCTAAAATTCCTTCTCTTAATTTGAACTTTTTGCTGTCTACAACTATAAAAGGCACTCTGTTTGTAGAATGAGATGTTATAGTGTCAAGGGTGTCTCTGTCCAGCATTTCCTCGCAATTTCCGTGGTCTGCTGTAATTAGTGCCGTTCCTTCTATTCTGATTATATAATTTACAATTTCTCCCAAGCATTTATCAACAGCTTCCACCGCCTTTATAGCTGCTTCTACATCTCCGGTGTGTCCCACCATATCAGGATTTGCAAAATTAATTATCATAACCTGATAAATTTCCTTTTCCAATTGCTCCATAATCATTTTTTTAAGTTCAAAGGCACTCATTTCCGGCTTCAAATCATAAGTAGGAACGTCAGGTGACGGTATTAAAATTCTAACCTCGTTTTCAAAAGGCTCCTCAATCTCGCCATTGAAGAAATATGTAACATGAGCATATTTTTCGGTTTCAGCTGCCCTTAACTGCTTTATACTTAAACTGCTGAAATACTCGCCCAAGGTTTTTTGCACAAAATTAGGCTTATATGCAATTTCTACATTCTCAATGGTTTTATCATACAAAGTCATACATACAAATTTAACATTTACTTTTTTTCTGTTAAAATATGTGAAATCATCATCAACAAATGCTCTTGTTATCTCTCTTGCTCTGTCAGGTCTGAAATTAAAGAAAATAATTGCGTCATTGTCCTTAACGGTTCCAAGCTCGCCATTTTCTTTTTCTATCAGCAGAGGCTTAATAAACTCATCTGTTACTCCGTTTAAGTAAGAAGTTTTTATTGCATCGACAGGATCTTTGAATTTCTCGCCTATACCTTGGGTTAAAGCATTGTACGCCAATTCAACCCTGTCCCACTGTCTGTTTCTGTCCATGGCATAATATCTTCCCATAATGGAAGCAATATGGCCTAACCCGATTTTTTTAATCTTTTTAATTAAATCTTTTATGTAATTCGGACTGCTTGTGGGACTAACGTCACGACCGTCAGTAATACAATGTATTTGAACATCGCTTAATCCATTCTTTTTAGCAAGTTCAATCAAGCTGTACAAATGAGTATTATGACTATGTACGCCACCGTCAGATAAAAGTCCGATTAAATGCAGAGTTGACTTTTTTTCTTTTACATAATTTATGGCGCTTTGCAAAGCTTCATTCTTCTCAAACTCTCCATTTTCTATTGACATAGTAATTCTGGTTAAATCCTGATACACAATTCTGCCGGCTCCGATGTTTAAATGCCCTACCTCAGAATTACCCATCTGTCCTTTCGGCAAACCAACATCATAACCGCTGGTAGATAAAGTTGTATTTGGGTACCTTCTCATCAATACGTCAAAATTGGGGGTTTTTGCTCTTTTTATGGCATTTCCCTCATAATCCGGTCCTATGCCCCATCCGTCAAGAATAATCAGTGCAGTTACTTTATTCATATTTAACAACCTTTCTACTTTCCAAAATTAACAATTTTAATAAATTCATCCGCTTTTAAACTGGCGCCGCCAACCAATGCTCCGTCTATGTTGGATTGACTCATGATTTCATTGGCATTGGAAGCCTTTACGCTGCCTCCGTATTGAATAATCATATTATCGGCAGCATCCGCAGTAAAAACATCTGCAAGGACAGCTCGGATAAATGATGACATTTCGTTTGCCTGCTCGCTTGTAGCTGTCCTGCCTGTTCCGATTGCCCAAACAGGTTCATAAGCAACAGCTATATTGACGGCATCCTCCTTCATGACCATATCCAAATCATTTATTAATTGATTTCTTACAACTTCCTTTTCAATGCCCGCTTCTCTTTGCTCCAAGGATTCACCTACGCAAAGAATCGGCTTTAGACCGTGTTTTAACGAAGCTTTTATTTTTTTATTAATTATTTCATCTGTTTCACCAAAATACTGTCTTCTTTCAGAATGCCCGATTATTACATATTCAACACCCATATTCTTTAACATTGTAGGTGAAACTTCACCTGTATAGGCACCGCTGTCTTCAAAGTGCATGTTTTGGGCTCCTACTTTTATTGATGAATTTTTCAGTTCACCGGTTATTGCATATATAGACGTAAACGGAGGACAAATCAACACATCAACATTCTTATCCAATTCCGAAGATTTTAAGCTCCTTGCCAATTTAAGGCTTTCTTCCACATCATTGTTCATTTTCCAATTACCTGCAATTAATGGTTTTCTCATTTCATCACTCCTATTTATTATCTACTGCTTCAATTCCGGGTAATATTTTACCTTCAAGGAATTCTAAGGAAGCACCGCCTCCTGTGGAAATATGAGTAATTTTATCCGCTAATCCTATTTTTTCAACTGCTGCCGCACTGTCGCCTCCGCCGATAACGGATATTGCATCCTGATTATCAGCCATTGCTTTTGCTATGGCATTTGTACCCTTAGCAAAGTTATCCATTTCAAAAACACCTAAGGGACCGTTCCAAATTATTGTTTTTGATTTTTTTATTGCTTCAATAAATAATTCAACGGTCTTTTCTCCTATATCAAGTCCCATATATTCATCAGGTATTTTGTCGGTATCGGTTGAGAAGAATTCGGTATCATTTTTAAATTCTTTTGCAACCACAGTATCTACCGGCAGTAATAAATTCACATTTTTCGATTTGGCTTTTTCAATTATATTTTTTGCCAAATCAATTTTATCTTCTTCCAAAAGAGATTTTCCTATGTTATATCCTTTTGCCTTAAGGAAAGTATACATCATACCTCCCCCGATTAAAACATTATCCGCAATATTTAATAAATTTTCTATAACCGCTATTTTGTCGGAAACCTTAGCTCCCCCCAAAATTGCCGTAAACGGTCTTTTAGGCTCCTTCAGTGCTTTTCCCATTACCTCAACTTCTTTTTCCACCAAAAATCCAAGCGCAGAAGGCAAATACCCACATATGCCTACATTTGAGGAATGAGCTCTGTGAGCTGTGCCAAATGCATCATTTACGAACAAATCACCAAGGTATGCCAATTCTTTCGCAAAATCGCCTTTATTTTTTGTTTCTTCTTTTCTAAATCTTGTATTCTGCAAAAGCATTACTTCACCGCTTTTAAGTTTTGCCGCATCTTTCTTCACTTTATCATCTACAACTGAGTCACAATCTTCAAATATAATATCTTTTCCTAAAAGAGATTTTAACCTCTGTGCGACGGGATAAAGAGAATATTTTTTATCCGCCGTGCCGTCAGGTCTCCCGAGATGGGACATTAGTATTACGGCTGCACCGTTATCCAAAAGATAATTTATTGTAGGAAGAGAGCTTACTATTCTTATATCATCTGTAATATTTCCTTCTTTGTCCAAAGGAACATTAAAATCGCATCTTACTAATACTCTTTTGTTTTTAAGGCTTAAATCCTTTAAAGTTTTTTTATTCATATATTCCTCCATAAACGAGTAACACGAAGGGCATCTACTTCATTGAGCCCCAATACTTAGCTATTCTTACCAATTGAGATGTAAATGACATTTCATTGTCATACCACGCAATTAATTTAACCATCTGCTTTCTGTCAGCTTCAATTATTTGAGTGGACAATGCATCAAATACACAAGCATAAAGACTTCCTATAACATCGCTTGATACTATCGGATCTTCGGTGTATTGAAGTGTTTCATTAGCAGCATTCTTAACAGCTGCATTCACCTCTTCAACAGTAACATTTCTTCCAAGCTCAACGGTTAAGTCTACAACCGAGCCTGTAAGTGTGGGAACACGAAGAGCTATGCCGTCAAGTCTGCCCTTTAATTCAGGAAGAACAATACCCACTGTTTTTGCCGCACCGGTTGATGCAGGAACAATATTTGCTGCAGCCGCACGTCCTCTCCTTGACATTATACCTTTTTTATGTGAATTGTCATGAATATTTTGGTCATTTGTATAAGCATGAACAGTAGTCATAAGCCCCTTTACAATTCCAAATTCATCATTTAATACTTTTGCCAATGGAGCTAAGCAGTTTGTTGTGCATGAAGCCGCAGATACAACAGTTTCATTGCCGTCAAGAATATTGTGGTTTACATTGTATACCACGGTTTTTATATCTCCTTTTCCCGGAGCTGAAAGCAATACTTTTTTTGCTCCTGCCTTAATGTGGGCTTCTGCTTTTTCTTTTTCGTTAAATTTACCTGTACAGTCAATCACCAAGTCTATGCCCAATTCTTTCCAATTGCAGTTTTCGGGTTCTTTTACCCTTGATGTGATTATTTCATTGCCATCAACATATATTATATTATCTTTGTAGGAAATTTTATCGGTCAAAAAATTGCCGTGTGCAGTATCATACTTCAACAAATATGTCAATGTTTCCGCATCGGAATTTGTGTTGATTGCAACAACCTGAAAGTCCTTATCTTTAGCCATCAGCCTCAATGCCAATCTTCCAATTCTTCCAAATCCGTTAATTGCTACTCTTACCATAATATCCTCCATAAATTTAATTTAAATATTTAATTTATAATTCTAATATCCTTTTTGCAGCAGCTTCATCTGTCACAAGGATAAAATTATTATTATACTTTGTTACGGCATAAATTGCTTCCGCCTTTGAACTGCCTGCCGCAACTCCTATTGCATTATTAATTTCCTTAAAATTTTCCAATGTAATTCCCACCGAATTAGTCTGCATTTTTACATTGCCCTTACTATCAAAGAAATAACCAAATGCTTCAGCCGTTAAATTTTCTTTTTCTATTTTTTCAAATACTTGTGTTTCCGATTTTCTCCTTATTGCCATGTCTTTAGCATTGCCTATTCCAAAAATCAGCAAATTTATTTTTTGAATATCATCCAAAACCTCACTTATTAACTTATTGTTTTTTAACACAATCAGAGAATTTTCATCCAAATTGTCAGGTATATGCAGAAGCTTGTATTGAGCTCCTAACTTTTCAGCTAAATTCGCAGCAATTGTATTTGCTTGTATTTCAAGCTCCTCGCTAAGTCCTCCCCTTGCAGGCAAAACCAAAAGTTTCTTCATTCTTTTTTTTCTTTTCATCTGCCTTACCAAGTTAGCCATTGTAGTGCCGCCGGTTATACCTAATATTGTATCACTTTTTAGATTTTCCAATACAATTTCTGCTGCCTTTTTTCCCAAATCATTATAAGTAAAGTTATCTTTTTCGCAGTCTCCCGATACTACTGCAACTCTCTTTAATTTAAGCTTCTCCATAAGCTTAAGTTCTATATCTGACAAATTTTTTATGTAATAAAATGTACTATGAATATCAGACAGAATTTTATTACCTTCTTCAGTTAATTCAACTCCTGAAGATTTGATATCAACTAAATTGAACTCTTTTAACTTGTCTATTTCAGTACGCACGGTTCTTTCCGAAATTCCTAATTTATTTGATAAAAATCTTCTTCCCGCAGGTTGAAAAGTACTTATTACCTTCATAATTTCATATCTTTTCATCAAAAGCTCAACAGTTTCCGGAACTATTCTTTTTTGTATTTCAAAAATATTATTTATATCCATAATACCTCCGGGCTATTTATTGTCCCTATCTTTCGTTTGGCGTCCCTATCTTAATTCTATCATACTAATATTAAATTGCAATACTAAATTTTGGATTTTTTAAGAACATTATTTGATATGAAAATTTGTTCAGAAAGGATTATATTTGAATTATAACATACTAAATAAATATTGTATATCATTTTATATGTATTTTTTGTAACAAATTACCGAAATGCCTCCCCTGCCCCGACAAAAGAAGTGTATCCCCGTCTCTTCGGGGACATTCCTTTTGCCCGCAAAGACTATCCCTATAGTTAAGGTGCGTCCCCATTCCTCTAACTAAAAAGAATATGTTATAAATCAACATATTCCCCTGTATTAATATCTTCTTCTCATGGATGATGAAGGTATTCTCATTTCATCCCTGTATTTTGCCACAGTCCTCCTGGATATATTTATTCCCTCATCATTTAATTTTTCCGCTATTTTTTGGTCGCTCAACGGTTTCTGCGTATTTTCTTCATCTATTAATTTTTGTATGGTAGATTTAACGCTTGTGGAGGATACTCCGCTGCCGTCAGCCTCACTTAAGCTGCTTGCAAAAAAGTATTTAAGCTCATACAACCCTCTCGGCGTTTGAACATATTTCCCATTGGTTGCTCTGCTTACGGTTGATTCATGCACACCTATATCATCTGCCACATCCTTTAGCACTAAAGGCTTTAATGCCGACTTTCCTTCATCAAAAAACCTTCGCTGAAATTTTAAAATTGATTTGGCTACTTTGTACAAAGTCATTCTTCTTTGCTCAATACTTTTAATCAACCACATTGATGAATTAAGTTTATCCGATAAAAATTTACTTGCTTCCTTATCGTCCAAATTATTTATCATGTTTTTATAGAAGTTGCTTATGGTAAGTGTTGGCAAATAGCTGTCATTAACTATAATTATGTATTCATCGTTAATTTTTTCTATGGTCACATCGGGAACTATATACCTGATATTGTCGCTGTCTACTATAAATCCTCTTGACGGCTTAGGCTCAAGCATTTTTATAATATCACAAATATTTTGTACTCGGTTGACCGATATATGAAGCTCCTTTGCTATTTTTTGTATTTTGTTAGTAGCAATTTCTTCAAGATAGTTTTCTGCAATAATATATGCATTCTTATCTTGAATACCTTTTTCCTTAAGCTGTATCATAAGACATTCGCTTAAACTTCTCGCCGCAATACCTATTGGGTCAAAAGTTTGAATAAGCCTTAAGACTCTTTCTACTTCAACGAAATCTTCATTTATTAACAAGCTGATATCTTGAAGAGAACATCCCAAGTATCCCTTGTTATCCAATGATTCAATAATGAATTCGCCTATGCGCTTTTCCTTGTTGGATTTTACAGTCAAGCCTAACTGTACCATCAAGTGGTCCTTTAAAGAAAGTTTCTTGGAAGTGTAGCTTTCAAAGGACTGCTTGCTTTCACTGTCTGCATTTCTTTCATATGCTTTATAGCTTAAGTCATCATACCTTTCCGCCAATTCCCTCCAATCGAGCTCATCGTTTTCTTTACTTTCAGTCACATGCTCATCGTTTGAAGAGGATTCATCACTTTTGCTATCGACAGATTCCAAAAAAGGATTTACTTCTAATTGTTTATCAATATAATCCATCAATTCCACATTATTAAATTGTAATATTTGTATTGCCTGTCTTAATTCAGGTGTCATAATAAGCTTTTGAGTTTGAGAAAGGTTTAATTCAAAGCCCATTTTCATGATATCACTCCTCACTATCTATTATAACAAAAAATCATAAATTTTCAACAATAATAAATGTTAATAGCAAATAAAAAAATCTTCATCTAACTTTAGATGAAGATTTTGATTATTATGTTTTAAAATGGGGTTAGCAGTCAACTTGTTCTTTTGCGATAAAGTTATTGTCTGCAAGTATTTTTAAAGCATCATTTGTTTTAGCTTCGCTGACTAAAATAATCGGTCCCGTACATCCCATTCCGCTTTCAGCATATACTGAGTTTTTCCACAACAATTTGACTGCATCTTCAAGGTCCATTATTTCAATTCCCGATATTTGTGATGTTACTACCTCTTTTTGAGGTGCAGCAACTTCCTCGTCTTCAGCCTGAGGCTTTTTGGCTGCTTTTATTTCCGATAAAATTGAATCTATACCGGCTTTTTTAGCTTTGTCAAATTCTTCCTTAGCTATTTGTATACAGTTCCCTTTAATTAAATCTCCCGCATATTTTATTGCCCCTTCAATCAGCGGTGCCCCGGAGGCTCTTGATATAATAAGTATAAGCTTATTGAAGTTTTCTCCTATGCCCGGACCATATCCGTAACCTAAGGATTCATAGCTTCCTCCCGTAGTGTAGGAAGAGAAAATTTTAATCATCAGATTGCCTGTGAGAGAATCCATAACCATAACATCGGCAGAGCCTGTCAATAGGTCATTACCTCTCATAACAGCTCCCCCGTCCGCTCTTGCAGACTCGGCAAAGTTTATTTCATAACCGTTGTTTTTTAGTTTGTTTAGTGCGATTTCAGCCTGTCTTGCGCCATCTATGTTCAAAATTCCAACAGTAGGATTTTTAATACCGCAAGCTTTAGCTGTAATTATTCCATAGATGGCATTTTTAACCATTCCTTCAACTTTATCCGTTGAAGAAGTTCCTGTTGTTGTCGCAATAAACATTCCACGTCCCTTACCCGGTGTAACAATTCTCCCGACAGTGGATACACCTATGGGAAACGGGTAATGCATTGTGACAGCAGCATCAACTTTTCCTGAATCAAGCAATTCTTCCATCTTCTTATGGGCATCGTCTTCTGAAACCACAATTTCAGTATTAGCGCCTTCATAAGATTTTGTTCCTATAACTGTTGGTTCAATACCAAATTTTGCAGCTGATACCGCAGCCTTGAATACTTCGTCCTCTCCATGCTCACTTCCTGCCGCAGTTACGGCAACCTTTGGTTTTTGTCCATATTCTCCGCTTATCAATGTATCGGCCAATTGGTTAAAAATTTTACCTATTGTTTGTTTTACTAATTTTTCAGACATATCTTCACTCCTGTTCACTTAACAGATTTGAAGCAAAATCTTTCAATGCGTTTGCAATCAAATTCTTTACCTGTTCCTCTGAAATTTCGGATGTTTCCTTCTGACCGCCTTTATTTGCTTCAATAATAAAGGATACTCCATCAAATAAATTAG
>ENA-UOOM01002455-UOOM01002455.1-fermentation-metagenome-genome-assembly--contig:-NODE-2455-length-15257-cov-4.339692_pt1 | contig 15257 bp, 16 predicted proteins | sample MGYA00245781_ERZ724031 | MGnify/ENA primary metagenome ERZ724031 (study PRJEB28704, sample SAMN03018317) | fermentation metagenome | biome: anthropogenic terrestrial biome; feature: soil; material... | reverse complement strand
TTTTGTTAAGCATCGCAGAAGTTGTAAAGTATTTTGGTGATAGTGGACAGATAAAAACCCGGTATATGTATCCGAATTGCGAATGGTGCAAGGATGAGTTTTTGCCGTGGATTGATGACCAATATAACATCAACCGCCGTGCGGTGGATGATGATGACATTGTTCAGCATTGGAAATTGCGGTCGCCCGGCGCAAACAGCTGGCATATAGCCGAAGTAACAGGATTTTGTGGGGATGGTTTTGACCAAGGCAGCATAAGCCTTGGGGGTGGTGAAGATGTACTTATAGACGGACACTTTATTTATGACGGTTCCGGTCATTTGTCAGGTTTCTTGCCAAACGGATTTAACCCTAACGGTGTCCGCCCTGCGTTGTGGCTGAGGGAGGAATAATGATGTCTGAACAAACAATCGAAAGCCATATCAATGATGTTCTTGTAGGAGAAGCACAAAAACTCGCATTGGATTTTGTCACCTATCTTAGAGAGCAAGAAATGCAATTTGAAAGAGGTACAGGCTATTGGGAGGATAAGCGTTATTGGATGATTAAGTATAAGGATGAATATGTGTGCTTTATTTTAGTTAATGGATATGGCTCTGTCAGGCACAAAGACGAACCGGAGGGCTGGATTATTTGGTCTGACGACAGTGGTAAAACGCATTGGTTCGCAGATTCTCCGCTGGATGAACACACAAAAGAAATCGCTTGGGCGAATGTTGACTTCTGCGGGCATTGCGGTGGCAGTTGCGATGGCGGATTTTACAAAATAATATTCGGTGAAGGATTTGATAGTGTATGCAACACCACTTTTCGGTTTGATAATCCGAATTCCAAAGCAGTGGAATGTGCAAAAAACTAGTGGAGCTTAGGAAGAACGATATTCAAATGAAAACCTATACATTGATTAGCAAGGAGAAAAGCTTATGCAAAAACTAAGCCACGAAAACTTTATCAAAGCCCGTGAATACATATTTGCGAACAGTGATGAAATCAATCAGGCGTGGTTTCGTTACAACTTCGAAAGCGATGACACAACCGTATTTATGAATGTGCTTGCGAAGTATCAGCACGAAAACGGCGGTTTCGGCGGTCTTGTTTATGAATTTGATTATCAGGGTCCGTGTCTGAAATGTACAGAACATGCTTTTCGCTATATATTTTACCTCAAAGACAAACCGTCCGCCGACCACCCTGTTGTTAAAAAGATGATGAAGTATGTTTTGGGTAAATACCGTCACGACATTGGACATTTTGGTCAAATGGAAGAACCAGCCTTAAACGAACAACCTCATGTGCGGTGGTGGGCATACAATGCTGATGAATGTCCTCCGATAGCAGACGAGGACGAGCGGATTCAAAAGTATTCCCCTAACGGACAAGCGGGTATTGCTGCTTTTATCGCGCAGTACAGCGAACTTGTGCCGGAGGATTTATATGGGGACATTATCAAATATCCTGTAGAAAAAATCTTGCGATATTATGACAAGGAGTCCCAGTTGTACAGAACAAGGAGTGTGGACGATTCTTTTGATTATGACGACCAATCGCCATAGCCCGACACCGACCAACGCAACATTGGGTACTATATCAACTTCATGTAGCAGCGGAGTGACAGTAACAAGTGGTTCGAATAATCAATATACTATCAGTGTTTCATCAAATGCTTCTTTAGGTTCGAAAACCGTTACATTTAATTCAAATAAAGGAAAAAGTGTAATAATTACTTTTACTGTAACAGCAAGTATAACACACTATTGGTATAGCCAGATAAGTGCTTCTGTTGGTTCGAGTTATAACGCAAATTATCTTGACAATTTACTTTTTCCTAATATGGCATTTTGTTCTGATGGTGATGCTGATTATGATGATGATTGTGGATCGCTTTCACTCATGAAGTGCAGCCATACTCCATTTTATACTACTTCATCATATTCACCAGCAACCAATCAATTATCTAAGGGTCATGTAAATAAATGGGGTTGTACACTTTGCTGTATTGCAATGGTTTTAAGAAATAAAGGAGCAACGACAACAACACAGAGATATGATTATCGTGTTGGCTCTACGGGTTACCTTCCAGCTGATCCGTTCACTTGCATGATGGCAAACATTAGAGGGGGAACAAACAATGCATGGCGAACAATTAGTAGTCAAAATACAATAACTTCATGTACATCCGCCAGTTCACCTACTAATGTAAACTGGAATGATCTTTCGTACGATTTTGGGTATAAATTAACTAAAGTCACTTTATCAGGTAATGATGAACAAAAAGCGGAAACGATTCGTCAATATTTAGCAGTTCACCCAGAAGGAATAGTAGTACGTGTTAAAAATAATACACATCATATTGTTATAACTCCGACGACATTTCAAGCTGGAGATACGACGGTAAGCAATAACCAGTTTACTATTTATGATCCCGGAACAAGTAATCCGAATATAGGAAATGGTGTTGCTTGGGGTTCATATTCTCAATCTGGTTATTTGAGTAATGCAACATATTTTCACTTTTTAGAAGAATTACCATAGATAGAATAGGAGAATTATATTGAAAAGAAACATAAATATCGTACTTGCTTTTACCTTTTGCATTTTTTTATGTTTTTGACTTCATGTGAAGAAGATGAAGTGTCAACTGTTTTTTCTGACAATTTAAACTCAATAGAAGTGTCGCACAAAACTGATTTATCTTTTCAAGATTCTACAGTCACTCAAGAATCTACACAAAATGACTTGTCAGTTTATTCATGTGCAACTTCATCTGATGAGAATAATTCTTCAAATGAGCTTGATTTAAAATACATTTTTGAGGATTTTTACGAGAGATATAAAACATATGGTGAAATACAAATGCTACAGCTTGATAGTATTGAATTAAATGAAGCTGTTATTGATGACTATGATTATTATTGTATCGTAAATGATGAACGTTTTACTTCTATTGAAGATATCTGTGATTTTGTTAAAACTGTATTTTCAGAGGAAAGAGCAGAGGAAGTTTATGATTTGTTGTTTACTGATAAATCAGGACCTGGTGTTCATTTACCTCCACTGTATGTAGAAAAAAATGGGGTTCTCTATATGGCAAAAGATGAAGTTAACGGATACAGAATTGAAAAATGGGATTTGGAGAATTTGTTTATCGAATTAAAAGAAGATAATTCTATTTACGTTAAGATACCATCATATATAGGAGATAAATTAACCGGCTCATTTATCTATATATCAATGATAAACAATGGAAATGATTGGGTAATCAAGGAATTAAGCCCTATAGAACTAAAATAACAGGAGTTAAGGGAGGTGTAATAACCACCTCCCTTAATTAAACATGAAAAATGTAAGCTGTCAAGTTAAATGCATAGATATGCGCTACAAAGAGTACGAAATTTTAAGTATTGAATTACGATGTGCGATACGGTAGCTGCTGCCAGTCATGTTGATTATTTCGCAATTATAAATTAAGCGATTAAGTATAATTGTATTAATAGTTGCATCACCGAGAAAATATACCCATTCATCAAACGATATATTGAGATAAATGAAGAATTATTCATGTTATCAAACGATGAACTGTTCTTTCAATATAGTGCTGAGTGCGATTACGACTGGACAGCAGAGGGTTCAAAAGCAACAATAATACAAGGGTTCAAAAGCAACGACAATAAACAATGCAAAACCAGGGTACCTATCAGTTAGGTGCTGAATACGAGTTGATGATAGTTATATACAATTTTTTAGGATTTCTTTACCCCAACTATTGACATAGAGCCCTTTTTTTAAATACAATTTTCTTATTTTCCACCGTTTTATTTTAAGAAACAAGAAAAAACCTCAAATGTCTTGGTAGACAAAAGAGGTTTCTTTATTTGGCTCCCCCTGTTGGGCTCGAACCAACGACCCTGCGGTTAACAGCCGCATGCTCTACCAAGCGGCTGGTTTCACAACGTAAAACACCCACTTGGCAGAACACACGAAGGTGTTCCCTATTGCTCGCTTCACACTGCTTTGTTTAACTCTATCGGGATAATTTCTCCCTGCCATTCACCGATAAACTGCTGATAATCGATGTTGAACTGTATCGCTATTCCCTGCCTGCTGATTTCTACGCTTTCGATTAACTGGCTTGTTATCATTTTCTTCCTATCTATATCAGCCAGTTCAAACTCTTTTGCCCATCCTTGAAACCGTTCAAAATTTGGGAGGACCGATGTATAATTCTTTTTTTGATTCTCTATGCTTGTTTCACTATCGTGATATTCATCTGCCATTTGCCGAAGTTGTTCTTTTGCAGCTTTGATGGACTTTGCCAATTGGTCAGGTTCGAATGCGCTTTCGCCGATCAGTGCGTTGGCGATCTCGCCTTCAAGTTTTTCGATCTTCATTTTGGTCTTTTCAATCTCCTGCCAGCGTTTTTTCTGATCTGCGGCATTTGACTGTATAAGCTGTTTGATGCTTCTGTCGATCTGCTGTTTATCAGGAGTGGTTCGGATTTTCATAAAAATACTTTTTAAGATTTCGCTGACGGTAGCATCAATCACTTCTGCCTTGTAGGTGGTTTGACCGTCACACTCGCAGAGCTTTCTGCGCTTATGATAACAGCAGTATTTCATTTCGTCGATTTTGTATTCCGTACCGTCTTTCCTGATATATTTATCCTGATACCTTTCTGGTGTCATTCTGCCGCCGCAATGCCCGCAAAATACCATTCCAGACAGCAGGACTTTACTTTTCGTCACCGTGGTTATCTGGTTTTTCTTTTCATTAACCTTAGTACGTTTTTCAAGGAATTTTTGTGCTTGGGCAAAGGTTTCATCATCAATGATCTGCAGGTGCGGAAGGTGTTTTGATCTTGCTTCACCTTTAATAATGAATCCAATGTAGATTTCATTCTTCAGGATTCGGTTGATCGTGTTGCATTGAAACTTTGTACCATTGTGAGTTCGCAGTCCCTTTTTATTAAGTAGTTCCGCTACTCTATGAGACCCCATCCCAAGCTGTACGGTTAGGTTAAAGATCGTTTTTACCATCTCGGCTTCCGGTTCATTGATCTGGAGATCAAAACACGGCAAGTCCTTCTTATTTTTTCGGCCGTTATCCACCAGTTTATAGCCATAAGCAACGTTGCCACCTGTGTATGTACCTTCTTCAGTAAGCTGTTGCATTCTTGTTTTAACCCTTATCGATGTGTTTTTGCTCTCGCCGGATGCCTGCCAAAAATATAGGTAATTGATCAGAAGGTCCATATGATTGTCAAGATGGCGCTGCCCTTCAATCGTACTCCATACTTCTATGCCTAAATTGATAAAAGCTTTAAGTACCAGAGGTGTTTCGGATTCTATCCTTCCGAGACGGTCAAGCTTATAAACGAGCAGGATGTCAAATTCTTTATTCTTTGCTGCGGCAAGCAGTTCCTGGATTTGATCCCTGTCATCTGCGGATACTTTAAAGCCTGATACGCCTTTTTCGAAAAATTCTTTTTCTATTTGCCACCCTTGCGCTTCCGCGTATTGATGGCAAGCCTCTTTCTGCATGGGGATATCATCTTTTATTACCTGCCCTATGCTTGATACTCTGTATAAACAATATGTTTTTTTCATTTTTCATTACCTCGCAATTATTTAATAATTGCGAAGTTGCACTGTTTTTCGGTATTCTGTTTTCAAAGAACACGCCATTTTCAAGCACCTTTATTATATCACACAAAGGGTATCATATCCAGTGTTACAGGAGAAATTTCAGTGCAATTTCGCAAAATTATACCTGAGTTTTTATAGTTGCTTATCGCGTTGTAATTCTTGATTTATAACTACTTACCAGCACTTGCAGGACAATATCTTGGATTTCGCTTTTTGGCTTCTCTGCAAATCTTAATGTGACATTGAAATTGTTTACAGTGATTTTTATTCCAGCAGTTTCCGGCAGCTCCATGTCCGTCCGGTGCATGTCATATAATTGATGTGCGATGGATTCAAAAATGCTACAATTAGATGTGTTTTGTTTAACTATTTTCATATATTTGACCTCCAAAAAACAATAAATTGCGATGTCTGCTATCCCTTACATGGATTGGCTGAAACCTTCGGACTCATCTTCAGCCGATACACGCTCTGGTTCCGGAGCTTTATATAAATCCAAGAGATTGTCAAGTGTTGTCCCGTCATTCAAGCAATATAATTTGCATCCCGTTTGACGAAGACTTCCGCAAAAATTCAGCACATCGGTTGTATTTCGCCCAAGTCGACTGATAGATGTACAAAGCAGAATATCAAATTCTTTATTTTCTGCTTTTTGTGATATTTGCTTCAGAAACGGAGGAAGATTCAAACCGCTTGCGGGAACCTTATAAATGTCCGTAACTTTAAGACCGTTTTCTTTACAGTAATTTTTAAGCTTTTCCTCCTGCGATAATAAGGCAAGACCACTTTGATCCCTTGAGGCAACCTTCATATATAAGCACGCTCTTTTTTCATCCATTCTTCAACCCCTCCAAATACTTGATCCCGAAGCTGACCACGATGGCGCGGTCGATTTTCAGGAGCATTTCTTCATCAAATTTTCCGAGATAATCTGTAAGTCTTGTTTTATCAACAGTTCGGATTTGTTCAAGCAGGACGATGGATTCTTTATCGAGAAAATTGCAGTCAACAAATACATGGGTAGGTAGCCTGTGCTTTTTTGTGATGCTTGTAATAGCTGCCACGATGGTTGTCGGGCTGTATTGGTTTCCGGTGTCATTTTGCAGAATGACGACCGGTCTGACCCCGCCTTGTTCGCTACCGAGAATTGGATTTAAGTCTGAGTAATATACTTCACCACGTTTTATTTCTTTCATAAGTATGACCATGCCTTTCCGCTGCGCGGAAGGCACAAAAGGGCATGAAACCCAGTGTGTTAGCGCAACGTTAATAAAATTGTGTTAAAATATGCTTGAGAAGCAGGTACACTACAGAGTACGTAGAGGTGAGTGGGCACAGCGAAAGTTGAACCGCATAAGTATGTGTACCGACCGTTCTTTCAAGCACAGATGTGTGGGGCAAAGTACCCCGTAGACTTATTTTTGGAGAGACTAACTACTCGTTTTTCAGTGAGCGGTCAGTCAATGCCTGCCTTCTCAAATTTCCATGAGAGGACGGTATTATGCTCAAAATCGTTTATCCTGTCTGTTGTGGATTGGATGTCCACCGGGATTTCATTTATGCCTGTATAGCGAGTACAAACGACCACGGAGTCACTTCCTACAAAAGTCATCGCTTTTCCAGCTTTACAAAAGGTCTCAGAGAGCTGTTATCTTGGCTTTTGCAAAACAGTTGCAGAGATGTCTGTATGGAAAGTACCGGCAAGTATTGGATACCTATTTTCAACATCCTCGAATCGGACTGCAAAATCGTTTTGGCGCACCCCAAGTATGTCAAAGCAATCAAAGGAAAGAAAACCGATAAAAAGGATGCCAAATGGATCGCGGATATTTTTAAGCACGATTTAGTTTCCGGCAGCTTTATCCCTCCGGCAGATATCCGTCAGCTTCGGGATTTGGTTCGCTACCATGTGAAATTAACCAACTTTACCACCGGAGAAAAGAACCGTGCGCAGAATTGTCTCACCGTTTCCAATCTTAAACTTGACAGCGTATTTTCCGATGTCTTCGGCAAAGCATCTTCCAATATCATCGGTTGTATCCTGCAAAATCCGTCGGAGAAGATTACCGATGTGTCTGCTTTCAGAACCAAAGGGATGAAAGCAACCGATGATGAAGTGCTTGAGGCCGTCGACGGCGAAATGTGTCCCGAACAGGCTGAAAAGCTGCGTATTATCCGTGAACATATGAGTGGACTTGACTTATGCAAAGCAAATTTGCAGTCATTGATTCTGAATACGGCGGAAAAGTATCTTGATGAAATCAATCTTGTTTCCACAGTGCCGGGGCTGACTGCTTTTTCGGCAATTTCGGTAATCGGTGAAATCGGCGTGGATATGTCTGTTTTCCCGACTTCCAAAAATCTTTGCTCTTGGGCAGGACTTGCTCCGCAGAACGATCAAAGTGCCGGAAAGAAGAAAACCACCCGTATCAGCCGTGCCGGTGTTTATATCAAACCGTTGTTGGTGCAATGTGCGCTGGCGGCAATCAAAAGCAAAAGGAATCCAGAAATTGTCAACCGTTACAATGCTCTGAAAAAGCGCAGAGGTCATAAAAAGGCTGTGATTGCTATTGCAAGAATGTTACTGACTGCTATTTGCAACATTCTGAAAAAGCATGAGCCTTATAATCCTGACCTTTATCGCAAATCCGATTTTCCCCCGGAACACCGTAACGTGTCTGTCGAAGAGGCGGTATTTATCCTACAGCGTCAGGGGTACTTGGTTTCACCGCCAACTTCTGTCGATTGATTTTGTTTTCAAAGTCCTTTTTTGACCACTTTTGAGGTGGTCTGTATTTGTGCGCCTTTTTGTGCAAGTGTTTCTTTTCATTTTGTTTCAGACTTTTAGATACACCTCTTATAAGTAAAAAGCGGCCGAATCCTTTTATTGAATCCGGCCGCTTATATCTAATATCAATCGTTTTTGTTTTTCATGTCAGTATTTGACCTCGCTCCCCCTGACAGAAGATACCGTCGTATCTTCGGGAATACACAAAACGGATTTGGCAATCCTTCATGGGAATCTCACCCCCGCGTGGTTCTCACCCGGCCGTCCTCATTGGTTGCGACGGCTCACGGCATCTCTGCTGCTTCAACGCTCGACCTGTGACTGGACGGAAGTACCATTATACCTCCTGCTTGTCATGGCCGTCTGTCGGTGAGCTGAATCCCTGTGAGGGGAACCCGACAGTCAAGGCTTAACCTTTTTAGCTTGCCGTTTTACCGGCAGCAGGAGGGATGTATTTTGTATACTGTGTATTTGATTTTCAAAGAACGGTTGAGGAGTTAAATAACCCCCTCACTTTTCATGGTAAAAAAGTAAGGGAGCTATGCAGGTAAATTTTAAATTTTCATAAGTTTTTTTAACTTATTTACTATTCGGTTGATTCTGCGGCTGATGGTTGATTGATTTACACCGTATATTTCGGATAGCTTCACCTCCGAAATATTGAGATAAAAATGTTCATGTATCAGCCTCTGCTCATGTTCAGGAAGAAGAGATATAGATTCATAGAGCTTATTAATCACCATCCGTTTCACAACCATTGCTTCAACATCCTGCGTATAATCAACCAGAATATCCTCACCGTTGAATTCATCTGTGGTAAACATATCAATTGATACATCGCCGTTCTTTGCTGACTGTAAGCGCAAATATCTTTGTCGGTTTTGCTTTTTATAGAACTCAGAATATTCCTCTTGAGATACCTCCATAAGCATTCCATGCAAGGGAATAAATTTCTTTTCGATGTACGATGAGTCGGTATCAACACGATTTAGTAATTCATCGTAAGTAATTTCTTCAAATCCGTTCTCCGATTTAATAAAGCATTTTGCCTCGCTATAATTTTTAGGCATTTTTATATCCTCCGTTTCGTTTTTTGAGTTGATTTTCAAAAACGAAGGATATCGGAGGACTGCGACAGCCTGTACCGCTGGCAGGCTTGTCCGTTTTATGCGCAGAACAAAAAAAGCCAAACTTGCCCCTTGATTTATAAGGGGTAAATTTGGCTCTGCGATTGGTTATATTTATATAAACAGGAAATGGGTCGTCAATATAATTTACAGACGGCTTTTTAATCTTGCGTTTTTTAAACAGCCTGCCTATTTTTAATATGTATGACTTAATCCTTTTAAAACTGAAAAATAAGGATAAGCGTATTCTATAGAAAATACGTTTCATTGTCACTCCAACCGCATGGCAACCCTACCATACGGTGGAGAGGCCTAATTAAATGCGGATAGAATTGCCACGCCTAATCTTAAGTTTTAATTTGTTGACTGGACTTATCACAGCATTTCTCAAATGAAATGTATCTTCGTTTATCATTTCAGACACCCCTCTCTCGACATGATTAAATATAAATTCGCGTAAAACGACAAAAATTGCAAAACAATAGCCGTACAATTTAAATACTAAACTGTACGGCTATTGTTCTCTATTAATCGTTTTAATTTTACATAATCATAGCTAATTATTTCTGGTTTTCTCATTATATTATCCTTGCAACCAATTGTCGCGTCCCTTCATTATAATAAATATAATCCTATAAAAATCCATTCTAATAGTAATAATGTAATATTTTTACAGTTTTTAATATTATTATAACTATTCCCTTTTTATCCGTCAATGGGTTCGACAAATTTAGTATAAAGAATAATAAATTCGACAGCTTATTAAATCATATTACCTTCGGTATCCAACAGATTTGTTTCAACCGTTTCTCCGCATTTGTCCACGATAATCTTCTTCATCATTCATTATTGCATTTCATCTCTACCGTTTTTCCGTTACCGTCATACATATTAAAGTCAATTCATGCATATTCTTCGACATCAAAGTTTTTGGGTTTTCTGACGCATTTAATTTCAGTGATTGAAAGTTTTACTATGCGGTCGACATGGAACTTTTATATCTACTTATGTTTTTCAGAATAGCCCATGACATATTAATTATCATCGTCCCAAACAAGGACATAAGGGCTTAGACGGTATATCTCACTGTTATGTTTCGGTATTTTTTTCTTTGCTTGGGTATACTCATAATATTGAAATCGTATAGTAAATTAATTCATTTTTTATCGTATATGTATACCTTTTTAACGCACCCGTATAATGTACACTCGTAAGTTTTGTCGGCTTTTGTATTAGCTCGCAGCTTTTCTTCTGAGGATAAATTTAGCAGAATCCATGGCGTCAATCAACAATTTTAATTCGTCCAGCTCAAATTGCCGTGAAACTATAAAGTACCTGATTTGGGTACTTTTTATGTACTCAATATCAGCGCCGAAATATTGAAGGTTTCAATATCTGACGGTATCGTATGACGGTTTTCTTTTATGCCTTGTTCCGTTAAAATCCTATGATATCAGTACTTGAAACAGGGTGTTCTTCATCTGTCTGTTATTCAAATATTTTAGTATATACAGTCATTTGTTTTTCTTGCTTCTCTCTGAAATCATTACTTCTAAATCATTTCTTACCAATTTTCTCAATTATCTCTCCATATTGTTCAGGAGTAATACCTTTTGCTTGCAACGCGGTATATAGCTCTTTCAATAATTCTTGCTCCTTTTCCCGTTCGATCTCCGCCATTTGTGCCAGAATTGATTTTTTTCTTGCTTGGAGCTCCTTTAATTTTACTTCCACATTTGCGAGCTGTTGTTCTAATGGCCATCTCATGATAAAACATCCTCGTCTTTCTTATTTAATCGAGTAGGGGCTAACTAGTAGCCCCTCTCACACCACCGTACGTGCCGTTCGGCATACGGCGGTTCAATTTAATTTCAAAGCATGCTTTTCAAGATAGTAGTCTAATAGACTGACGAGGCCACGCCTCGTCAGTTTTTCTTTAGAGATTACTTTTCTTGACACCACCAAGTTTAGAAATTTTCATATATTTATCTCCAATTCCTGCAGTGTGTTTAGCTTTCCACGGGTTCATTCCAAGTTTCTTTAATCACCATTCTCTCTTTTGTCGGACTTTCCATTGCTTCCAGATAATCATTATCGTGGCTCTCCGTAGGTGTCCGTCAATTTCCATCATTGCTTTCTTCATGCTGCCAAGTGCAAAGTAGTTTATCCATCCTCTTGTTACCTCATTAATTTTCTTGATTCGGTAATTCTCTCATATTGGGATAATAAGAACTCATAGGAAAAAATATTGTATTAAGTCCCAGAAGATCCATAACCTGATAATCAAATCCAATCCAAATTGGATTTGACATGGGATTGTTTTCATATTTCCTTCTTTGTATAAAGAAGATGAGAATTTATAAGGTTAAACATGTGAAAAAAATGATAGCATCAACTCATTCTCTGTCAAAACGACAAAAGCTGGAGACTCTGATACAAAGGATTTGCTACAAGCGGAAATGAAGTACTCATCTTTTTCAAAAATACAAAATGTGGGCTTAATAGATGGATGAAGAATATTAAATGAATGTAGGCGAGTAGATAAGCCTGTGCCAATATTTTTTATGTAAGCTTCTTTTTTGGTCCAAATTTCATAGAACGCTTTGTCGATATCGCAAGATTCTTGTATATATTCCGTTTCATCAGGTGTAAAAAAGCGTTTTGCAATTTTTAAGTCGCACGGACGAATCCGCTCAATATCTACGCCTATTTCGTTGTCCGAAAAAGCCACCATAATTGCGTTTCGGGTATGGGAGAAATTAAAATGAAAATCGGGATTATCTTTTAAATACGGCTTGCCATACTTATTAGTATTAAATACGATGTCACTGTTGTGCAGTCCCAAAAGGGCAGCGGCCTGAACTCGTACCAGCAGTTCCGCATAAAGACTAAGCTTTCGGTCGATGGGAAAATGGTAGTTTTCAAGCCGTCGCCTCTTTTCCTCAGACACAAACCGCAACAGCCGTGCGTCATCAAACACTGGAGCGTTGTTTTCTGTGATTTCGATAAAATAAATGAAACTATTCATTCTATGCCAGACTTGCTAAGGCAGCTGCAGGTATCTTCTTGCTTTTATGGAGTGTATTTACATTGCAGCATTGAAGTAAAACCCCCTCCGCCTGCTTAGCGCTCATAAAAATTCGGCCATATACCACGCTCTTACCTGCCTGCAGCAGTCTTTGTACCAATTCCATATTCGTCGGGTCGATTTGTGTGATGAAAACCGAACCAATATCCCTGTCGGACAAAATTTCATCAAAATCGCCGTAATATACCGCGGCGCCCGTTTTTTTCGCAAAGCAGAGAGATTCATAATAATCCGTAGTCGCTATGGCTTTATGGGCGCATCCGCCTCCTGATGGATTTTTTTAGCGAAATTTAATGCAACGTCATCTGTTCCGATAATACCCCCTTGTGTATTCATTATTAAGCTCTCCTGTTCTGTATTTTATATTTGTTTAGAAACCAACTCCAAGACATCCTGCAGGATTGATCGTTCCCGCTCAGCAGTCTCAACGATAACAGCCGTTATTTTATCTGTCTGTGCATTCTGTATTCCAAGCGTTAACATATTACCGAGATATAACTGATTGTACTTTATCGCCTGAAAACGAAGTCTTTCAAAGGCTTCCGTCACAAGACGATAATCCTCCGTCAACGACAACAATTGCCTATATGACGGTAAATGTTTAATGAGATACTCCAGCCGCTTCAGCATCAGCTTTTTATGTTCCGCTACAATGTGGAATTCCAAATAGTTGAATGGCTCGCGGTCACAGGCAGCTTTGAGAATGTCTACCCAACGGCTGTAAATATTGCAGCCGAATGTATAAGTCCAGTCCTCCCGCTCTGTTGGAAAGTCAAAGAGATCTAAATTGTATTTGTCAATCAAATCTGCTGTGCCGCCAAGATAATTTTCAAGCTGATGTGTAAACTTGGCCATGTCAAAAGAATAAGTCATATCTCTCGGCTCCAGAAGATAAATATACCGTTGATACTCGCTGATGTCAGATGGATCATTGCAAATCAACTGAAATCCGTCCCAGAAGGAGTGATAATCCACTTCAAAGGATGTAAAAACTTGATTCTCATCAAAGGATATACAGTGTACCAATTCTTTCTCATCGTCGTAGCCGTATACTAGTGATTCGTGATACCAGTGGGTCTTCTGATAAGAGAGTTTGTGCGGAATAGCCCACTCGTTCAAAAACACTAGAGAGTATGCTCCGTCATCAATATTCGCCTTCACAAAATCCACGATATTGACTTTGTTGTTGATTACGCGTGATTCCAGTTGGTTGTATATAAGGATTTCCTGCAGCCGATTGAAGCGCATATGCATCTGCACTTCCATGTACCGGATGTTGTGAAAATTGTACCGTTCTTCTTTTTTGGCATCAATTAGGTACAGTTCAACATAGTGATTCAGAAACCATTCATACCATTCCGGTCTGGAGAGAATGACACAAAGCGGGAGCGATTCATATAGATATGTGTTTACATCATGCTGAAGTGCGACAGGCAATATTTTGCTACTCATTTTGTCACGTCCTTTGTTGTGCAATTTACGGTTTGGATATGCTTCTGTAAATCCGTCGGGATACAGGTAAATTCATTCGTCGCTACGGTATTGAAAGGTGCCAGTCTCCTTCGGAACAGGTGGAACGATACCACATATTTCCCTCCTTTCTAAATAAATTTATATAAAGCCAAATAGGTACCGCTGACCATTCACACTCTGGCTAGAGGACTAAACCGCGTTTCCCATGAATTAAAAACAACCTTTGGTTGATATTTTTTTAAAAAACTTAAACTATAGTGTATTCCGCTTTTGAATTTTAGATGATATAATCATTTTAATCAGATGATAATCTATTTTAAGGAGTTTTTGATCGTGAATACAATTAAAGTTGGAAACCGAATTGCGTTGTTAAGGGAAGATCAGGGATACTCTCAGAAAAGGCTTGCTGAACTTTTGAACATTGATTCAGAAACAATACTTAAATGGGAAAATGGGCATGCTTTACCAGAGTCTTATTTATTACCTAATTTAGCTCATGAGTTACATGCCAGTATAGATTCTATACTAACGAATAATGAAATTCTGATTTTATACGCCGCATTTGGTGACGGCATAGAACATTATGATGTAACGCATCACTTAAACAAATCAATTCATCATGACAGTTTAAACATTGAGGTAAATGAACCCTCACTTGCTTGCCCAATATGTTTTGATCGTCCCAAGTACGTTATTGTTAAATATCAAACAGAACAGGGTATTTATTATACCTATAAAGAAGAGGGAGGACAATTAATTATTAATTCCGACGGTCAAGATTATCAAATCAACAAAAATATTCACATTATTGCAGCGTTTTACGGTACATCTAGAACAAACCGTAACGTAATGAATAAGATCGAGCATTATAAAATGTTTAATTGGAATGAATATCACGCTAATCATGAACTGTTTCCTAGCCATCCGGCAGTCGATGATAAAGAATATTTAACTTTTATTTATTTAAGCAAATCTGGTATTCAAATAGTTACATGCGAAGAAAGCGAAAGCATTGCTTATAATGCCGATAAAACTGAGTTTTTCAGAATAATAAAATAAATGTAGCAGGATCTTTCTCATTGTCTGGTTCTGAACACGCATTAGTGTAAATGGAATAATCATCCAAAGATTTGTTAATA
>ENA-UOOM01002452-UOOM01002452.1-fermentation-metagenome-genome-assembly--contig:-NODE-2452-length-15277-cov-7.480095_pt1 | contig 15277 bp, 13 predicted proteins | sample MGYA00245781_ERZ724031 | MGnify/ENA primary metagenome ERZ724031 (study PRJEB28704, sample SAMN03018317) | fermentation metagenome | biome: anthropogenic terrestrial biome; feature: soil; material... | reverse complement strand
ACTTACTTCCACCCCAACTTCCACTGTGGAAGTTACTCTGTGAATTTACTATTCAGAAGAAAATACAGAAAAATAACCAAAAGGGCTATTGCAAACATATGTTTGCATGGTATAATGCTGTTGTGTCATTCTAGGAGGTAAGCATGACCCAGATCAATAAAAAGCGCAAGCACGGGGAAACCCAGGGCATCATTCTCAGGTATATCCAGGAGCAGATTGAGGATCGCGGCTTTCCGCCCTCCGTCCGGGAGATTTGTGATGCCACAGGGCTTAAATCCACCTCCACCGTGCACGGGCATTTAAAGCGCATGGAAAAAGCCGGGCTGTTGCAGCGGGATTCCATGAAGCCCCGGGCCATGACCCTGCTGCAGAAGGATGCGCCCCGGGACAAGGCCGGCGTGCGCCTGGTTCCCCTGCTTGGCCCGGTGGCAGCGGGCAGCCCCATCCTGGCCGAGGAAAACGCCAGCGAAACGCTCCCGGTTCCTGATTATTTTTTGAAGCAGGATGGCGATTATTTCGCCCTCATCGTTCGCGGTGAGAGCATGATCGACGCTGGCATCCTCAACGGAGATTACCTGATCGTCAAAAAACAGCAGGTGGCCAACAATGGGGACATCGTGGTGGCGCTGATTGAGGATGACGCCACGGTTAAGCGCTTCTATAAGGAAAACGGGCACTTCAGACTCCAGCCTGAAAACGCGGCCATGCAGCCCATCATCGTTAAAGAGCTCACCATCCTGGGCAAGGTGATATCGGTTTATCGGGACTTGTAATGCCCCGGCGCTTTGATAAGCGAGACAACGCAAATCGTTGCCTCGCTTTTTGTTTCGCGCCACCAGACTTTGGTATCAGCACCCAGAAGCAGACCGAAGTTTTTCTATAAACCCAATTCGTAGCAGCCCCTGAGAAGCTGATAGGCAGGCTTAAGTGCCAGCATGTCATCCGCCAGGCGTTTGACGATGCCGGGCTCAAACACCCATTGTGGCCTGATTCCCTGGCGGATCAGCAGCAGTTCTTTTTTAGTGTACCATGGGAGCAGACGTTGATCCAGATCCTCAGGTATGCTCATACGCTTAAAGGAATCCCCCATTAAGGCGAACTGGCGCCCATCCAAAAGTTCGGATAAGGCAAGCAGTTCGCCGGGATTGGCCAGCATGCGGCGCCGAAGGATGTCCAGTGCTGGCCTGTTCTCCCCCCAGAAGCCCAGACCCCAGCTCACACTGTCAACCCTGATCTCAAACCAAAACATAAGGGACTTGTCCCGCGGTTCCCCCTGATGTCTGAAGGCAATCCAGTGGTGGTCGCGATAGGGGGATTTGTCCCGGGAGAAGCGCGTGTCCCGGAAAATGCGTGATAAAACCTTTGAAGGCCGCACCTCCATGCCTGGGTCCATGTCAAGGGCTATTGGGGTCAGCGCTTCAATAAAGGCGTAATATGGCGCCCGCACCTTCTGGATGTACTCTGCCCGGTTCGCGTCCATGAACGCCTTGTTGTTGTTATAGCGGATTTTCAGCATGAAATCCACCATATCCGGCTTGAAATGAAAGGCTAGGTCTTCTTGGGTCAGTTTAGTCAAAGCTCACATACTCCTCCCGCACATAGCCCTGAATCACATCGGTTTCAACCAGCAGCCACCCGTCCTCCGATTGCTTGAGCACCACCAGTTCCTGGCCAAAGAACAAGCGCATGATCACCTCGCTGTTCAGGCTCGCCTCTGCCCTCAGATTCAGCGAAGAATTGACCGGGATCTTCGTCACCCGCACCACCTGTCTGCCGGCTATCTTGCTTTGGTCCACCGGCATCAGCGTGGGCCTGGGGGTGGCGGTGGGGACAGGCCCTGGCGTGGTCAAATAGGCTGTTCCCAGGGGGGCCGGCAAGCTGAAGACAGTCTCCACCTTTTGAAGCTCTGTCCCAGGGTAATAGAAGCGAAGGATTTTTTCATAGTCCCAGCCATAGGTAGCCGCCATCCATTCGGCTCCCCGCTGGCTGAGGCCCACCCCGTGCCCATAGCGGGTGAAGCTGATGCGGAAAGCGTCCTGCGCGCTTTTCACATGCACCAGCTCATTGGAGTTCCGGTTGATGGACAGATTCAGCGCCGCCTCAAGATCCGGGAATATCTCCAGGTCAACCGATACCTTCTGCGCAAGCGGCAATAGGGCAGACAGTTGGGGCACCGCACCCGGGCTGGGCGCTGCCGTTTCGCTGCCGCCAGCAAATGAGACCTCCTGATCCGCGGCCTGATAAGACCTGCCACTGATTCTCAGGTCAAAGCGCAGGTAACGCATCACGCCGTTTTCACCGCCAAAGCGGGTGGTGTGGGGCACGATGTCTTCCACCCGGTCAATGCGGATGTCATCGCTTTCATGGCTGTAGCCCATGTCCTTCATTCGTGGCGCGAGCTTATCCATCAGCAGTTTCAAAAGCGCCGGGTTCAACTGAGCTTGATCACGGATATCCCTTGGCAGTGTGGCGGTTCTCACCTCGCTGGCAGGGTTATCCAGGTCATATCGGTCTTGTACAATGCCCAGGTACGGGATGCTCTCCCGCCCCCAGGCGTTGAGCGCGGATTCGGTGTAGCCGCCATTGCTGGCGGTGTAGAAGCACTGGGCAAGGGCGCCCTGGTAGAAGCAGGCGATGCCCTTGGTTTCATTGACCGCATTGATCGCATTCACTTTTTCCGGATTAAGCCCGTAATAAACCTGGTCATTGGTGGTGTCAGTCATGTCATAGGCTTTGGAAGGCTTCAAGTTGCGCAATGTGTAGGTCCTGGCGGCGATGGCCTGGGCTTTCAACGCCTCAAGCGGAAAGTCATCGCTCATCTCATAGGGCACCACCCCCATCAAGTATTCCTCAATGGGGGCTGCCAGCACCGCCTGCAGGGCACCGCCCACATCGCTCAGGTGCAAATCCCCTGTGTAAAGGTTCAGCCCATCCTGAAGGCGCAAGCCGTTTTCCAGCCCGGTATCTGTCTGATGGCGCCTCAGCACCAGGTGCTTTCCCGGAAAGTAGGTCATGCCCTCGTAAAAGAGGATGATGCCTTGGGGAGTCAGACGGGCTTGAAGCTCGGTTCCTCGCTGAAAACTCAGATGGCCATCAATGGAATACCCGCCATAGACACCGATTTTCAGGCTATCTGAAAGCCCCAGGTTGCTCAGCAGAATGCGGACACTGCGGGGATTGTCGGCGGCGCCTGCCAGGGTCATTCCTCCTAGCAGAACCATGACAGCCAGGGCACAGATGAGGCGTTTTAAGACAATTGTTTCGCGCATCACAGGTCCTTTCCCAGCCACCGCAAGGGAGACTGTTGCCACAGAATTGTAGCACACCTGGCTTCTGCGCGCCAATGTGTTACAACAGGGCGAGCAGCGGGATAACGCCGTTTATGCTCTTATTCGTCTTGATTTGATGCCAAAGGATGTGTGCCGCGGTAGCTGGCAGCCTCATCAAGCAGCGCCTGGGCATGCTGCGTGCCGCTGCGCTGCTGTGCCTGGGCTCCGCCTAGCATCACAGCCAGGGAAGCCACCCGTTCCGCTTCATCCAGGTTGTGGATGATGGTTTGGGTTCTGCCGGCATGCTCAACTTTCTCCACCTCCATCTGGGTGGAAGCCATGGCAGCGATCTGATGCAGATGGGACACGCAGATCACCTGGCGGAAACGGGCGATGTCCCAGAGCTTGCGGGCGATGACCTGTGCGGTGATGCCTGAGATGCCGGTGTCTATCTCATCAAACACCATGGTGGGCACCGCGTTGGTCTGCGCTGTGATGGCCTTCATCGCCAGCATCAGGCGTGACAGTTCGCCGCCTGAGGCAATCTTGGCCAAGGGTTTGAAATCCTCTCCCAGGTTGGGCGCAATCAGCATGCGGACTTCGTCCACCCCGGTGATGCTGAAGCGCCTGGGATCGGGCTGCACCGACACCTGAAACGCAGACCGGGCCATGTTCAGCTCTTTGAGATGCGCCTCAATCAGCTTTTCAAGGCGCTTGGCCTGGCTTTTACGGGAAACACTCAGCGCCTGTGCGCTTCTTTGGTACTGGGCTTTTCTTTGCTCCAGGGTGAGGGTGAGCTCATCCAGCGTCTCCTCCAGGGTTTCAAGATGCTTGATCTTTTCCCTGATATCCTGCCAGGTGGACAGCATCTCATCGGCTGTTGCGCCGTATTTCCGGCCCAGCTTGCGCAGCAGATCCAGGCGCTCCTCCACCTGCTCAAGGCGGCTGCCGTCAGTATCGATCCCAGCGCTCAGCGCGTGCAGGTCATGCCCCAGCTCTTCCAGCTCGTAATAGGCCGACCGCACCCGCTCCGCAATCTCCTGAAACCGGGGATCAAGTGAGGCGATGTTTTCCATGAGCTGCTGGGCCTGTTTTGTCAGGGTCCAGGCGGAATCACCTTCCGCCCCGCCCTCATATAGCGCCGTGCGGGCGCCATCAAGGGCTCCCTTGATCTTCCCGGCATGGCGCAGCAGATCGCGGCTTTGCTCAAGCGCTGCATCCTCTCCCGGCTCCAGCTTCGCTGCTTCCAGCTCCTTGTCCTTCAGCCTCAACAGGGCCAGCTGCTCCTCCCGGGCCTGGGCGCTGGCCAGCGCATCCTGATATTCACGGTTCAGCTGGCGGTAAATCTCATAATCAGCCCTGACGCTTTGGATCAGGTCCTGATGCTCCGCTCCGCCAAAGCTGTCAAGGTAATGAAGGTGACGGTTTTCCTGAAGCAGGGACTGGTGCTCGTGCTGTCCGTGGATATCGACCAGAGCCTCAGTCACCTGTCTTAAGAGGGTCAGCGGCACCGGGAGCCCGCTGATGCGGCAGATGTTTCTGCCGGAGCGGTTCAGCTCACGGGATATCACCAGCAGCCCTTCCTCCGCCTCTATCTCAAGGGCGGACAGAACCTCGGCAACCTCCGCGTTTCCCTCAACCTGAAACGCGCCCTCCACATAGGCCTTGTCACTGCCCAGGCGGATCAAATCCTTATCCGCTTTGCCGCCGCACAAAAAAGCCATGGCGTCCACCACCAGGGATTTTCCTGCGCCGGTTTCACCTGTCAACACGGAAAGACCAGCGGAAAACGCCACTGTGATTTCCTCAAACAGCGCGAAATTGCGGATCAGAAGTTGCTCAAGCATATGAAGCTGCGCTCGTCACCTTAAAATATTATGGAATTTTTCAATCACAAGGTGGGCTTCCTCTTCATTGTGCACAACCACCATGATGGTGTTGTCACCGGACAGGGTGCCCAGTACCTCAGGCCAGCGCATGCTGTCAATGGCCTCGCCTGCCACATTGGCACTGCCAGAGAGGGTTTTGATCACAATGATGTTGCCCGCGGACTGGATAGAGATCACAGAATCCACAAACATGCGCACAAAGCGCTCGGAAACTGAGTGCTCAGCCTGGTCAGCCGTGGCATACTTATAGCCGCCGGTGCCGGAGAGCACCTTCAGCAGGCGCATCTCCTTGATATCCCGGGAGACGGTGGCCTGGGTAACGTTGATGCCCTGGTGCTTCAGTTTGTCCGCCAACTCTTTTTGTGTCTTGATGTCCTGTTTGTCTATCAGGTTGAGAATGGCTGCGTGTCTGGTGCTTTTCATCATACCCCTCCGTTTGTTTGCTGTGTCCAGTCCCGCTGTTTTTGATGCAGTTTTGTGATAAAGCCCTGATGTGAAAACCGGATGAAACTGACCCGTTCCTCCGCTTTTGATACTGTAATCTGCGTGCTGTCCTCCCGGAACAGCACGATTTGCCCATCGATTGAGATCTGATGCTTCCGCCCCTGCACGGCTTGCACTTTGAGGCGGACGGTTTTTGACACCGGCAGCACCACCGGGCGCAGGTGCAGATCATGGGAGCAGATGGGCACCACTGAGATGCTCTCAAGATCAGGATGGACCACTGGCCCGCCCGCAGACAGCGAGTAGCCTGTGGTGCCTGTGGCAGAAGCCACCAGGATGCCGTCCCCATGGTTTTTGTAGATCAGTTCGTCATCAGCATAAGCCCAGACACAAATGCTGCTGGGGTTATGCCCACGGGACACCGCCACATCATTCATCACCAAAGCTGTAAACCCATCATCCATGGTACACCGGAGCATCATCCGCTCTTCCAGGCGATAGTCGCCTTTGATCAGGCGCTCAGTGCCATTGCCTATCATCTCAGGCGCCAACTCAAGCAGGAAGCCGGTATGCCCCATGTTGATTCCAAGGACGGGCACACCTTGCTGGGCGGCCACTGGCAAACAACGGAGCAAGGTGCCATCCCCTCCAAAAGCAATGATGGCATTTATACCCACCGCGATATCCGAAAGCTCCGACCGGTCCCCCACTTTCAGCAGATCATGCAGCCAGCCGTCCAGACTCACCATGCACTTTCTGTCAATCAATGAGGCGGCAAACTTGCCCGCCGCTCTCACTGTATCCGGTTTGTGAGGATTAGCAAAAAGAAAGTAGCGTCTGTCCTGCACCTCTAAGCATCCTCCATCTGGGCATGATTATACCGTATATAATTTGAAATGACAAGGCACTTCACGCAAAAACCAACTGAATATCACATGGAATTTATACCGATTTCTGACAAATCCATCATCATGAGTGCAAGAATAAACAAAAGCGCGCAGTTTGTGCGCACTTGAAATATGATTTCATCAGAGTATAAAGCATGCAGGATTATGGCGGTGTGGTGTTGCCGCGATAGTATACCGCCTGTTTGGGCTCATACCTGTCACGGCTCACCTGTTTGCGTTCAACGACCTGTCCGTTCTGCAGCGTCTCAAGGTAGGTCACCACCACGTAGCCATCCTGAGCTTTGGATTTTTCCTTCTCCTCATTTTTGTAAGTCACGATGAGCCCGGTTTTATCCACCACATATTTGATTTCTATGGGTGGCGGGATGGTTTCCACTGTCTCTGAGACCATCCGGTAGCTGACCCCGTCCCCCAGGCTCAGGCCATAGAGCTTGATCTCCGTCACCAGGCGCTTGGAATTGCGCTTGGCAGGCCTTACCCGGGCGGCGATATAGATGTTGTCAGGGGTTGTGTTCTTAAAAGCGAAATCTATCTCCCTTCCGCCCTCCAAGTAAACGGTGGCATCCTGTCCCAGGTCTGAATAGCCTACTTTCTCAGAATGAATGGACCGTTTGACGATGGTGAGCCCTGCCGTCAACGCTGCCTGATATAGGGTGGTGCTGGACTGGCATACGCCACCGCCAATGCCGGTGACCAATTCGCCATAGACCTGTTCAGGCGCCTCAAAGAATCCGGCCTTGAGGGTTCTTGGCCCCACCACCTTGTTGAAGCTGAAGGTGTCCCCGGGCTTCAAGATCATGCCGTTCATGCGCGAGAGGGAAACGCGGATGTTGTTGTTGCGTTTTTCGTCCGATGAGGTGCTGATGTCCGTGCTGATGCTGGAGCGAAGCGCGGTTTTTCCCTTCAATTGCGCCACAGTGACGCTGGGCGGGATAGGCTCGCCCGTCAGCTCAAAATCACCCGACTGCCCTGTGGCAGCCCGCTCCATAATCTGGGCCTTGGCAGCAGAGATGTCAAATCGGTATCCCACCTGCTCTTGCTGATAGATAAAGGGCTGATTGTCATTGTCAGGCTGAAAGTGCATGATAGCGGCGTCCAACGGTTCCTTATTGATATAAGGGGCGATCTGCACCAGCATGCTCTCCAGCTGAGTATCGCTCAGCTCGCTCTGGGTCACCTGTTTTTGGTAAGGTGTGGTCTGCAGCTGCTCAATGGCTGCTTTTCTCATGTGGATGTCGCCGGTATGGGTCAATTGCCAGGCCTCGTTGAGAAGGCCATAGAGCTGGTTGTCATCCACAGTGATGCCAAGGCTGCCATAGTTGAGAGTGGCAAACACGTGGCTGCCGTATTTCAGGTTCATTGACCAGCTGTTCACCTTCTGGAGCATGTCGCCTCTGAGCTTCTCCAAGGCCTCCTGGGGCTTGAGACCGGATATGCTGATGCCATTGATGGTAATATTGGGGGCGTAAACCTCCTCATAGGGCGCAATCAAAGTTGCCACCTGACGATCCCTTAGGGCCTGCACGCCAAAAAATCCGCCGCCCGCTAGCAGCAGGATGAGGATCAGGACAAAGGGCCACTTGCGTATGCGCTTACCCCCTTGACGGGGCTTTTGAGGCCTTGGCCGAGGCGACGCGGCGTTTCTGGGCCTTGGCGGGCCGCCCTGTGATGGCGGATATCCCTGGGAAGGCCGCTGCTGCCACTGTTGCTGCTGTTGCTGCTGCGGAGATTGTGCATACTGATAGTGAATCCCCCCTTGGCCGGGGTGATGGGCCGTCTGCTGCGGCGGGTATGGCTGATTGGGGGGGAACTGGTTCATCGTCTTTTCCTATAAAGCTGCCGCGCTCATGCCTGGGCGGGGATCAGATCGGGCATCTTCTGATCCATGAAGGCCACAAACTCCTCCCGCGTGACGGTTTCCCTTTCGATCAGGAGGTTGGCCAGGCCATGAAGCTTGTCGATATGCTCCTTCAGGGTGTTCATCGCTACTTGATAGCATTTTTCAAGCAAGCTTGCCACCTCATGGTCGATCTTCCGGGCATAGTCCTCGCTGTATTCCCGGGACTGGCCAAACTCCATCCCCACGAATACCTCCTGGTCATTGCCCAGATAAACAGTACCCAGCGCGTCGCTCATGCCCAGCTTGGTCACCATCATGCGGATGACCTCCGTGGCCTTTTTGAGGTCGGACTGGGCGCCGGTGTATACATCATTCTCAATGATCTTGATCGCTGCGTGGCCGCCCAGCATCATGGACACCATCTGCAGCATTTTGCTCCGGCTTTGCATGTCAAATTCCTTTTCAGGAAGCGACAGGGTGAAGCCGCCCGCCCCGCCCCGGGGCACGATCGTGACGGTGTGCACCTCATCTGCCAGCGGCAGATAATGCCCTACCACCGCATGGCCAGCCTCGTGGTAGGCCACGATGCGCTTGTCCTCTTCCAGCACCTTGTGGCTTTTCTTCTCCGGGCCCATCTGCACCCGTTCCACCGCCTCAATCAGGTCGGCCTGGCTGATCTCTTTTTTCTTGCGTCGGGCCGCCACAATGGCAGCCTCGTTCATCACGTTTTCCAGATCGGCGCCGGTGGCAAAGGGGGTGCGCTTGGCGATGTTCTCCAGGTCTACGTCACTGCCCAGGGGCTTGCCCTTGGAGTGCACTTTCAGGATGGCCACCCGGCCATTGATGTCCGGGTAGTGCACAGTGACCTGGCGATCAAAACGGCCGGGCCTTAACAGCGCAGGGTCCAGGATGTCCCGCCGGTTGGTGGCGGCCATGACAATCACGCCCTCATTGGTGGTGAAGCCATCCATTTCAACCAGAAGCTGGTTGAGCGTCTGCTCCCGCTCATCATGGCCCCCGCCAAGGCCAGCGCCCCGGTGACGGCCAACAGCGTCAATTTCATCGATGAACACAATGCTGGGCGAAGAGCGCTTGGCCTGCTCAAACAGGTCCCGCACGCGGCTGGCACCGACACCCACAAACATCTCCACAAAGTCAGACCCGCTGATGGAGAAAAATGGCACCTTGGCCTCGCCGGCCACGGCCTTGGCCAAGAGGGTCTTGCCCGTGCCGGGCGGGCCCACCAACAGCACGCCCTTGGGAATCCGTGCGCCAAGCTCCAGATATTCCTTGGGATTCTTCAGGAAATCGACGATCTCTTTCAGCTCGTCCTTTTCCTCATCGGCGCCTGCCACATCAGCAAAGGTGATCTTGTTCTTGGTTGGATCTACCATGTTGGCGTGGCTTTTGCCGAAATTGAGCACCTTGCCCCCGCCGCCGGTCTGCTGGCGCATAATATAAAACCAGAACAGCATCACCAGCCCCATGGGCAGAAGATATGGCAGCATTTCCAGATACCAGGGGGTCACCACCGGGGGCAGGTAATCAATGGCAAAGCCCAGGTTGTTGATGCTCACCTGGTCTACGGGCACGCTATTGGCCGTGGCGTACATGGTGCGCACGGTGTCGATGAAATCAGCCCCGATGGTGGTTTCAAAGTCAAAGCGGGCGGGATAGTCGCTGACCGCCACCAGGCTCACTTTGTTGCGCCCGATGAGCTGATTGCCGCGGATGGACACCCGGTCCACCTCGTTTTGCTCAATCATCTTGAGCAGTTCTGGATAAGTGATGCGGTTGGTCGGCACCCTGACGCTGTCTGAAATAATAAAGGCCAGCAGCAGGAATGCCGCGATCATGATAACGTAGCCCAACGCACCGCGTGATTTGCGCAAAATCTAAGATCCTCCTTCACAGGGATTCATTGTTAAGTATACCACGCAAGGCAATTATTAGGCAATCCACCCGAAGCTTCAGTTTTCATAAGGAGGCTGCCGGCAAAAGGCTTGCCGGCAGCTGTAAAATCTTTGTGAATATTGGGGCTGAGGCGTAAGCTTAGGGATTAATGCGGGTCAGGCCTTCCATGCTGTAGGTGATGTTCATGATCATCTCAGGCGTGTCAACCGTGATGGCCTTGTATTCAGGGCCAGTATACTGCGCCATGCCGCCGATGTTGTAGACCTTGGTCATATCCCATCCGCGGGCCTTGAGGATGTTCATCAGCATGCCCACGCGACCACCGCTCTGGCACATGATGAAGAGGGTCTTGCCCTTGGGGAAGAGCGCCTCAAGGATCTCGTCGCTCTCCTCATATACCGGCACAGGCTCGGTGGGGGTGCCACCATACAGGTGGGGCAGGCTGGCATCTTCGTTTGCATCGGCGTTGAAGATCAGGCCAAAGAAGGGCACCACTTCAAAGTTGCGGAAGTGCTTCTTCATGTAGTCGTTGTGGTCGCGGGTATCGATATAGAAGATGTCGGAGCGGTTCAGGTATTCCAGCAGGTTGTGCGGCCCGATGGAGGAGCAGGTGGGGCCATAGTCGCCGGGGGTGCAGGGCACTTCCTCGGTGTCATCCTTGTTCTTCTTGAAGGTGCGGGTCTCATCCACAGGGGCGGGCAGCGGGGCCAGTTCAGCGCTTGCCACAGGGGCAGCAGCCGGGGCCTCTTCCTTCTCAGGCGCTGCCGCAGGGGCTTCGGCCTTCACCAGGGCGGGATCATTCGCGAAGAAGGGATCGGTCCCGTGGTGCTGGAAGATCGCATGGATCATGCGCAGGACGTTGTTGGTGGAAACCGTGGCGCCAGTGTAGACGTCCAGACCATATTCGCTGCGGCCTTCGCCTGCCTGGTAGTCCGCCAGCTCGATATCATCGGTGGTGGAGAGGCCTTTGAGCTGGGCATAGGTCTTGCCCACATAGTAGGGCAGGTATTCGGTCTTGATCAGGTCATAGGTCTGGCCGGAGGGGATGGGGTTGCTGTCGCCCCAGAAGCCGGCCAGATAATGTCCGGTGCTGTCCTTGTCAAAGGAAAGTGTGCGGATCTCCGCGTCATCCAGCAGCCCGCTTGAGGGCAGGGTCAGCTCAACAAAGGCTGTAGACCAGTAGTTGACGTCCGCGCTGCGGCAGGTGCAGGAGATGAAAACCACCTGATATTTGATGTAGTTGCGGGCAACGTACTTAAAGGGAACAAAGGCGTAGAAGTTGTCCTCTTCCTTGGGGCCGTCAATGTGGTTGATGGGGATGATGGCAACGGGGTTTGCCTTGGTGCCTTCTCCCAGGGCGGCGCTGGTGTTCAGGAACTCATTGATCTCATCCAGCGTCAGCGCGTTGGCGGAAACGGGGCTCAAGGGGGCAAACAGCGCGGCAACCAGCGCAAGCGCAAGGAACAGGGTCATAAATCTGCGTTTCTGGGCCATGGGGTCCTCCTTCAAGGAATTTTTATCATGTGTGTCTACCGTTGAAACGAGAATAAACGCTATGTGCGTTTTTGTCAATATTCAAAACTGTATACCGAAACGCCCTCAGGGACATTCATGGATCTCTGCCGCCTCATGCTCATAAAAGCGCGGGTGGAGCACGCCCACAAAGGGGAGGTTACGGTACTTTTCCTGATAATCAAGGCCATAGCCCACGACAAACTCATTGGGGATCTCAAAACAGGCGTAATCCACCTTCAACGCCACCTTGCGCCTTTCAGGCTTGTCGAGCAAGGTCACCAGGCGAACGGAGTTTGCACCCCGTTCCCCCAGCACTTTCTTGATGTAGGAAAGCGTGAGCCCGCTGTCAACGATGTCCTCCACCACCAAAACATCCTTGCCCAGTACATCGTGATCCAGATCCTTGAGAATACGGACCACGCCCGAGGTCTTGGTGCTGCTGCCGTAGCTGGAGATGGCCATGAAGTCCGTGGTCACAGGCAGATCCACCTGGCGGAGGAGGTCAGTAAAAAACATCACAGCGCCCTTTAAAATACATATAAAAACCGGGGATTTTCCAGCATAATCCCTGGTGATCTGCTGCCCCATGCCTTCGACAGCCTTTCTGATCTCATCTTGGCTGATGAGCACTTTCTCCAGATCCCGCTGTGCGGCCAATGCGTCCATATTCTACCCTTCCTCCGTCATTTGATGTAAATCCCCTGGCAGGGGCCCTTTGAAAACATACTGAATTCTATTTTGCGTCTTCTCATCCACCGCCGCGGTCTGGGCACAGCCCAGGCCGATAGCCCAGAGGACCTGATTCCCCCTGGCATACACTGGCCAGAAGCGCCTGAAAGGCAAGTCCACCTTCCGGTCACTCAGGTACTGTGCCATGCTCTGGGAACCCGTCATGCCCAGCGGAATGATCCGGTCCTCCCGGCACGCGTGCCGCAGCTGCGCGCCAGCCAGTTTACCCGCGTCAAAGGTCTGCACCCGCTTTCCATCCCCCAGCCCCTGGGCAGCTGGAACTTTTTCAAGATGCCCTGTCAATGGCATATGCCGCTGCTCAATATCAGCCGGGATGATGTGCAGGCGGCTGCGCGTGCACAGCGCGTGGGCATCGGCGGACAGATTCATTCTAACTGGCTTAGCCATATTTGGCAATGCGCACAGGGCATCTGTCTGCGGGCGGTCCAGATTGATTCCATATACACCGCATAGCCTGCGGATCAGGCGGCGCCTGAACGCCAGCGGTTGGGCCATAAAAGGCGCTGTCAGCAAAAACACCATGGGTGAAACCAGGCTGGCGCTGCGGATAAGCCAGCGGTCCTCAAACTGTGCCCAGGCTTCTTCCTCATCCCCGATGAGCTTTGCGGTTTGCGCCATGCGCACCAGGGCGCCCGGAGACAAGGCTTCTATTTCCGGTGAGATCCGGTAGCGGATGGCGTTTCTTAGCATGCGCTGGTCCTGGTTTGATTCATCCTCCACCCAGCTTTGACCGCGGCTTTTGAGATAGCCGATCAGGGCATCCTTTGAGGTCAGCAGAAGCGGCCGCCAGATGCACCCGCTCAATTCCCCCATGGCGGCAAGCCCCGAGGGCCCGGTGCCATGCATCAGCCGCATCAGCATGGTTTCCGCCTGGTCAAACGCGTGGTGGGCCAGAGCAAGAACCTCAGCGCCGGTTTCACGCATTGCTTCTTCAAACGCCGCATACCGCACCTGACGCGCTTGGGCTTCCAGGCTGCCGCCAGCGGGCACCTGAACATCCTTGATCCTCAAAGGAACTGCAAGGCCCTTCAGCAGAGCGGCAAGCCAATTCGCCTCATCATCAGCCCCGGCGCGCAGATGATGGTTGACGTGAACGCAGTGCACCTCAAAGCCTTCATCTTGCTTTAGATCAAGCAGCGCAAACAACAGCGCCAGGGAATCCGCGCCGCCAGAAAGACCCAGCAAGATGCTATCAGGCGCACCGATGGCCTTGTAAGAAGCCCCTATCCTGTCAAGCAGTGTCCTTGTCCCATTCATGCGTTCATTGTAGAGGGTTTATTCTGTGTTTTCAATATCCCCCTCCTTTGACAAGCCAACAAAAATATTTTCTGCAACATTGACTTTCTTTGACCTTAATGGGTATAATAGGAGTGTCAGAATGCTCTGATGTGATGAAGAACTAATTTTGAGGAGGCAAAGATTTATGTTCACCATGATCCCCTATCGCCGGTATCTGTCAAGCCCGGCCAAAGTGCTGGATTCCATGCTGTCGGATTCTTTTTTCCGCCCAATGAGCGATTCCCTCTTGGCCAACGGTTTCCGGGTTGATATCCGTGAAAAGGGCGACGCTTACCTAATGGAAGCAGAGCTTCCCGGCATGACAGAAGACCAGATCAACCTAACCGTGGATGACAATATGCTGACCATCAGCGCCGACATCCAGACCGAGGACAAGCAGGAGGACGGCAACCGCTACTATTGCGAGCGCAGAACCGGACATGTGGAGCGCAGTTTCAACCTGGACGGCATCGATGTGGAAAGCATCGAGGCCAACTATAAGAACGGCATCCTATATGTCACCCTGCCCAAGGATAAACCCGTGGAAAAAACCGTCCGGAAGATCGCCATCAAAAGCGATGAGGCAAAGCTGGAAGCGGGCGAAAGCAAGTAATCCCACAGACCAGTCACCAGGGGCTTTCAATAAGGAAGGCCCCTTTTTACTGGCCTGCCCTTGACGCCCGTTGGCGCTGACGGTACAATTCCCTCACAGACTGGTTGCGAAGGGATACGATATGAAACTGCTTAATCAATTGGAACGGAAGCTCTACCGGCTGCGCATTGTGCCGTTTTTTCAGTATATCATCTTTGCCATGGCCGGCATTTATGTGCTGGATCTCCTGTTTCCAACCTTTCACCTGGTCACCAGGCTGTCTCTGTTCACAGCGCCTGTTTTCAGGGGGGAAGTATGGCGCCTGGTCACCTTCCTGATTGTACCGCCCTTTGGCAGGATTTTTGAGACCGCATTAAGCCTTTACTTCTTTTATTTTATTGGCACAGCGCTGGAAAGCCGCTGGGGGCCCAGGCGCTTTTTGTTGTTCTATGCTTTTGGGGCTGTCTTTGCCATCATCGCCGCCCTGTTGACAGGCTACGGCACCAACCTTTACCTCAACCTCTCCTTGTTTTTCGCCTTTGCCATCATGAACCCGGACTACCAGATCCTGCTGTTTTTTGTGTTGCCGATCAAAGTCAAATGGCTGGCCCTGCTCAATCTCCTTTTTTACATCGCCAGCCTTATCAATGGCCCCTGGTTTACCCGGGCTGCCATCATCGCCAGCTTCCTCCACATCATTCTGTTTTTTGGGGGTGACCTGCTCAATACTGCCCGAAGCTCCATCAGCCAGTGGAAACGGCGGCAGCAGTTCAGAAAGAACAGCCGCTGAAGGACAGCAGCAAAAAAGCGCCCGCAAAGGCGCTTCAGACTGAAGACAAAGTCCCGGCCCTATGTAGCTGGGATTTTGTTGTTTTTCT
>ENA-UOOM01002451-UOOM01002451.1-fermentation-metagenome-genome-assembly--contig:-NODE-2451-length-15294-cov-9.239320_pt1 | contig 15294 bp, 17 predicted proteins | sample MGYA00245781_ERZ724031 | MGnify/ENA primary metagenome ERZ724031 (study PRJEB28704, sample SAMN03018317) | fermentation metagenome | biome: anthropogenic terrestrial biome; feature: soil; material... | reverse complement strand
TTTTTTTCGACTGATAGTAAGCCGCTTTATACAAAAGGCAGTATTTCCATGGAAAAATTGCAGTTTTTGAAAAAAAGTGTTGACGAAGCGGGCAGGTTGTGGCATAATAGTTTTTGCGTAATCGCTATGAATCAGTAGCTCAGTTGGATAGAGCAACGGCCTTCTAAGCCGTGGGTCGGGGGTTCGAATCCCTCCTGGTTCAGAGTCTGCGGGTGTAGTTCAATGGTAGAACGTCAGCCTTCCAAGCTGAACACGTGAGTTCGATTCTCATCACCCGCTTATTTTTATAGCATTTGTAATTTGGCCCATGCCCAGTGTTTTTGTGGGGGTGGGGGATAATTTTTTTTGGTGCATTGTCGGCTCATAAAGGAGCCTTTTCATATTTATGGGGCTTTGTTTTTGACAATGGATTGCAGGAAACGTAGAATGCAAGTTATCGTGCGGGCGTGGCGGAATTGGCAGACGCGCCAGATTTAGGTTCTGGTATCTCTGATGTGCAGGTTCAAGTCCTGTCGCCCGCACCAAAAGAATAGTGTAAAAAAGATATTATCGGCAGAAATGCCGATGATATCGCCCTTTTCAGGGGTTTTTATCCTCAAAAATAGGCGTTTTTTTAGAGTGCATTTTCGTGGTTATCATTTAGTGCTTTTTCGGGTGTCAGTGTATTCGAACTATCACGATTTTAAACATAATAAGCTCTAAAACAAAAGTACATAGTGGAAAAATAAAAAGTAGCGCCCTTTTTACCAATCGCTACAAACCCAGTGTTTAAGCCACTTATAAGCCATTTTAAGAATGGCTTTGCGACCTTTCAAAAAAGGGCGCCACTCTTTACAACCAAATAAAATGTAAGTAAGGCCCTGATTTCAATAATAAGAAATCAGGGCCTTTTTTGCGTTTTAGAAGAAAGGAACTAAAATCAATGAATATGACCTGAAATACAGCTGTTACCCCTCACATATATGAGTAGCGCCCTTTTTGACCAAAAGATTTAACAAGGGTTTCAAAAAGGGCGCTACTTCAAATTAAGGCCAAGTCTACGGAGAAATCCAAGGCTTGGTCTTTTTTTATTTCCGCTAAAAATCGAAAGGAATGAGAACAATGTCACGTAGCTTTATGTACGGCACAAGATTACAAGAAATAGAACAAATGATGATGTCTGTTCCTAATTTTTCACCCAGAGGGAAAGGAATGGTTATTATGGGAAAGAAAACGATTGATGAAAAAGAAGAATTTAAGAAATGCGATTACTGCAGTGAATTTGCAAAGGGAGCCTGCACAGCTTCTCACTGCCTATATATGACGGAACGGATTGGCTATGGGCAGATTCATTATCACCATATTGTGGCTGACCGCTTTTCTGATTTCTCGAACAGATTTTTTAAGAAAAGATTACGACAGATCGTCCGCAGCTTTCGTGGCGAATGGTTTCTATCCTCTTATCATAAGGACAGGTACTCCTACCTCAAAGAAAGCAGTTCCCTCACACTGAAACGAAAAAGCGAACAGCTTGCCATCATATATATCCTGTCGGCACATGAGGAACTATGGGATAGAGCCAAAGATCATATCCACCATAAAGCAATCGAATTGGATAAAATCAGCCTCAAGGGAATCAGCACAAACGGATATGCTCTATACCAAGCCGCCAGAACCATTATGACCGGAAAATCTTATATTCAAATAACCGAGCTTGCCGATGATAGCTTAATTTCTGCATATGCATTCAAGGCAATTATCAATGCCTTTATGATTGCAAAATATGGTGATGAGATTATGACTGTGAGACAGTAAAAAAGAGCCTGCCAAGACAGACTCTCACGGTTACTTTGAATAGGTCATTAAATCACTGATATCACAGTCTAAAACAAAACAGATGCGAGTCAGTACATCAACATCCATACGCTCAATGTTTCCATTATACCATTTATCAGCGACTTCAAAACGAACATCAGCAAGACGAGCTAAAGCACTGCGTGTTAACTTCTTTTCATCCATGATTTTCTTAATATGAAAGGATATTTTGCCGTAGTCCTTTATTTCAAAAATCGAATTTGCGTTACTCATATTTCTCACCTCTCTATAAATAGTCTATCTAAATTTATTACACTTGACTATATACATATAAATAGATACTATGTATATAGTATTATAAAGGAGGCATAAAACTATGCAGAAAAAAGAAAACGCACTATGCTTTAGTGGTCATCGAAGTGAAAAGCTACCAAACACGCAAGACGAAATGGAAAAATTGAAATTAAAACTATGGGAGGAAATCGACAAAGCAATAGAAAATGGCATTGACACATTCTATTTCGGAGCTTGCTATGGCTTTGACTTACTGTGTGCAGATATTGTAGCAAAGCGAAAACGAGTTATTAAAACGAGCGATCCCAAAATCATTAAGCTAATTGCCGTAACACCATTTGAAAATCAAGCCATCCGCTGGAAAGAAGCAGACAGAGAAACCTATTATGATACCCTTCCCTATTGTGATGAGGTCATTACACTAAATACGCACTATAAACAAGGCTGCTATCATGAGAGAAATCGCTACATGGTAGACAGATGCAGTAAAATGATTTGCTACTATGATGGAGGAAGCGGAGGAACAGCGTACACAGTGGGCTATGCAAAAGCAAATGGTTTGGAAATTACGAACATATATGAAAGCTAACGATTAGAGTCACTCACTTGAGTGGCTCTTTTCTTATACCCAAAATCAAAAATGGAGGAATTATATGAACTTTAAAATTAAAACAGAACAAGGCAGCACCTATTTAGAGTTACCTTGCAGAGAAGATAGAATTGCAGAATTTTGCAAAGCAGTCGGTATCCCCAATACATCTGCCACCGAGGTTGCAGTAGAGGGTGTGTATCCAAGTGACAGAGCAAACATCTTGCTTCAAGATAAGACCTTCAACTTAGACAAGCTAAACTACCTCGCCAAAAGACTGGATAGCTTTGATGAAAATGAAATGACCACATTCTATGCAGTAGCCTACGGTGAAAAGCTTGACAATATAGACAGCCTTATCAACCTGACATTTAACACCCACTGTGCCAGCGTTGTTAGGGATTTCAGCGACCTTGACACCATAGGTAAGGATATGTACCTCACTGAGCAAGGTGGAACCACCATGGAGGAATTAAACCGACTGAATGGCGAGGAATACTTTAAATCAGTTATTGCCGACAATCTAAATCCCACTGTCACACCTTATGGAATCATCTTCAAAAACAAAAATAAGTTTGAGCAAGTATATGACGGCATCCACTTCCCCGAATATTACTGGGAAGAAAATATGGGAACCGTCACACTGAGCAAGGATGGCTTTGCGGAATACCTCTACCTGCCTTATGTGGAAACGGAACTGACCAAAGCACTGGAACGATTGGGTGCAGCCTATGTTACCGAGTGTGAAATAACATCGGAATGTGATTATTTTAATAATGAGATGAAGAATATCCTCAAAACCTTATCGAAAAACAGCCAAGAGGAATTAAACAGCATCAATCATATTGCCGAAAGAATTGCTGAAATGGGTACAAAAGAAATACCATACCCCAACAATCTCACAGGTGGCTTACAACCAAAAACCCTTCAAGACCTTGATGCAATTTTCGATAGTGCCTACGAGTTTGAAATGTTCGATGGTATTTACAATGCTGAGGATTACGGCAGATATATGATCTGTGAAAGTGGTCACTTCGAGTACGATGAGAACTTGGATGATTATATTGACTTTCAGAAATATGGCAGTCAGCGATTGCAAAATGAGAACGGAGCATTCATCAACCATGGGTATATCCTCTACTATGGCTACAATCAAGACCTCTCCGAAATGCTCTCTGAAATCGGAATTGAAATCCCGTCACAGCAAACGCAAACTCTCAAGTTCTATATGCCTCTCCACACCACCACTTATCAGGACGAAAATATGTATGGCTACATGGAGCAGTTGGATGAGGGAATCGAACTTACCTCATATGATATTGCAAAGTTCGAGGATGAAATTTTAGAAGCCATTCAAGAAAATGCTCTGCCCGAGGAAAGTGAGCGAGGGCTGATGAAATATTACGGAGATAACGATTCCGTTAATGCCAAGGTGAAACGCTATGATTTTTCGGTGGAAGTTGTCGGTGACGAGCTGATGGGTCTTGCTACCTTAGAACTGAATGCTCCTCTTGACGATAAGGAAATGTCAAGAATTAAAAGTGAAATTGAGGGGCAATGTTCAGATGGTTGGGGCGAAGGCTTCGAGCAGCGAGAAATTAAATGCGGTGACAGAGATGTCTATGTGAGCTTCTGGCAGAGCAAAAACTGGAGCTTGCAAACTGCCGAAGAACTTGGAATCAGTCAGCCAAAGCAAGAATTGACGATGGGGGGAATGTAAAATGCGAGGATTCCCAACACGAGAACAATTAAATAGAATTAAGGAGCGATACCCTATCGGCACAGTCATTGAATTGGCTGCAGATATGGAAGATGACTACAACCCAATCCCCAAGGGTATGCAGGGCGAGGTTATTGGTATTGACGATATTGGCACCTTGCATATGAAATGGCAGAACGGAAGTGGTCTTGGAGTGGTGGTTGGTAAAGACAGCTTCAAGGTTATTAGCAAACCCGAAGAACCCGAAATTGCAGAACCTAAACACGAGATTGGAGGTATGAGCCTATGAGAGTTTTAAAAGCACAAGCCTATAACCCCAAAAACGAAGCCTTTGCAGATGTTGAGCTTCCTGCAAGCTATGAGGAATTAGAAGATACCTTGCAGATGATAAACGGCACTAATGAAAGCTGTGCTGCCGATATCAAATACTTTCTTGGAGATATGAATCTTCTTGAAAACAAGGAAATGCTGTCCTGCAGTCTTTATGAGATGAACTATTTTGCCAGCTTGGTGGATAAAATGAATGATTATGAAAAGGTGCAGTTTGCAGGTCTTGTAGAGGCTGAGGGGTCAGAATATCCCAATATGAAAGAAATTATCAACCTTGCACTTAACGCTCCCACCCTCGACTACTACCATGCACCTGCCATCTCCGATAAGGACTTGGGTGAGTTCTATATCGACAATGAACTGCTTCCACAGCTTGCCGACTTGGACAGCCTTACCGATGAGCAGTACGACTGGATATGTGACCATTTGGATAAAGAAAAAATCGGCAAGGAAATGCGAGAGCAAGAACACGGTGTCTTTACCATCACCGGATACTTTGTAAAAAACGAGGAAATCAAACAAATCTACAATGGAGATCCTGTTGTGCCAAAGCCTTGTGATTACATCTTCCGATTGGAGTTTGCCCTCATTCCCGAGGGTGACGAGCCAAACGACCAAAACACACTCAGCCTAAAGCTACCCGCAGCTACTGCCGACATTCAAAGAGCCTTGGAGGAAATTGGTGCAGAAAGTATGGATGACTGTTGCTTCTATGGCTATGAAAGCTTGGTAGTTCCTCAACTTGCCGATTGCTATACGGATAACGATGGTTTCAATATTCTCAATCACCTTGCCGAAAAAATCAATCGCTTTAACGGCGATGAACTTGCAAAGTATAAGGCAATGCTTGAAGCTGCCCAGTGCAAGGATATTGAAACAGCTCTATCTGTCTATGAAAAAATGGATGAATTCATCCTCGACCGAAGCTGTACCACAGCCACCGATTATGTAGATAAGGTACTCGAAAGTCTCGATTTGCCGATGAAAGAACAATTTAGCTTCTATCTATCCAAGGATGGATATGGCAAAGCCTTGATGCAGTATAACGGTGTGGATACTACCTCCTATGGAATGTTAATTCCGGATGACGGTATCCGTCTATCCGAGCAAATCAAAAAGCAAACTCCAAGTATAGAAATGACTATGTCGATGTAACCGACTGAAAAATTAAATATTGAAACGAAGGCCGTCCTATTGGTGCAGATGCACTGATGGGGCGGCCTTTTTTGTTTTCCCAAGAAGGTGGTGAACGGATGGAAGAAAAGAATATTAAAAAAGCATTTTTACAATATCTCAGTTTTGGTCATTGCGGACAGCGAAATGCTGTTACAAGCAAAGAACTTGAACGATTGTTTGGAATTACCGGCAGTACAGTACGGCAGCTTGTAAATATGCTTCGTTGCGAGGGAAATCCGATTTGCAGTGATTCTGCCGGATATTATTATGCCGAAACAGAATTGGAGCTTAAACACAGCATTGGACACTTATATAGCCGAGCTATGAACATCATCAAAGCTCGAAACGGACTTATTAAATCTCAAGACCTTTTTAATGAAAATATACAGATGTCTATTACAGAAAAAGAAAACACTACTATCCATTAAGTCCGATTGTTACTGATTTTTATTCAGAAACAATCGGACTTTTTTTATTTCCACGAAAGTGAGGTGACCACTATTTGATTAAAAGTATTATCAGCTGGGTGGGTGGAAAAGCAAAGCTCATGTGGCTGATTAACCTACTTGCACCACCGAGGTATGAACGCAGCGTGGATGTCTTTGGGGGCAGTGGAACGGTTACTTTAAACCTCGACTGTCCCCCAAGTACACTCAAGGTATATAACGATTTTAACGCAAATCTCGTAAACCTTATGCGGTGTGCCAGAGATAAGCCCTTAGCTCTGATTCATGAAATCGGCTTTCTCACTCTCAATGCCCGTGATGACTTTGAGATGTATAAAAAATTCGTTGAAAAAGAAGAGTTTAGCGATGCCGATTTGCAAAAGGAACTGGAGCTTACCGAGATTATGCTCTCCCCACCCAATGCCGATGAAGCAAAAAAACTGCTCTTAAAAACTGCTGAGGAAAAGGATGTGAAGAAAGCCGCCTCCTACTATAAGCTATTGCGATACAGTTTTAATGCCAACGGCGAAACCTTTGGTGGCAAGAAATGCGATGTTCGTAGGTTCTTTGTGGACCTGTGGAACTTCAGCAAAAAGTTTGCTGACATCACCATTGAGAACAAGGACTTTGAAGCGCTCATCAAGCAATATGACAGATCAAATGGCTTCATCTACTGCGATCCTCCCTACTATCAAGCTGAAGGGTTTTACAAAACCCCTGTACCATTTGGAAAAGAGGATCATATCCGCTTGCACGATGTTTTGGCAAAAGCCGAGGGTTATGTGATGGTCAGCTATAATAATTCCCCCGAAATTGTAGAGCTGTATCAGGATTTCTATATCTTCTACACCACAAGAGCCAACTCTATGTCCCACAAGGAGGGCGAGGTTTATGAAGAACTCATTATGACCAACTACGATCCCAGACCATTTTTACAGCAGAAAAACCATCAGATGAATCTCTTCTCTTTCCTAAACTTTTGGACAGAGGGAGATTACAAGCTCATTCATTCGCCTGCGAAGGCTTTGAAAATATACAAATAAGAGAGGTATTTTATTATGAAAAACACAAAGCAGAACAACGGTCTTTTGGTAGAAAACGAAATCATTGAAAAGGCAGAGCTTGGCGACAATGTAAAGCTTGTTGCCACCGACCACCTTATCGTCCTCACAAAAGCCAAAATGACAGCAATGGATGTAGTTAAAACCATTGATTCCATGTCCACTCTGCTATATAGCCTTATTGATGGCTTGGCAGAATGCTGTGGCGAGTGTGATGGCTGTGACCACTGTGATGACTTGGACTTTGAGCCTATTCACTTGCCGGATGAAGTGCTTGAAATTGCAAGTATTCCCAGTGGAACAAAACTTGCCGCCTTTGTAGAAGAAGATGGTGGTGTGGTTCACATTGAACCGGCTGAGTATGACTATGACATCTCAGATGTTCCTCCGCATTTGCTTGCTACCTTTTCAGATTATGGCATTTGCCTTGGCGAACTTGATGCGCTCCTTATTGAAAACGAGGTGCTTTAATGGATAAAAAATATGTTTACCCATACAGCTTGCTTGAAGCCAAGCGAAACGGAGAACTTACGCAATACCGAGAGTCATTCAAAGAGAATGTCCGCTGTGCAAATGCCATAAAAGAAGCAATTAACCAAAACTTCGATGGAATGCACTTAAATCACGATGTGGCAAAGCCTGTCATTGCCGAGTTTGGCTATGACCGAGTGAACTTTGTGCTTGCCAATACTCTGCAGCAGTTTGAACATGACGGCAGATTTTCAAGGGATAACAAGGAATGGGCAAAGGGATTTTTTATCCCCAAAAGCAAAGCCAACAACCGTAATTATGAATTTATGGTTACAAGCCACCCTGCTGTACTTGATGGTTTTGCAAATCTTGCGAGAAAAGAATATGACAGTCTAAACCTTTGGAATCCCACCCACTGCAATGATAAGACACATCTTGATTACACCGGAAAGGTTATGGTGCTAAATCCCAAGTGCTTAAAAGATGAGTACAAAAACCCCAAGGATCAGCTTGTTTTGTGTGAGCATGGCTTTGGCTGCAGTCCCACAGCAAGTGGCAGAAAGGTGTTCGGCAGATTTCTTTCGGATGGTGAAAAGTGTCAGTATGACCGCAGTGATTTCATCGGTGAGCTGAGAGAGGAATTTATGCCGGATTGGGCAAGAGAAAAGGTACAGGCGATGACAGAGCCTCTGCAGTCCTCTCCTGCCATGGGAGGAATTGAAATGAAGTAGATTGGAGGACATCATGGAGAGCGTAAAACTCAAAAACAGCATTATCTATTACTATGGCACACCGACAGGCTACCTAAAGGATGGCAAGGCAAATCTCGACAGCTCGTTTCTCTGTGATGAACTGAAAGACTGGTGCAAGGAAAAGAGATTGGAGCCTTGCTTTTCTGATGGTATTTTCGAGGTGCTTGCCCAAAAGGAGGATGTGTCCCAGTTTATGAAAAGTGAAGAAACTCTAAAGAATGTCCGAATTTGGCAACTAAAAGCCGATTCGGACTTTTCTATGCGATTTATCTCATTTGATGAGTTTAAGGAGAGGTTTGGCGAACCAAATAAAAACAGCTTTGAAGTGGTCTTTGACGGAAGTCTACCCACTAACAACCTCGACATGATCTATGAGATATGCAACCTTAATCACCCTAAAGGTTATCACGGTCACTCACTGTCTATGTCCGACGTAGTGGAGATTTATGACGAGAACGGCAGTGAGTTTCACTATGTGGATCGGTTTGGGTTTAAGGAAATCAGCTTTGAGCCGTCAGAGCAGGCACAAGGCTTTGATATGAAAATGGAACTTTAAATCAGGAGGTATTAAATGAAACACAACAACAATTTTGAGCTTGATGTGAGAGTAACTCCCGTTAAAAATAGCGCAAATGTCAAGGCATACGCTTCGGTAAATATCGGCAGTGCCTTTGCTGTCAAGAACCTTCGTATCATTGGGGGGAACAAAGGACTTTTTGTGGCGATGCCCAGCGTGAAAAACCATAAGGGCGAGTATGATGACATCTTCTTTCCTATTAGCAAGGAAAGCCGTGCTGCCCTTAATAATGCAGTAATTTCTGCCTATGAGTAAAAGCTCGAAATGGCAGAAACTCCTGAACAGGAGCAGTCAAATGAACCTGTAATGTCAATGTAACCCCACTTAGACAAATCATAAACAATTAAACTTTTGGAGGAAAAACACCATGAAAATGATTAAGAACATGATTACCAAGGCAAAGAATGCATTAGGTAATATGGCAGTGAAGGCAAGCACCTTCCTTATGTTTCAGAAGAACAAAATGCGCCTTGCGGTAGGGAACAACAGCGGTGAAAACTATATCGATAGTGCTGTAAAAATCCTAATTGCCGTGGTTTTGGGAGGTCTGCTTCTTGCAGGTCTTTATGCATTGTTCGGAGATGTGGTTATGCCTACGCTCAAGAGCAAGATTCAGGAAATGTTCAACTATAAGGGTTAATGGAGGCAGAGCATGAAAGAGAAACTGAAAAAATCAGCTTCTTTGCTCTTAATCCTTTGCCTTGTTCTCTCTGTATTTGGTGGCAGTGCTTATGCTGTCCACCGATACTTTGAGGACGCCAAAGGACACTGGGCAGAAGAAGCAATCAAAACACTCACAGAACAGGGTATTATCGCAGGATTTCCCGATGGTCTTTGTCATCCCGATGAAATCATCACAAGGGCTGAATTCGCAACACTGCTTGCAAAAACTATGACTAAAAATATTGAAGTAACCGAAACGAACAATCTGTTCACTGATATAGATGGACATTGGGCGGAGCAAAGCATCCTCTATCTGGTGGAACAAAAAATCATTGTCGCAGATGATTATGAAAACAAGCTGTTTGCACCCAATAAGCCAATCACCCGTTTAGAAATGGTAAAAATGCTTGTTCGTGCCTTGGGCGATAACCGCCATAGTGCAGATTGTCTCTGTGACTTAGATTTTACCGACATCAGTCTCCTCGAAAAAGAGGATCAGATGTATCTCTGTATTGGTGAAAAATACTTTATCATTAAAGGCTACTCTGATAAAACGGCAAAGCCAAATGGCAATGCTACTCGTGGCGAAGCCTTTGAAATGCTTGTAAAAGAGGAACAAGCCAAGGATAAACTGGAACAGGAACGGCAAAAACCACCTGTAAGCAAGCCGGAGGATAAACCCTCGGGTGGTGGAAATGGCGGTGGTGGTTCTTCCTATGTTCCGTCTCCCCAGTTTTCCTTTAACATTCCCGAAAACTGTTATGTGGGCGATGAAATTAAAATTGCACCCACAAGCAAATATGTAAGCGCTGTTTCTTGGAGTGTGATGAGGGATGAAATCCCAGTGGAGCTTGCCACAGCCTTTGAGGGAGAACTCAGTAAAGAGGGCGGTACGCTGAAAGTAAAGAAAATTGGTAAATACACCATTACCGCTGTTGCTAAAAACAGCCGTGGCAGAGAAATTACCCATTGCCAAACCATTACGGTATACCCGGTGGTAACCGCGAAATTTACTTTACCCGAAACAGCCCACACCGACACAAGCCTTGCGGTAGATTTGAAAACTGAAAATCTCGGTGAAAGTAAAGTTGTGTGGTCCGTAACCAAAGACGGAGAAGCCTCCGATCTTACCAAAGCCATTACAGGCGAGCTTGGAAACACAGGCGGCACCATTCAGTTTAAGGAGCATGGCAGTTACACCCTAACGGCAGCCATTACCGATACCCTTGGAAAAGTGACCTCTGTTTCCCAAAGTGTAGTGGTGTATCCGGTGGCTGAAGTAAAGCTAAAACTGCCGAACCTTTCTCATACGGATAAAACGGTTACCTTACAGACAGAGAGCAAAAATGCCAAAGAGCTGACAGCTCATTGGACACTGACAAAGGATGGCACTCCTGTGGAGCTTGAAAGCCAAATTGAGGGCAATGTAAGCCTCGCCGACAGCAATATCCGCTTCAAGGAAAAAGGTGTCTATCAGCTGACGGTTACCCTGACAGACAAGACTGCCAGAGCTTTTACTGATACTACAAAAATTACTGTCTATCCTTTGGGTGCTGTTGGATTTTATCTCCCCTCTATTTTGCATACCGATGATACGGTAAAGGTAGAAACAACCCTTGCGGAAATCGGAGCGAAAACTGCAGCTTGGACAGTAACTAAGAACGGCAAGGAAATCACCCTTGCCGACGCCATTACAGGAACACTCACCAATGATGGTGGCAGCATCCGTTTTAAGTACAAGGGTGAATATGTGCTGAAATGCTCCTTTACCGATGATGGTGGCAGAAAGTATGCCTATGAGCAAGCGCTCAAAGTATATCCCGTTCCGACTGTCACCTATACACAACCAAAGCTCATTCATACCGATACCGAGGTTAAAATATACACCACTGTTACTGACTTAGATGGTTTGACCTTGGAGTGGCTTGTGGACAACAGCTTTGGCTATCAGGACTGGGACACCTTCGTGACAGGAAAACTCAACAACGAGGGTGGTAACATCCACTTTAAGCGAGCAGGCATTTATGAGCTTGTGGCAAGAACCACCGATGAAACCGGCAGAGTTTTTCTCTTTGAGCCTAAGAACAAAACGGAGATGCTTCCTGTTCTAACCCTTGGCTTCACCTTGCCAAAGGTTGCTTACACCGATACCCAAATTGATGTCAGGACAAACGGTCACAACAACACCCTACCTGTGGAATGGTCTATCACAAAGGATGGCAAGAGCGTTGCAATTTCCTCTGTCATTGAGGGGGAACTCAATAAATTGGGAGGAAAGGTGCGTTTTACCTCTCATGGTGAATATGTAATGACCGCCAAGATGACGGATCTGCTTGGCAGAAGCTATTCCCACAGTGAAAGCATAACCATTATGCCGATTGTAGATTTTGCCTTTACAATGCCAGATAGTGTGCATTACGGAAAGCCTTTGGAGGTGAAAATCAGCAAGTCTTTACACACTGAAAAGGCAGAAATTCAGTGGACGCTTACCAAGAACGGTGAGACTTGCTTCTATGTGGGTGAGCTTTCCAAAAACGGTGGCACCATTGAAATTCATGATACAGGTGATTTTGTTTTAACTGCAGTTGCAACCGACAGCTTGGACAGAGAGTGCAGATATTCCCAAAATATCACTGTAATAAACACAGCACCTACCATTGACAGCTTTACCGTGAATCCCACAAGAACTGCCAAGGACGGAAAATTTCTCGTAAATATTTCTGCTACTGCAACCGATGCCGAGGATCATAAAACTACACTTGAATGGCAGGGCAAATCCGAGGACGGCTATTATCCTGTGGGAACTCACACTGTAAAAGTAAGGGCAAAGGACTCTGCCGGAGCTTACTCAGAATGGGTAAGCAAGAGCTTCACCATTGTGAGCAACATTCCCACAGCAACCCTCACTGCAACACCTACCCGAACCGCAAAGGATGGCAAGTTCCTTGTGGATATTTCTGCTGCAAGCAATGATGCCGATGGAGATGCCGTCACCTTGGAATGGGAGAACAAAACTGTCGACAGCTACTATGCCATTGGTACTCACACCGTAAAGGTACGAGCAAAGGACTCCACAGGAGCTTACTCAGAATGGGTAAGCAAAAGCTTTACTGTTGCAAACTCTGCTCCCGCTCGTCCTGTGATTACAAGAACCCCAAGTGGCAACAGCGTAGTGCCGGGTACACCACTCACCATCACAGCGAGCAGCACAGATGCAGACGGCGATGTCATTACCTATGTATGGGAAGGCAGACCGAATGAAACCTCTACCTATCCTTTGGGAAAAAATACTATCCGAGTAAAAGCAGTAGACAGCACAGGTGCAGAATCTCCTTGGGTAGCCATCGTGTTCTTCGTAATGGATAGTAACGGCAGCGGTGGAATGATGCTGACAGGACCTAACTCTACCATCAACGAAAATGGCATCGAAGGTGCAACCATTACAAAATACACATTTAATGTGCCTGCGGTCAGTGGTCATAGCGGTAACGACTATGGCAGAGTGCGTGGCTATAATGTGCTTACACAGCAGTGGGAACAGCTTGATTACGGCACCACTACCAATGGTATCTCCTTTACAAGAAACCTAAGCAGTGGGATGTATTCTAAGTTGGAGTTTTACTACTATACCAATCATGACTGTATGTACAACAAGTCAAATATAACCTATACCGTTGAGTATTACTTTGAGTAACAGCCTATGAATGTAATTGTCCAGGCTGTTTTACTCACAGCATTTTTAACCTATGCCGCCATAATGGATTGCAAGAAAAGAGAAATCCCCGATGTCCTGTGTCTTTGGATTTCTCTTTTGTTCCTTTTAGACTTTCACCTTGTTAATCTCTTAGGGCTTGGCATTGCCCTCATCCTATGGCTGACAGCAGTCTACATTGCTCCCGACAAATTGGGTGGAGGAGATATCAAGCTCTGTGCGGCCGTCAGCATTGTCATAGGCTTTACCGCTACAACCTGTGGCATCATCATCGGATTTGGCATAGTGAGTCTTGTTTGGCTTGCTATGCTGTTTCGCAAAACAAAGCAAGAGGTGGAGAACTGCTCTCTGCCTCTTGCTCCCTTTTTTGGGCTTGGATTTTTAATCACTTACTTTATAGAAATCGGAGGTTGACTCGTATGAAAAAGCTTAAAAACAAAAAGAGCATTGTGGCACTTTGTGTCATCGTTCCCATTGCCACCGCACTTGCCTTTGTGCCGAAAATTGTGGCTGAATGCATGAAAAGAAATTATACATCTACATCATTTTAAGGAGGAATTAACCCATGAAATTTTTGAAAAACAGAACCACTGTCGGTATTCTTTGCATTGTTTTGTCCCTTGTGGTTTGCTTTGGCATTACACCGCTTTTTAACCAAAGCATCAGCCAAAAAACCGAGATTGTGCGAGTGGCAAAGGAAATCAAACAGGGTGATGAAATTACCAAGGATATGGTGCAGACCGTAGAAGTCGGTAGCTATAACCTGCCCGAAAACATCATCAAGACCAAAGAAACGGTTATCGGCACATTCGCAACGGCTGACTTTGCAGTTGGTGACTACATTCTAAACGCCAAGGTGTCCAAAACACCCGCCTATGAAAATGCCTATCTATATAACCTTGACGGCACCAAGCAGGCAATCTCACTTACCCTTAAAACCTTTGCAGGTGGTCTTTCGGGCAAGCTGCAGTCCGGGGATATTGTGTCGGTAATTGCTCCCGATTTCAGAGAGCAAGGCTTGACTGTCATTCCTCCCGAGCTTAAATATGTTGAGGTCATCTCTGTCACAGCACCAAGCGGATATGATGCCAACACAGGTGAAAAGACAAAATCCGAAGATGACCGAGAACTGCCCTCTACTGTAACACTGCTTGTCACTCCCGAACAGGGTAATATCTTAGCTGAACTTGAAGCCGAGGGTAAGAGTCATCTCTCCCTCGTTTTTAGAGGTGACAACAAACAGGCACAGGAATTTATCACAATCCAGGAAAAAGTCATTAATAAAATTCATCATCCCGATTTGGTAGAAAACGCTGTGCCTCAAGCATTGGAACAATCTAATGAAAACAAGAATCCTGACGCAGGAGAAAGCAAGGGTGAATAATGAATTTCAAAAAAAACTCCATATTCGGTAAAATCGATAAAGCGGCGCTGCCAAAGGAGAAAGTCCTCCACGGTGGAGTTCTTGCTGTTTGGGGCAGTCCCGCCAGTGGCAAAACCACAGTAGCAACCAAGATTGCAAAATACCTTGCAGACAAAAAGAAAAATGTAGTGCTTTTACTTTGCGATATGACCTCACCTATGCTTCCCTGCATTTGCCCGCCATCAGACTTGGAATGTGAAAGGTCGTTGGGCAGTATCTTAGCCGCACCTCATGTCAATGAATCGTTGGTAAAGTACCACATGATTACTCACAAAAAGATGGACTA
>ENA-UOOM01002450-UOOM01002450.1-fermentation-metagenome-genome-assembly--contig:-NODE-2450-length-15301-cov-3.087630_pt1 | contig 15301 bp, 14 predicted proteins | sample MGYA00245781_ERZ724031 | MGnify/ENA primary metagenome ERZ724031 (study PRJEB28704, sample SAMN03018317) | fermentation metagenome | biome: anthropogenic terrestrial biome; feature: soil; material... | reverse complement strand
GGCTCCCCCGTACGTGGCACGCCGTCCCGCGGCATACCCGCACGATGTGACGGCCTCGCGGCGTCAGGTGAAACTGTGCGTAAAACGTCGCTACTCCGTATATCTCCGACAGGGGAATCTTCATCTCCCTGGAGATAGTGACAAGGGACTCCTCCGGCAGATACCCCACCGTCTCCTGGACCTTCTGAAGAATGGGAATGAGCCCACCCTTCCCGGTTTTCCAGGGCTGCACTATCTCCCTGGTCTTTTCACGGACCTCTTCGACGCTGAAAGCCATGATCCCCCTCCTTTTTCTTGTCTGGAGCCATTTTATTCGCGTTCCGCACAAATTTGTGCATACCGTCACAATCGAAAACGATATTATCACTCCCCTTGAAAAGGGACAAGCCTCTCCGCTTCATCTCTCTTCTTTTCTCCTCTTTTTATCGCTGTACCTTTCGGAAGGGAGCGTGCTATACTTTTTGCAACCGAGTTTCAGCCTGAGGGCATGGGCAAAATCGATGCGGTGGGGTGGGAAGCGTGACAAAAGTTCGGTACGTACCTGTGGAGGATGCGGTTGGAATGGCATTTTCCCACGATATGACGCAGATCGACGTCAAGACGAGGTACAAGGGTGCCCGTTTCACGAAGGGGCAGACCATACGGACGGAGGATATTCCCGTCCTGAAGGCCATGGGCAAAGAGACCGTCTCCATCCTCGAACTGGAATCGGGCGAGGTCCATGAGGACGACGCAGCCCTCCGACTAGCCCTGAAACTGGCCGGGCAGGGCGTTGTCAGGACGGGCCCCCAGGAGGGGAAGGTCACCTTCTCAGCGCAGTGGAACGGCCTTCTGGTCTACGACGAGGAGAGCATCCACGGGATCAACGCCGACCCGGACTGGGTGGTGGCCACCGTCCCGAACAAGGTGCCCGTGAAGAAGGGCGAGGCCGTGACGGGCCTTCGGATCGTCCCTCTCGTCATGCGGGAGGACCAGGTCACCCGGGCCGAACGCTGCGCCTCCCCCGTCTCCGTGCTCCCCTACCTTCCGTTGCGGACGGCGCTCGTCACGACGGGCAAAGAGATCGTGGGGGGGCTTGTGCAGGACGCCTTCGCCGACAAACTGAAGAGAAAACTTGCCGGCTACGGAACGTCGCTCATGAACCAGACCATCGTCGGCGACGGCAGGGATGAAATCGCCGCCGCCATTCGCGCCGCCCTCGCGGAGGGGGCAAAGGTCGTCATCACGACGGGAGGGATGAGCGTCGACCCCGACGACCGAACGGCGGGGGCCATCGCGTCCGTCGCCGACAGGGTGTTGTTCAAGGGCATCCCCGTCATCCCGGGCGCCCACCTGATGTTCGCCCTCGCGGGCGACGCAAAGATCATCGGGGCGCCGGCGTGTGCCGTGTTCGACGAATGGACGAGCCTCGACCTCCTGCTCAACAGGATATTCGCCGGGTTGGAGCCGAGCGCCGAGGAAGTACGCCGATGGGGCGTCGGAGGGCTATGCCGCAAGTGCAGGTCCTGCAACTACCCCATCTGCGCCTTTGCCGCACGATGAGCGCCTTGGACAGGCTCTTCACCGAACGAGGCGTTCGCCCCACCCCTCTGAGACGAGAGGTCCTGGCCCTCCTCTACGAGGCCGATAGGCCCCTCACCTGGAAGGAGGCCTTCGCCCGCCTTTCGCCGTCGGGCGTGAACAAGGTCTCCCTCTACAGAACCTTTTCGCTGCTGGAGGAGAAGGGGCTCGTTCACAAGGTGCTCGGCGCGGACGGGGCATGGCACTACTGCGCCCACCCCCTCGAGAGGCCGGGCTGTCCGGGGAACCACGCCCATTTCCTTTGTCTTCAGTGCGGCCGGATGACCTGCCTCGTCGAGCAGGCCATCCCCACCGTCGACCTGCCCGAGGGGTACGCCGTGGAGGGAAAGCAGCTGCTCGCCTACGGGCGGTGCCCCTCCTGCTCCGAGACGCAGGGCTGATCCGAGCGAAGCTTCAGCGCATCGTAGACGCCGCGGGTGAGGTGCACGTCCAGCCCGAGACGATCGCCCTCCCGAACCACGTACCCCAGGAAGGTCTCGATCTCCGTGGGGCTTCCTTTTTCGCAGTCCAGCTGCATGGACGACTTCGTGTCCGGCGGAAAGGCGCGCGCCTTTGCCAGGGATTGCTCCACGATGTCCTCCGGCAGGGCGATACGTTTTTCTTGGGCCAGTGAGCGAATCTCCCTCATCATCCCCTCCGCCATGGAGAGGCTCTCCTCCTGTGCGAGGACCTCGCCGAAGGTCTTGCCCCACAGGGAGGTCACCCCTGCCATGGGGGACATGAAGATGAACTTGGTCCAGACCGCCTCGCCGATCGGATCGGCGCGGGCCGCATCGATGCTGCAGCGGCGGAGGAACTGCTCCACGGCGAGAAAGGGCGCCCTGTCCCCCGACAGGGGACCGAAGAAGAGCTTGCGGCTCCCTCCCGTCTGCCGGATCACGCCCGGCCCCTCCCTGCGGGCCGATATGTAGACGCACCCGTTGCCCACGCGGCCGCAGGCCAGTATCCGGGAGAGGATTTCCCCGTTGTCCACACCGTTCAACAGGGGCAGGACAACGGTCTCGGGGCCCACAAGGGGGATGGCGTCCCTCGCGGCCTCCTCCAGAGCATACCCCTTGACGGCGAAGACGACGAGATCCATGACCCCCGCCTCACTCGGCCGGTCTGTGACGAAGGTGGGGCGCACCGTGAACTCCTCGTCGGCTGCGTACACCTGAAGGCCACGCTCCCGGATGGCGCTGAGGTGCTCCCCTCTCGCCACGAAGACGACGCGCCCCTCGCCCTCCTCCGTGCACCGGCGCGCCACCATGGCGCCGTAGTACCCTCCGACGCCGCCTATACCTACGAACGCAACGCTCTTCATCGTCATCACTCCTCGTCTTTCCGATTCATCGAACCCGAAGGGGGCAGGCCCCGTACCCCTCGCCGCAGAAAACACCTGCGCGGTACGAGGACCTCCTCCCGCGCATTCCGCTCCGTTGTCCGTATTGTACTCTATGGAGGGGTCGTGCCGGCCTGTCGGGGAAGCTGATATACTACGCGGGGGGTGATCATCCATGGACGAACGAGCCGTCGATATCTTCTTCTTCACAGGCACGGGCAACACGCTTCTCGCGTCGAGAGCCGTGGCCGAAGGGCTGCGGAGGGCTGGAAAAACGGTTCGCCTGGAGCGTCTGGAGAAGGGGTTCGGCCCATGTGACGAAGAGGCGGCCCTCGGCATAGCCGTTCCCGTCGCTTGCTTCTCGACCTACCCCTTCCTGTGGGAGATCCTCGACTCCATGCCCGAGGGGAACGGCCGCGGGGCCTTTTTTCTGTGCACCATGGGCGGCATGGCCGGAGGGCTCGGCCGAGCGATGAAGGCCGTCCTTTCGCGCAAGGGCTACCGGCTTCTGGGCAGAAAGGATTTCATCATGCCCGGCAACTACGGGAGAAAATCAACCTCCGAGGAGAAAGATCGTCCGATCATTGCCCGCATGAGAGAGGAAGCGGATGCCTTCGCCCGGGCCCTTCTCGACGGATCGGCGTCCTGGAGGGCGGACTCCCCCTTGTCCCCCCTCTTCCACAGATTGTCGAAGAGCCGATGGCCCTGGAGGCTCATGGCCCGCCTCTACCCCCTGGCCGTCGAGCGGAAGAAGTGCATCCGCTGCGGAAAATGCGCCCGGCTCTGTCCGGTCCGCAACATCACCATGACGGAGTACCCCGCCTTCGGCGATCGATGCGTCTCGTGCCAGCGCTGCATGGCCTTCTGCCCCCCAAATGCCATCCACGTGCCCGGAAAGGACTACCGGCAGTATCGTTCCGTGGAGTACTCCGACCTCCTCTCCGAGGGCCGCTGAGAGAAGAACGCGACGTCTTCCCTCTTGGCCTCTGCGTCGTACAGATGAAAACAGGAGAAGCGCCCACGACGTCGTGGGCGCTTCTCCTGTTTGCTGAACTCCTATGACGCGACGGGAGAAGTTATTTGCCTCCCACCGCCATGATGATCTGCCCGAGGAACCCCGCGAGGATGACGGAGCCAATGGTCACCGTGGTGAACCCGCCCACGAGCATCTTCGGAAGCAGCTTGGACATGGCATACTCCTTTTCCTCAGGCGTCTTGGCTATGGCCGTGGTCACCTCGTCCGTGACGATGAACGTCCCGGGGAAACCGAAGAGGCACGTCACGGCTATGGCCGTGGCGATGGCCCAGCTGCACCGCAGGATCTTCGACATAATGAAGGTCGAGATGACGATGCCGATCAACGAGACACCGAAGGCCACGACGAGGGGGTACACGAGGGAGCGGACCATCTCGGGCGTCGCCTGGGGAGGCTGACGAACACGAGGATCAGACAGAAGAACATGGCGTACCCCTCGGCGTTCGCCTTGCTCAGCACCTTGTACTCGAGGAATCCCGTCTCATAGAACAGGATGCCCATGATGAGCGCCATGACGAATTTATGGATCTGGAGATAGGGCATCCCCGCGTTGACGGCCATCCCGTTGAGATACTGCGCGGCCAGCAGGGCGACCCATGAGACGATGGCCGTCTTCGCCAGAAGGACGAAGGGGGTGCGAAGGGGTTTCGGCGTTGCCGGGAAGAGTTTCCAGGTCGGAACCTCCGGGTCGCTCTTCACGGCTTGGGTCACCGCCTCAGCCTCGCCGGAACGGTGCTTCGTCAAAAGACGGTTTCCCTCGATCTTCAGGCACATGGACGCGATGGGCAGGCCAACGAAGTTCTGCAGGACCAGAAGGAGCGTTGCGAAGACCACGAGGTTCTCCGCGCCGACGGCTTTCGCAGCGTCCTGCACGATGATCGTCGCCACGATCCCTCCCGAGATCGGACCGGCCGCCGTCAGAGCCATCACCTTTCCGAGGATGGGGCCGGCGATGAAGAACAGCCCGATAGAGAGGCCGATCAGACCGAAGAAGGCGATGAGGACCGTTTTCCACTCCTGTTTGATGTCCTTCAGCTTCATCATGGTCCCCATGTGAACGAGGATGAAGGGAAGGCTGACTACTGCATAGGACTGAAGGGCCGTATCCTTGAAGATCGTCGCAGGGAATCCGTACCAGAAGCCGAACAAAAAGATAAAACCTGTGACGAAGATCATCGAGAAGACGGCTTTCGTCTTGTAGGATGCGATATCTCCCAGTGCATAGCAGATCATGATGAGCATCAACATCCCCGTTACCATATCCGCCGAGTTCGTAAGTCCGAAGTTCTGCAAGAAACTCATGATATCCCTCCTTGACCGTATACGTGCTTCCGATGCGCATCCGAGCCGTTGTCCGCGTGATCTTCCTTATGCGGCAACGCACTGCGCACCGCATCCGGTTCACTTGCGTATCACCCCGGGTCGCTGCCCGCTTTCAGGGAGTTGTCGGGCGCACCCCTTCTGATCCATGGTGAGGTGGTGTTCCCGTGCTCCGCCAAGACCGCTTTATCCCCCCTTCCGTATACGAGGCGAAAGTACGACCGTTCCCATCGAGACGATCCGTCCATGGGATACTTGCCATTGTATCACCTGTCGGCACAACGTATCCGCCGCGCTCCGCCGCAAGATTCACGGCGTCCAGGTGACGATATATTTTCGCAGGAATCCTATCGGGTTATAGGACATCTTGGCGACTCTCATCCCCTGTTCGCCGAGGTCTTCCTCGCGATTCACCGTGGAAAAGGACGCGCAGTCATTCGCAAGAAACATCCTGTTGATCGCCTGGTAGGCCCCGTTATACGCAAGGAGAGCCTTCTCGAAGTGGATCATGATCGTGTCCGACGAGAGGACTTCGGCGACGGTATAGGCGACGACCCGCCCCCCCACGTCGAGCAGGCCCCCCAGCAGGCCCGGGATATTCCGCCACTGCGCCAGCATCTCGCCGATCGCCTCGTTCTCCATTTCAAGCTGCGGCGAAGGGGCATGCTCGGCCATCCAGAGGCGCTGACACTCCAGAAGGGGTTCGGCGTCGCGTTCGCGTATGGAGCGGTACGTGAAGGGGTGTTTCTTCACAAACTGCTGGATATGGCTTCTCTTGCGGGAAAAACGGTTGCCCTTCAGTGCGGTGAGCTCCTGGACGGAGTGGATGTACTCCCACTGGTCCCTGTCCTCGATGCAGACCACGGAGGGGCCGAGCGATCGGGCAAGGACCTCGGCGAAGCCGTCGGGGGCAAACAGGAACTTCGCCCCGTCGGGGAAGTGCCGCGGCAGAACCTCCTCCCATGGGACCTCCTCCCAGGGCCCCACGGGGCTCCAGAGCTGATTGCCGGCCCGTATCCAACAGAGGCCGTCGTCGAAGGCCCACCGAAAATCGCGGACCCCTCGCCAGCTCCAGAGAGTTCCGAAGGAGTAGGCGGTGGACTTCCTCGGGCAGAGATCGTAGAGGCGACGGTACTCGTCGCGTCGTTCCAGTCAAAGGGAAGAAAACTGAAGAGCCATGCTCAACACTCCTTCACAGCACACCACTCCATCTGGCCGCACAGGGTTCTTCGCCATGCGGCCTTTCGAGCCCCTGTCGGCCGGTCCGCCGGCGTCGAGCGCCGAGGCCATGCAAAAATCCGGGGGACGGCGTCCCCCGGATTTTCCAGCAATCTATCAGGGGGCCGTACGGCTCCGCTCGTCCTTCATCATTTCGTCGAGAAGGGCACGAACCTCCTCCGCCTCTCTCTGAAATCGCTCCACCATCTCCCGGCGTTTCTTCGCGGGAATCTTCTTCGCCTCGGGGTCGTCCTTCACGTACGCCGCTTTCTTCTCGAGGAGCCTCAGCAGCTCCTCCCTGTCACGGAGCAGCTTCTGCCATTCGAGATAATCCAGCCGGTCTTCGTCCTCCTTGATAAAGGCCTGACTCAAAGCTGCCGCCTCCTCTTCGGTGAAATACTCCGCAATAACGCCGAGGCCTCGGTACACCCCGGGGCCCCGTACATCGTGCTCTGCCTGTGTAATTGGATATTATGGCCCATCAGGCATTTTTTTGCAACGGCGCCCGGTGCCATAGGTCCGTACACGCAGTGAGCGCGCGGTGGGCGGAGATTCGGGAGGCCGGACAGGGCGCATTCGGCGTTCCAGTGTGCTGGCTCGACATCCGGACGCGGACGAGTCGACTTTTTCGCCCTCACCGCACGCCTCCACGACGGTTCGCCGGTTTCCGATTGTATCGCAAATTTGACAACAGGACCGGAGATGGGGTACTCTTTGAAGGAATTGCTTCATAAATAAACGCACCATGTCGTTTTTCCTTCCCTCGTCCTGTTGTGAGTGTGCATAAGAACTGGAGGCGGAGGATGTTCAAAGAGCGAATCACGTCCCGGACAAAAGAAATGACCGCGAGCCAGCTGCGGATTGCCGAATACGTCCTCGGCACGCCGGAGGACGCCGTGTTCCTCACGGCGAAGCAGCTCGCGGAGCGCGTGGGCGTCAGCGAGGCCACGGTGATCCGCTTCGCCCGGTTTCTCGGGTTCTCGGGGTATCAGGAGTTCTATACGGCCATGACCACGTTCCTTATGGACCGGCTCTCCACCCTCAGGAGGCTGGCCGAGTACGCCGCTCCCCAGGGGAACGGGCTCTTCGAGCGGGCCATTCAGAAGGACATGGACACCCTTGCCCGGGCCCAGGCCGCCCTGCCGTCGGAGAGCCTCAAAAGGGCGGGGAAACTCCTCGCCGAGGCCCCCGCCGTGTACATCGCGGGGTACCGAAGCTCCCACTCCCTCGCCTACTACCTCGCCTTCTACCTCTCCTGGATCCTCCCCAACGTGCACATACTCCGCACGGACATCCCCTTCGAAATGCTCTCCAACGCCCCGAAAGGGAGCGTCGTCTTCGGCATCAGCTTTCCCCGATTCTCCACTTGGACGGTCCGAACTCTCGGCGTCGCGAAGGAGCTCGGCCTCACCACAGCCGCCCTGACAAGCGACGGCCTGAACCCTCTCGCGGCCGACCCGCAATACACGCTTTCCGTCCCCTATCAGCCGATCTCCTTCATCGACTCCTTCGCAGCCCCCATGAGCCTTCTCAACTGCATCATCCTCAGCGTGGCCGAGGCCCTGGGGCCGAAGATGACGGAAAAACTGGAAACCCTCGAAAAACACTGGAAGGAGGACGGTATCTACGAGCCGTCCTGATGAACTTTTTTCGGGAGCTGCCCGGCGCGTCCGGGCGCAGGGCAGACTTTTACGAAGAACAGCGGATACCCGGCAGACAGTGGGCGGATAGGATGAGACGAAGGGGGAGAGAGACGAGCAAAGGGCGACGGGACCGAAAACCCGTCAATAACTCTACGAAAGAGGAGATGATGTGCACATGGATTCAGGGCACCTGATACCCCGCAGTTTCACGGCCAAAGTGCGGAAAGCCGTTCGAGGAGAGGGCGTCTATATCTACGATGACGAGGGAAAGGCCTATATGGACGGATGCAGCGGCGCTCTTCTCTCGAGCATAGGGCACGGCGTCAAGGAGATCGCCGACGCCATATACCAGCAGCTCCTCGTCATGGAGTTCGCCCACCCGTCGCGGTGGAGCAACGACGTCACCGTCGAGGCGGCCGCGGAGGTGGCCTCCCTGGCCCAGAAAGGGCTCGACTACGTCTGGTTCGTGAGCGGAGGCAGCGAGGCCATCGAGTCGGCCATGAAGAGGGCCCGCCAGTACTTCGTCGAACGGGACGGGAACGGGTCGGGCAAGCGGGAGATCATCGCGCGCTGGAACTCCTACCACGGCAGCACGGTGGGGACCATGGGCCTCGGAGGCAGCATGGGGAGAAGGAGGACGTTCTCCCCCCTGTTCAAGGAGAACCCCAAGATATGCGCCCACTACTGCTACCGCTGCCCGCTGAACCTGAAGTACCCCTCCTGCGACGTGGCCTGCGCCAGAACCCTCGAGATGGAGATCCTGCGCCTGGGACCCGAGACGGTGGCGGCGTTCTTCGCCGAGCCCGTGGTCGGATCCACCGTGGGCGGGCTGCACCCACCCAAGGAGTACTGGCCCATCGTCCGGGAGATCTGCACCAAGTACGACGTCCTCCTCGTGGCCGACGAGGTCATGTGCGGCATGGGCAGGACGGGCAAGGCGTTCTGCACGCAGCACTGGAACGTCACCCCGGACATCATGTGCTCCGCCAAGGCGATCGCCGGAGGGTATGCCCCCGTAGGCGCCATGATCGTGAAGAAGGAGATCGCGGAGACCATACGGGACAAGAGCGGCGCCTTCCAGCACGGACACACCTACAACGGCAACCCCGTCTCCGCAGCGGCGGTGACGGCCACCATCCGGTACATGAAGAAGCACAAGGTCATCGAGAACGCCGCCAAGATGGGCAAGCTGTTCGATACGATGGCCCCGGCGCTCGAGGAGATCCCCATCGTCGGGCAGGTCCGCGGCATGGGGCTTATGCGAGGCGTGGAGATCGTGGCGGATCAGAAGACGAAGGAGCCCTTCCCGGCCTCCAGGAAAGCGGCGGCTGTCGTGACCGAGGAGTGCATGAAGAAGGGACTCGTAGTCTACCCCGGCACGGGACAGATCAGCGGGGTGGCGGGCGACCAGTTCCTCTTCGGCCCCCCTCTTGTCTCCACGAAAGAGGAGATAGAGACCATGGTAGGGCGCCTTGCAGAGGGCCTCAAGGCGTCCGTGAAGGTTCTGAAGCAGTAGTCGGAAGAGACGAGACCATCATTCAAGGAGGGAAAAGACTATGAAGAAAAGCTTCATCGCAGCAGCTCTTGTCGTCGCGCTCTTCGCAGCCACGGCGGCCTTCGCGGCCACCTTCGTCACCATCGGAAGCGGCGGCGTGGGCGGGACGTACTACCCCCTCGGAGGCGCCATGGCGGAGGTGCTCTCCAATGCAGGGATCGATGTGAAGGCGACGTCGCGGTCCACGTCGGCGTCTCGTGAAAACTGCCGCCTCGTGGCGAGCGGACGGGCGCAGATCGGGATGTCCATGGGCTCCACGCTCTACCAGGCCATCAACGGGATCGAGGCCTTCCAGCCAGACGGCAAGCTTCCCCTGCAGATCCTCATGAACATGTACCCCGCCCCTCAGCACCTCGTCACCGTGGAGGGCAGCGGAATCACGAAGCTCGAAGACATCAAGGGGAAGAAGGTCTCCCTGGGAGCCCCCGGCGGCGGTGACCAGATCCTCACCCTCATGATCCTCAAAGCGGCGGGGATCGACCCCGAGAAGGACATCCAGAAACAGCAGCTCACCCAGCCCGAGGGCGTCATGGCGCTGAAGGACGGCAACGTGGACGCCGTGTTCTGGAACTTCGCCGCCCCGGGCTCCGCGGTGCTGGAAGTGGCGGCTCAGAGAAAGGTCGTCATGATCCCCCTCGATGAGGAGCTCGTCAAGAAGATCGTCGCGGAAAACCCCTTCCTCCTTCCCCACACCATCAAGGCCGGCACCTACGAGAGCATCAAGGAGGACGTCCTCACCGTGGCCGACAGCAACTACCTCGTGGTGAAGAGCGACATGGACGATCTGCTGTCCTACAACCTCGCAAAGACCCTCATCGAAAACCGCGAGAAGTTCATGACCATCACGCAGCAGGCCGTCCACTTCGTGCCTGAAGAGGCGAGCATCGGCATCACGGATTTCGTCTCCGGCGCGCAGAGGTACTTCAAAGAGCAGGGCGTGCAGATGAAGTAACGAGGCATCAAGGGTACGGAGCCCCGGCTGTCACCGCGACGGCCGGGGCTTTATCGGAATTGCCGCAGCTCCCTAGCTTATCAGCTCATCTTTCACTGGAGGTACGTCCATGACGACAGAAGACGAAAAGAAAATTCCTCAGGAGACCCTCCCCTCGCCGGAGGACCTCGTCGAAGGCGGCAAACGAAAGCTCACGGGGTGGCAGTACTGGGTCGTCGCGTCCATAGCCCTCTCCGCATCCCTCTTCCACCTCTACACGGCGGCCTTCGGCCTGCTGCCCGCCATGTACCAGCGCGCCATACACTGGATGTTCATGGGGGTCCTGATCTTCCTCCTCTACCCCACGACGAAATCCCGTCCGAAAAACAAGATCGACCTCTGGGACTGGGTCTTCGCCATCCTCCTCGCGATAGGATGCCTCAACATCCTTCTAAACTGGGACGCCATCGCCATGCGGGAAGGGATGCCCACCCAGTCCGATATCTACCTCGGAACCATGATGATCATTCTCGTCATCGAGGCCGGACGGCGCTCCATGGGGTGGCCTCTGCCCATCGTCGCCATCATCGCCTTGATCTACGGCATCTTCGGCCAGTACTTCCCCGGAGTCCTCGCCCACGGAGGGTTCCCCCTCTCGGAGATGGCCCCCTTCCAGTACCTCAGGACGGACGGCATCTTCGGCGTGCCCCTCGGCGTCTCGGCCTCCTTTATCTTCCTCTTCGTCCTTTTCGGCGCCATCCTGAACGTCTCCGGGGCGGGCCAGTTCTTCATCGACCTCGCCGTAGCGCTGACCGGGCGGAGCCAGGGCGGCTCGGGCAAGGCGGCGGTGGTTGCAAGCCTCCTCATGGGCATGGTCTCGGGGAGCTCCGTGGCCAACGCCGTCACCACCGGCGCCTTTACCATCCCTCTGATGAAATCCTCGGGCTACAAGCCTAATTTCGCGGGGGCCGTCGTGGCGGCAGCCTCCACGGGCGGTCAGGTCATGCCGCCAGTCATGGGCGCCGCGGCCTTCATCATGGCCCAGTTCCTCGGGATCTCCTACTGGGACATCGTGGTGGCCGCCGCTATTCCGGCGACGCTGTACTTCATCTCCATTATCGCCATGGTGCACTTCCGCGCGGGGAAACGGGGGATGAAGGGGCTTCCCTCCGACCAGATCCCCAACGCCCGAAAGGTCCTGAAGGAGGGATGGAACCTCCTGATCCCCATCATCACCCTCGTGGTCTTCCTCTCTCTGGGCTACTCGGCGGTGAAGGCCGTGTTCTGGTCCATCGTCCTGATGATCGGCGCATCCTGGCTCGGCAAGAAGGAGAACCGGATGACGCCGAAGAAGGTGCTCTTCGCCCTCATCGACGGCGGCATCGGAGCCGTCGAGGTCGCCGCGGCCTGCGCCTGTTCCGGCATCGTCATCGGCGTGATCGGGATCACGGGGATCGGGCTGGCCTTCTCGTCCTTCGTCATCAGCCTCTCTCAGGGCATTCTTCCCCTCGCCCTCATCCTCACCATGATCGGGTCCATCATCCTCGGCATGGGCGTTCCCACAACGGCGCAGTACATCATCACGTCGACCCTCGCCGCCCCGGCCCTCTATCAGATGGGCGTCCCCCTCATGTCGGCGCACCTGTTCTGCCTGTACTTCGGCGTCCTCGCGGACGTGACGCCCCCCGTGGCCCTCGCGACATATGCCGCGGCGGGCATCGCCAAATCGAACGTCCTCAAGACGGGGTTCACCGCCCTCGCCACTGCGGCGGCGGGGTTCATCGTCCCCTATATGTTCATCTACAATTCGCACCTTCTCTTCCAGGGGAGCATCATCAACATCGTGCTCAGCACCGGATCGGCCCTCATGGCGATCATAGGGCTCTCCGCCGGAGTGCAGGGGTACTACATCGCGCCGCTATCCATCGTTGAGCGGGCGCTCCTTCTCGCCGTCCCGTTCATGCTCATCGACCCGAGGCTCGTGACGGACATCCTCGGCCTCGTCATTCTGGTGGGAGTGTACTTCCTCCAGAAAAGGAAGGTCCAGGGGAACCAGATTCCCCCCGAGACCAACGTACACCCATGAGGAGGTATTGACACGCTATGGGAGGCAAACTGATCAAGCCGGTCATGTCGGCAGAGGAAGCGGTGCGGCACATCCATGACGGAGCCTCCGTCATGGTGGGCGGCTTCAACTACGCGGGCGTCCCCTACACGCTCATCGACGCCCTTGTGGCCCAGGGGACGAAAAATCTTCATCTCATATCCAACGACACCCTGTACGCCAACGACGAGCACCCGGAGGGCGTCGGGCACGGGCAGCTCGTGGTGAACGGGCAGTGCCGCAAGGTCACCGCGTCCCATATCGGCCTGAACCGGATGACCCAAAAGCTGTACAACGAGGGCAAGCTGGAGCTCGAACTGGTCCCCCAGGGGTCCTTCGTCGAGAGAATCCGGTGCGGAGGGTTCGGCCTCGGCGGCTTCCTCACTCCCACGGGCGTGGGGACGATCCATGCCGAGGGGAAACAGGTCCTCGAGGTGGAGGGCCGGGAGTACATCCTCGAGTTGCCTCTGAAGGCGGACGTGGCGCTTCTCCGGGGCTACAGGGCAGACCGCTGGGGCAACCTCACGTACTTCGGGACGGGGAGGAACTTCAACCCGGCCATGGCGGCGGCGGCGGAGCTCGTCATCGCCGAGGTGGACGCCATAGTTCCCCAGGGCGAGATCGACGCGAACCAGATCGTCACGCCCGGCATGCTCGTGGACATCCTCGTGTTGAAAGGAGACGGATACTATGCTACCCGAACTTGATGAAGAGATCATCCGCCATCGCATAGCCAAACGCATCGCCATGGACCTGGATGACGGCGCCGTGGTGAACCTCGGCATAGGGATACCGACGCTCGTGTCCGACTACGTGCCCGAGGGAAAGACCGTCGTCCTGCAGACGGAGAACGGTGTGGTGGGCGCGGGCCCAAAACCCTGCGTGGACGACCTTCGCTTCATCGGCGCCGGAGGGCGCTGCCTCTCCCTCATTCCAGGCTCGTCCATCGTCGCGAGCGACATGAGCTTCGGGCTCATCCGCGGGGGACACCTCGACGCCACAGTCCTCGGCGCGCTGGAGGTGGATGGCCAGGGAGATCTTGCAAACTGGATGATTCCGGGGAAGATGGTCCCGGGGATGGGCGGCGCTATGGACCTCGTCACGGGAGCGAAACACGTCTACGTCGCCACAACGCACTGCGACAAGAAGGGGCGTCCCAAGCTCGTGCAGAAGTGCACGCTCCCCCTCACCGGCAAGGGCGTCGTCAGCGTGATCGTGACGGAGTTCTGCGTCATGCGGAAGACCGACGGAGTGATGACGCTCTGCGAGATCGCACCAGAGGTGACCAAGGAGGAGATTCAGGCGAACACAACCATGGAGTACGTCGTATCGCCCGATCTCTGCCTTATGAAGGGTATCGAATAGAGAGGAGGAATCCATCGTGGGCACACCAGTCATCATCAGCGCATGCCGGACGGCGGGAGGAAAGTTCGGAGGGGGCCTCAAGAACTTCCAGGCTCCGGACCTCGGGGCATTCGCCGTTGCGGAGGCGGTTCGCCGTTCGGGCGTTTCTCCCGAGGACATCGGCGAGGTCATCCTGGGGAACGGCTGGCAGGCCGGCGTCGGCGCCAACCCGGCCCGGATCGCCATGTTCCGCGCCGGATTGCCGGAGTCCATCCCCGCCTTTACGGTCAATAAGCGCTGCGGCTCGAGCCTCAAGACAGGCATGCTGGCCGCGAACCTGATCCGGCTCGGCGACGCGAAGGCCGTCGTCGCCGGGGGGATGGAGAGCGCCTCGAACGTCCCCTACCTTCTGGCCGACGCCCGCTGGGGCTTCCGCATGGGCGAGAAGAAGGCCGAGGACTCCCTCCACAAGGACGGCTTCATGTGTCCTCTGGCCGACATGATGATGGGGGCCACGGCGGAGATCCTCGTCCAGGAGTACTCCATCTCGCGGCAGGAGCAGGACGAGTACGCGCTCTCCAGCCACAGGAAGGCCGTGGCGGCCATCGAGGGCGGAAAGTTCAAAGAGGAGATCGTCCCCGTGGAGATCCAGGACCGGAAGAAGGGGACCATCGTCGTCGACACCGACGAGAACCCCAGGGGCGACACGAGCCTCGAGGCGCTCTCGAAGCTGCCGCCCATCTACAAGAAGGACGGGACCATCTCGGCCGGGTCCAGCTCGGCGCTCTGCGACGCCGGAAGCGCCTATGTGGTAGCCGACGGCGACTGGGCAAAGGCGAACGGGTATACGCCTCTGGCCGAGATCGTCGGGTATGCCAGCGGCGCGCTCGACGCGGTCCACATGGGCCTCGGCCCCATCGTCGCCATCCCGAAGGCCCTCGCCATGGCCAAGATGTCCCTGTGCGACATGGAGCTGATCGAGATCAACGAGGCCTTCGCGGCCCAGATCATCGCCTGCCACCGGGAGCTCAAGTTCGACATGGACCTGCTGAACCCCCACGGCGGAGCCATCGCCCTTGGGCACCCCATCGGCGCCACGGGGGGCAAGATCCTCGCGACGCTCCTCTATGCCCTGAAGGACCAGAAGAAGGAGTTCGGCATCGTCAGCGCCTGCATCGGAGGCGGACAGGGCGAGGCCATCGTCCTCAGGAACCTTTGATCGAAACCGACACACTGCGAAGAGAGGGG
>ENA-UOOM01002449-UOOM01002449.1-fermentation-metagenome-genome-assembly--contig:-NODE-2449-length-15324-cov-7.368066_pt1 | contig 15324 bp, 14 predicted proteins | sample MGYA00245781_ERZ724031 | MGnify/ENA primary metagenome ERZ724031 (study PRJEB28704, sample SAMN03018317) | fermentation metagenome | biome: anthropogenic terrestrial biome; feature: soil; material... | reverse complement strand
AAAATTGCAATTTTATAGTGCAAAGAAAGTTTGCCTCTTTCCTTGCCCCACAAATAAGGCAGGCGCATATAGCTTTTCACTGCATACGCCTGCCCTATTTTTTCATTTATCTGTCTTTTTGCAGCTTTTTTTCCTTTAAAGCATTCTTAGAAAAAGGCGCCCTCCGTCATAGCTTGGGAGTAATCTCACTCAACCGTTACCGATTTTGCCAAGTTTCTTGGTTTATCCACATCGCAGCCTCTTTCCACTGCGGTATGGTATGCAAAAAGCTGCATGGGCAAAACATTGTAGGAGCTTGTGAAAATATCTCCCGATGGGGGTAAATAAATCACCTCGTCGGCAACCTCTTCCATGGCAAGGCCGCCCTCCGTGGTAATGGCAACCACCTTGGCCCCCCTTGCCTTCACTTCTTTTACGTTGCTTACCAGCTTTTCAAATAATCTTTCTTGGGTTGCAATGGCAATCACCAGTGTGCCCTCTTCAATCAGGGAAATGGTGCCATGCTTTAACTCTCCCGCCGCATAGGCCTCACTGTGGATATAAGAAATTTCTTTTAATTTAAGGGAAGCCTCCATTGCCGCCGCATAATCCAGCCCACGGCCAATGAGAAAAACATTGTTACGGTTGGCATATTTTTTTGCAAGCTCTGCCATTCTTCCGTCAAGCTTTAATATTTCCTCGGTCTTTTGGGGCAGCAGACGCAGATCCGCCAAATAGTTCTGCAAAGCTTCCTCTCCCAATGTCCCCCGTACCTTAGCAAAATAGAGGGAAACCAAATATAGCAAGGACAGCTGAGTTGTGTAGCCTTTTGTTGTGGCTACGGCAATTTCAGGCCCTGCCCAAGTATACAGCACGTCGTCACTTTCTCTTGCGATGGAACTTCCCACCACATTCACAACGGAAAGCACCTTTACGCCCTGTCTCTTTGCCTCTCGCAAGGCCGCCAAGGTATCCGCCGTTTCGCCGGACTGGCTGATAATAATGCAAAGGTCATTTTTATTTAAAATTGGGTTGCGGTAACGAAATTCCGAAGCAATATCCACCTCAACAGGAATTCTGCCGACCTCCTCCATCACGTATTTTCCTACAATGCCTGCGTGCCACGCACTGCCGCAGGCAACAATATGAATACGGTTAAAATACTTAATCTCTTCTTCCGTTAAAGAAAGGGTTTCAAAACGGATTCCCGTTTCTGTCATTCTGGGGAAAATGGTCTTTTTCAGCGCTTCCGGCTGTTCCATCATTTCCTTCATCATGAAATAATCATAGCCGCCTTTTTCCGCCGCATCAATGTCCCATGTAACATGGAAAACGTCTTTATGAATCTGCTTTCCGTCCAAATCATAAAGGGTCACCCCTTCTTTGGTCAAAAATACAATTTCGTTTTCCTCAAGCAAATAATACTCTCTCGTGTATTCCAAAAGGGCGGGAATATCGGAAGCAACATAGTTTTCTTCTTGACTTAAGCCCACAATAAGGGGGCTGTCCTTGCGAACGGCAACCAGACTATCGGGGTGATCCAAGCACAAAATGGCCAAGGCATATGCCCCGCGAATTTTGCCGATTACCTTTCTCAGTGTTGCCACAGGGTCGCCTTCATAATAAAAATCAAACAGCTGGGCCACAACCTCAGTATCCGTTTCGGATACAAAGTGATAGCCCTTTTCCTCCAAAAAAGCCTTAATTTCCATGTAATTTTCAATAATCCCATTATGTACCACCGAAATTTTTCCGCTTTGGCTGTTATGGGGGTGGCTGTTGCGGTCACTGGGTGCGCCATGGGTTGCCCATCTGGTATGCCCAATGCCGATGTGGGAGGATACAACCCCCGTATCCGCAATCTTGTCCTCCAGTGTTTTCAGCCGACCTTTGGCTTTAATGGTGTAAATTCCATTATGATATACAGAAATGCCTGCTGAATCATAGCCACGGTACTCCAACTTGGCAAGGCCGTTCAAAAGAACGGGAACCGCCTCATCCTTCCCGATATATCCAACAATTCCACACATAGTTTCTAGTCTCCTTTATTCTTTTATTCGTCCGTTGCCTTTCCCTTTGTCAGGAGAATTTTCTTCTCCTATTTGTAGAAAGACCTGCGTCCCTGAACGAATGGGCGAGAAGCATCCGCCGAAAAATTCGATCACTTCTACCTCGTCAACCGCCCTATCTGCGGTTCTGGCGCTTTTGCTGCAACTACCGTCCTTTCCTTTATTCTAACCGATAGGAGGCCCGGGTTCCTCTGTTTTTTACCAGAGATCATACCGTTTTGATAGTATACCATTTTTTTTTGCAGGGGTAAAGCGTTTCCTACTTATTCATATTCTATGAATACACGGTAAAGACTTGCAATAAAAATTTATAAATATGAAAGATTTTTGTTACCTTTCGTTTACAATATAGGAATATACTATAAGCTAAGGAATTTTGACATTTATCCTAAGGAGGATTGTATATGAAAAAAACGTTATTGTTTTTGTTTACCGCCCTATGCTGCATAGGCCTTGTGGGCTGTGATAAAAAAAACACCCAAACCTTCCAAGCGCAGGAGCAGGAAACAACAGTTTCCCAAGAAACCATGACCACAATGGAAGAACCTATAGACGCACTGATGTGCAATATGCTGGAAAACGGTACCGCATATGACCCTAGTGATCCGGATTTTTTTTGGAGCTCCCTGTATTACTTTCTGGGAAGCTACGGAGAAGAAAATACCCTTGTCACAAAAACAGAGGACAGTGCACTAAAAGTTCCCAAAAAGGTTGCCCAGGAATATGCCATCGCCCTGTTTGCAAACTATGATAATTTGCTGCCTTTGCCCGAAACCTTGGCAGAATATATACGATATGATAAGGATTGGGACGCTTATCTCCTGACACCGGCAGAGTCCCCTCTGATGGAAACAGTTTTGTCCGACTTTAAAAAAACAGAAAACGGGTATACCCTTACGGCAAAGCTGGTTTCTACCCAAGAGGATAAAGAGGTTTTCGGGGAATGCACCGTTACAATGCAAAAAAATGCCTTCGCCGATGGAATTGTAAACCCCAGATACTTTTACAGTGTGGCGGAAATGACCGTTGTGAGCGGCTTTGCCCCCCAAGTAAAAACAACCACCGCCGCATTTATAGGTTTATCCGACGGCCATACCGTTGAGGCAACCCTGAAGGACGGCACCATGCAAGCCTTTCAGTTTTATGAAGCCCCCGTGGCAGAGCAGCTGCAGGCCCTGAAGGAAGGCGACAGCTTTACCTTTGGTTATATCAACGACAAAGAAACAGGCACGCTGACCATTATGAATATTGAATAATCCCTTTCAAAAATTGTACTCCTCTTCCCAGCCCTGGCAAGTTCCATGCCACTGGCTCCCCTGTGCGGCATTCTTTCGTAAGGATGCCGCCTTTTATTTTTCCCGCCCCAATTTCTCTGCAGGACAAAATCGTATTGAGATAGCCCCAAGTTTATGCTATAATATATCATTGCAGAATATAACCAAAACCATCTGTTAGGAGGCGGTTTTTGAATGAACGGAAAAGAGTTCGACGTTGCAAAAAACATCAAAATGACGGAAAACCTACAATGCCGTATGCTTTCTGTGGTCGCACAGCTCTATACGGCGATGCAGGAGAATGCGGTAAAAGCCGAAAAAACAGAAATACTTGCTGATTTGGAAATTGTAATGTATCTTCTGGCGGCAAGAATGGGTATTTCAAAAGAAACTCTTGATCAAAAGGCCGTTGCAAAACTAAAGCTTGGTCTTTTACAGGAAGAAAGGCCAGAATGGAAAAACTCACTCTTAGAATTGTACCAAGAATTGGGGCAAAAGATGTGAACGTAACCGTGAGGCTTTGGAGGCATAAAAATGTTTAAATTAAAAAAGCGGGATAACGTAATTATTGCAGTTTCGCTCATTGTGGTTATTGTTATTGTTTGTTCTCTGGTGGATATTTATTTGGGAATCGGCACTTTGATCGGCGGCGCCGCCGTTTTTTTCGGTTGGCCTGCCTTAAAGGAGTTGCACGCACCCTTTGAAGGGGCAAAGGAAGAGTCCCTTTCTTTTTTGGATACTACCGTTTTGCAGGAAAATTTTCAAATTCCCCACAACCTTCCAATCCCTTATGCGGTTTTGGATATTCGTGGGCGCATTCTCATGTATAATGAAAAATTTTCCGAACTATTTGAAACTGCGGAAGAGGCAAAACCCTTTGCGGAACAGCTGTTAAAACAAAAAGACAGCGGTGAAAAAGTGCTGCTCCAAATCTGCGATCGATTTTTCCAAGGGGCTTTAGAGCCCTGTGATATTGTTGAGGAAAACGGCGCCATTGGGAATGTTTTGACCATGACACTGGTGGATGCCACAGAAAAGCAGCTGCTTCTACAACGGCTGGAGGAACAGCAAACCGTGGCGGGCATGATTTTTTTGGATAACTACGAAGAGGTTGTAGATAGCTTAGAGGAAAGCCGCTGGCCAATCCTGTCCGCATTGATTGACCGCAAGCTGAATCAATTGGCACAGGATGTGGATGGGGTCATCCGCAAGCTGGAAAAAGACCGTTATTTCTTTCTGCTCAAGAGAGGGATGCTGTCTCAGCTCAAGGAGAAAAAGTTTGATATATTAAACGAAATCAGAGAAACCAGCGTGGGCGAGCATCTTCCCGTTACGGTAAGCATGGGCATCGGCATCGGCGGAAACTCTCTGGATGAAGCCATGCAAAATGCCAAAGCCGCCATTGATTTAGCCTTAGGCCGCGGCGGAGATCAGGTTGTTGTAAAAGAGGGGGAAAGCTACCTCTTCTACGGGGGCAAAGCCGGTGAAATGGGCAGAAATGCCCGCATTCGTGCCCGCGTGAAAGCCGACGCCCTATGGGAATTGATGGGAGAATCCTCGGGCATTTTAGTCATGGGGCATAAAAACGGGGATTTGGACAGCATGGGGGCTTGCATGGGGGTTTGTGCCATCGCCAGAGCCATGGATAAACGGTGTACTATTGTAATGGATGAAATCGGCGATGGTATCCGCAGGCTTTGGGATAAAATACAGGCCAGCGGCAGCTATCCCAATTTGACCATAAAAACGCCGGAGGCATTAAAGTTGATGGATGATAAGACCTTGGTGATCGTGGTGGATACCCACCGCAAAACCATGGTGGAAAGCCCCCAAGTGTTAGATGCGGCAAAACGAATTGTTTTGTTTGACCATCATAGAAAAAGCACAGACGCCATTGAGCAAGCCGTTTTGGTTTACCATGAGGCATATGCCTCCTCAACGGCAGAATTAATCACAGAGATGATTCAGCATATCGGCAAACGGGTGAAGCTGACCAGCATTGAGGCCGATGCCCTTTTGGCGGGCATTACGGTGGATACCAAAAATTTCTGTGTAAAAACCGGTGCCATCACCTTTGAGGCCGCAGGCTTTTTGCGCCGAAACGGTGCAGACAGCATTCGGGTAAGGCTCTTATTCCAAAACGATATGGATGCCTATAAAGCCAAGGCGACCACAGTACGGGATGCAGAGCTGTTTATGGGCAATATGGCGATTTCCGTCTGCCCTGCAAATGTGGAAAACTCCACGCTGACGGCGGCACAGGCAGCGGATGATTTGATGAACGTAACGGGAATTAAAGCCTCCTTTGTTTGCTGCAAGGTGGGGGAAATTGTTTATATCAGTGCCCGCAGCTTTGGAGAAATCAATGTACAACGAATTATGGAAAGATTAGGCGGCGGCGGTCATCTCACGGTTTCTGGGGCACAGCTTACGGGAGTCACCCTAGAGGAAGCAAAAGAGAAGATCCGCACAGCCATTCAAGAGTATTTGGAGGAGGAAGCGTAGCATGAAGGTAATTTTATTGCAGGATGTAAAAAGTATCGGAAAAAAAGGGGAACTAATCAATGCAAGCGAGGGCTATGCAAAAAATTTCTTGTTTCCCAGAAAGCTTGCTGTAGAGGCAACAAAGTCAAACTTAAACGACTTTGCCTTAAAGAAAAAATCAGAAGAAAAACGGAAACAAGAGGAATTGGAAAAGGCCCAGGCAATCGCCGATGCCTTAAAAGATCAGGTTGTGATAATTAAAGTAAAAACAGGCGGAAACGGTAAATTATTCGGTTCCGTTACAAATAAAGAGGTTGCTGACGCCATCGTGGAGCAAACCAAGCAGGATATTGATAAAAAAAAGGTTTCCATTGGCGATCCCATTAAAATGGTGGGGGAAAGAACGGCAACCATTAAGCTGCACCCTAAGGTGGTAGCAGAGGTTTCCATTAAAATTGTAGAGGCTTAAGGACAACGGAGGCGGAATACATGGAACAGCAAGAAAAACAAAAGGAATCCATCCGTGGCGTGCCGCCCCATGATGAAACAGCGGAACAGGCTGTTTTAGGCTCTATGTTTTTGGATAGAGAGGCGGCGGCGGTTGCCCTTGAAATTCTTACAGGGGAAGATTTTTACCGCCCTGACCATCGGATGATTTTTGAAGCCGCCGAGGAATTATACCGCCAAGCAGCACCCATTGATGTGATTACAGTAAAAAATAAGCTGGAGGAAAAGGGGGTGTTTGCCCAAGTTGGCGGCGTGCCCTTTTTGGCAACCCTCTCCACTGCCGTGGGCAGCTCTGTCAATGTGCGCCATTATGCCACAATTGTGGAAGAAAAATCCGTTTTACGCAGGTTAATCCGCACTGCGGCGGGTATTTCCCAAATGAGCTATGAGGGAAAGGAATCCATCAACAGTATTATGGATCAGGCGGAAAAAAGCATTTTTGATATTATGCAAAAACGCCATTCCGAAGAATTCCATCACATTCGTGATGTTGCCGTAGATTCCATCGAAAGAATTGAAGAAATTTATCGCTCAAAGGGTAAGCTCACCGGTGTTCCTACGGGATTTGTTGATTTTGACGCAAAAACGGCAGGCCTGCAAAAGTCCGATTTGATTCTCCTTGCCGCCCGCCCTTCCATGGGAAAAACGGCATTTGCATTGAATGTGATTCAAAATGCCGCCATACGCAACAACGTGCCTGTGGCTGTGTTCTCTTTGGAAATGAGCCGGGACCAGTTGGTCAACCGTATGCTCTGCTCCGAGGCCATGCTGGATGCCCAAAAGCTCAGAACAGGAGAACTGGTTGATAAGGATTGGGAGGATTTGATCCGCGCCATGGGTCCTCTTTCCCAAGCACCTATTTACATAGACGATTCCCCCGGCATAAGCCCCATGGATGTGCGCTCCAAATGCCGCCGATTAAAGGTAGAAAAGGGCTTGGGGCTGATTGTCATCGACTATTTGCAGCTTATGAGCGGCAACAGCAAAACCGATTCCCGTCAGCAGGAAATTTCCGAAATCTCCCGTAATCTAAAGGCCATTGCCCGAGAGATGGAAGCCCCTGTGATTGCCTTGTCTCAGCTTAGCCGTGCCTGCGAGCAGCGAAGCGAGCATAGACCTATGCTTTCCGACCTGCGTGAATCCGGCGCCATAGAGCAGGATGCTGACGTAGTGGCGTTTTTATATCGGGATGAATATTATTTCCCCGAAACAGAGAAAAAGAATCAAGCGGAATTAATTATTGCAAAACAGAGAAACGGCCCCACCGGTACCGTTGACTTAACATGGTTGGGACAATTTACGAAGTTTGGCAACTTTTTAAAAAAATATTGATCCCATAAACTACATTTGTTGTCGCATTCTTTGCACAACAAATGCAGTTTTTTCAGCGGAAAACCCTTGCCCGCCGCAAAATATATTTCTAAAATTTAGAAAAAGGCTTGAGCAATAAACTATTTCTTGCCCAGGCCTTTCTTGTATACATTTCCTACTATAAGAGCCTTTAAAGAAAGTGTGCTTTCTTTAAGGATTACTTCAAATTCCGCTGAAATATTTTTTCCGCCGCCAAAATCCCATCCACAGCTGCAGAAACAATTCCCCCGGCATAGCCGGCACCCTCTCCTGTGGGATACAATCCCATCGCCCACGGGCTTGTGCCCTGCTCTCCCCGCAAAATGCGCACCGGGGAGGAGCTTCTGCTTTCCACTGCCGTTAAAACAGCGCCGGCCCTGTCAAATCCCTTCAATTTTCTACCCATCTCCGGAATGGCCTCACGCATTGCCTCCGTCATAAAATCAGGGAAAATCTCCGCCAGATTGTCCTCCTTTGTTTTGGGGGAATAGGTGGGCGGCACCATGGGACCACCTTCTGCTATACCTAAAAAGGAACACACACTTTGCACAGGTGCGGTATAGTCTCCGCCGCCTAAGGCAAAGGCTTTTTCCTCTAATTCTCTTTGAAAATACATTCCTGCCAAGGGATGCGCCGAGGCAAAATCCTCGGGGAATACCTGCACCAATAGTGCAGAATTGGCATTTTCTCCGTCTCTGGCATACTCACTCATACCATTTACCGCCAACCGGCCTTCCTCCGAAGCCGCCGCCACCACATAACCGCCGGGACACATACAAAAGGTATACACCCCTCTGCCCTTTTTTGTGGTATAAGTCAGACGGTACTCCCCGGGGGGAAGCTGTTCCGCCGCCGCTCCATATTGGGCGGCATCGATCATTTTTTGGGGGTGCTCGATACGCACACCCATGGCAAAGGGCTTTTGCTCCAAGGGAACGCCCTTTTCATACAGCATTTCAAAGGTATCTCTGGCGCTATGTCCAATGGCTAGAACAACATCATCGGCCAATCGTTCCTCTCCGTTGGCAAGCACAACGCCTCGTACCCTGCCGTCCTCTGCCAAAATATCCTCTACCTTTGCAAAAAAGCGCACCTCTCCGCCGAGAGAACGTATTTTTTCACGAATTTTCTCCACAATGCCCCGCAACAAATCCGTTCCAATATGGGGCTTGGCATCATATAAAATCTCTTCCGGCGCACCCGCTTCCACAAACTCCTCCAGCACCTTGCGGCAACGGGGGTCTTTAATCCGGGTGGTCAGCTTCCCATCGGAAAAGGTGCCTGCACCGCCCTCACCAAACTGCACATTGTTTTCCGTATCCAGCGTTCCTTTCTCCCAAAAAAGAGAAACGGCCTTTCTGCGGCTTTCAACATCGCCCCCCCGCTCCAGCACAATGGGCTTTAAACCCATTTCCGCCAAAAGCAAAGCGGCAAACATCCCCCCGGGGCCAAAGCCGATGACCACGGGGCGGTTGTGGCATTCTGCCTCGCCCGCAGGAAAAGCATACGAAAGCTTAGGTGTTACCGAGATATTTTTCTGTTTTGCAAGGATTTTTTTCTCATCGGCAACCTCCGCATCCACCACATAAACAAAATGAATCTGGTCTTTTTTTCTGGCGTCCAAGGAGCGGCGGAAAATTTTCAACCGAAGGATTTCCTCCTTGGGAATGCCTAAGGCCCTTGCCGCCCTTTTTCGCAGCTGCTCCTCCGTTCCTCCCAACGGAAGTTTTAACTCTGTAATTCTAAGCATTCTCCCGCCCCTCTCCGTAAAAAACCTCTTTTAGAGCAAGACCCTTTGCCGGGGCGGTAAACCCCGCTTTCTCTCGATCCAATGCGGCGAAAATAGAAGGGATTTCCTGGGGGCTTCGTTTTCCCTCCCCCACCTCAATCAGCGTTCCCGTCAATATTCTTACCATTTGATAGAGAAATCCATTCCCCCGATAGGCAATGGTGATTTTTTCCTCTGCACAAGTAAACTGTATCTCATAAATTTTGCGCACTGTGGACTTTTTCATGCGCTTATTGGCGCAAAAGCTTTTGAAATCATGCCCCCCAAGGAAGAATTGGCTCGCCTGTCGCATCTTTTCTACATCCAAGGGCTTTGGGCACCAAAAAACATATTTCCGCCAAAACACAGGCGGCTTTTTGCTATTCCAGATGGTATATTCATAGGTTTTTCCCTTTGCGCTTAATCTGCTGTGAAATCTGGGATTTACTTCCTCCATGGAACGCACTGCAATGTCCTCGGGAAGCCTTTCGTTAATGGCCTCCATCAGTGATGCCGCCGTTTTATTCCACTCCATATGAAAATTTGCAACCTGTGCATAAGCATGGGTTCCTGCGTCTGTCCTGCCGGAGCCGTAAATTTCCACGGGGCTGCCTGCCAAAGCAGAAACAATGCCCTCTAATTTTTCCTGTATGGTATTTTCCGTATTGCCCTGCTTCTGCCAGCCGTTGTATCTGCCGCCGTCATAGGAAAGAATGATTTTATAATTTTTCATCAAAGCACCTGTTGCATTCCATTTAAAATTTTTGGCACAAATTGTTTCTTCCTGGATATCACCCCCGGCAGTGAAATCCAAGTATTCTCCGTCCTGCCACAAAAAGCCGCATCCACAATCTCCTTTGCCTTTTCCCCCACAAAAACCAACTCGGAAGACTCCGTTAAAATATTGGTTAATAAGAAGAACAAAATATCCCAATCCCCTTGAATGGACTCCATATATTCGGTTATTTTGGGACGAAGCAGGCTTAATTCCTCCTGATCTAGGGAAGAAATCTGTCCAATGCCGAAGGTCAAGCCGTTGCTGCTAAACTTTTTAAAATCCTGATAAAAAATTTCCTGAGGTGCCTTATCACCCAAGAAGCTGCCTGCACGGAACATTTTTTCCGCATAGTCCTGTATCTCAATGTCCGCAATTTTCGCCAGTGCTTCCGCAGCGGCCCTGTCCTTCTCCGTACAAGTAGGAGAGCGGAACATTAAAGTATCGGATACTATGGCAGAACATAATAAGCCTGCAATGGCCTTAGGCACAGTGACGCCGTTTTCCAGATACATACCATAAATGATGGTGGCTGTACAGCCCACCGGCTGATTGCGGAAATAAACGGGCATGGCTGTTTCCAAGTTACCTAGACGATGGTGATCAATAATCTCAATAATTTCCGCCTCATCAATGCCCTCTACGGCTTGGGTCTTCTCATTGTGGTCTACCAAAATAAGTTTTTTCTTTTCCATATCCAACAACGACCGTCTGGAGAGCATACCGCAATAATTTCCATCCCGATCCAAAACAGGGAAATCCCTATGGCGAATCTTCGCCAATACAGATTTTATATCGGAGATAAAGTCGTCCTTATGGAAGGAAACCAGCCCTTCCTTGCGCATAAAATAGCCCACCGGCGTACTTTGGTTGATCAACCTTGCCGCCATATAGGTATCATGGGGTGTGCTGATCACCTTGCAGTTATTTTCTTCTGCCAGCTTTTGAATGGTTTTAGAGATGGGCGCTCCCATACAAACCACAATGCAACCGGCTTTCATTTCAATACAGCAGAGCTGGTTTTCAAAACGATTACCAGTAATAACAATATCTCCCGCATCAATGTAGGATTCCAAAAGGTCAGGGTTGGCTGCACCGATTAAAATTTTCCCTTTTGTCACAATATCCGACGCATCCCCAACAACCATGATGCCGTCAATGGTATCCAAAATATTGGTGTAGCTGGTGTGAGACATGGCAAGAATATGGGTTTCATATACATCCATGTTGGCCGTGGCAATATCCTTTACAGAAATAATTCCCTCAAGCTTCCCCTCCTGCACCACGGGCATAGTGGCATCCCCCAAATCACGCATGGTATTCCAAGCCTTTTTTAGGGAAAACCCCCTGCTGATGGGCGGCGTTGATTTAATGGTAACATCCTGCACCTGTGTGCCCACGTGTCCAAGAAAGCCGGGCTCTTCCACCCCAAAGCACTCTAAAACAAATTTTGTTTCATTATTAATTTCTCCTGCTCTTTTGGGCGCAAAGTTTCCTTCTCCCAAAGTATTTTTCAGTTCAGCATACGCAATGGCGGAACAAATAGAATCCGTATCAGGATTTTTATGCCCAATCACATAAACAGTTTTTTCTTTTTGCATGAAATTTTAACCCCCTAATGAGAAACCGGCGCACCGTAAAACAATTTTCATCTCCAATTTATACTAAAAATATTCTCCCGGAGCCTTGTAACCCCAAGGATTTGTATTTTTCTTTTTCCGTTTCGCCCACAGCAGAATAAGGACTCCTCCTTGTCAACGCCATTTTTCCTTCCCGCATAAAAAATGACGACAAACGGCAGCCGGCTATGGATGAATTTAGTATAGCCGTAAAACCCTTTATCGTCAATATTTTTTGTTCGCATACTCCCTAATTTTCACAAGATAGGCTTCCGTAAAAATTTTCTTTACTTCTCCCTTGTTTTCCCCTCTTCCTGATACCAAAAACAAGACAAAATGGTAGGCAAAAGAATGACTACAAAAAGAACCGTGCCAATGGCATAGGGCATCACCGTGAGAGGCATAAAGATTGCGCTCACTGCCATAAACACTCCGCCGAAAAAAAAGAGCTTTCCCCCTAGCCTCTGGGTTTTATTCCAAACCGATTCACTGCACAATGCCCATGGTGTTTTGATACCGGTAAAAAAGTTGGATTTTACCTTTGGCATCACATTCCCCAGAAAAACAAAGAATAGCCCTACACCACAGCTCACAATCCGGGGCACAGGGATTTTGCTGGGATTCATGCTTTCGGAGAGCAGAATTGCCACCATTGCCGTCATAAAAATTTCAACGGCTAAAATAATGTTTTCATACACACCAAAAAATTTTTCATAATTTTTTCGTCGCGGGTCAATTTTTGCCATCAAAGGCATCAAAATCCCCATACCCAGACATAGCACCGCAACGATAAATAACTGCCATTTCTCACTGTAACGAATACCTTCTCCCGCCTGCCATTGTATGGGCACCAACGGGGGTAATTTTTGATAAACCATGCTTACCATAATGAGCGGCAATGCCGCAAAAATATAAATACCAAATCTTTTTTTACTCATTTTTATCCCCTCCTGTAAAGGTTGTAATCCAACTTAGAATTTCTTCAAAGACAGTCATATTTAGTTCATAATAAATATACTTCCCTTTTTTCTCATCTATAATCAACCCTGCATTTTTTAATACGGATAGATGATGGGAAATGGTTGCCCCGGTGGCATTAAAATGCTCCACGATTTCCCCCGCCGCCTTTTTTCCAGATTTCAATAGTACCAGAATTTCCCTTCGGGTAGGATCGCTGATTGCTTTTAAAGTTTCCTGAATTCCCAATGCTTCACCCCATTATATTTAGACATTCATCTAAATATAAGATAACACAGATCGGCACTCACATCAATAATATTTAGATAGAAATCTAAATATTAATCTGAAAGGCCGCCGCAAGCCTTGGCTAGTCCGAAGCAGTCAACGGTTTTTACGTGCAAAAAATGCCTTGGAATTTTCCAAGGCATTTTGCTTCATTTACCTCTTTCTATCGGCCACGATTTTATTTTGATAGATCATCTGCCGAAGGCTTATATCTTCTCCACCCATAAACCGTCCCTGCTGCACCCGAAGTATAGCTTGCCCCCATGCAGCCTTGGAATACGCAAGGCTCCATCCTGCTCGGGATAGAGCTTCATCAAAAGAACCTTATCATACGTCACATAGGCCGCAAAGGATATATAATGCTCTTTTTTCATTTCGTGCTGAAAGGTAATATAAAAGTCGTTTTCTATATTTTCCGCCTTCAGCTTGTGTGCATCATCCGTTGGCTTGGGCACCAAGGGCGCCAGCTTTCTCCCGCAGCAGGAAACCTCCGCCTCTCCTGTGCCGGTAATCACATTTCCGCAATGGGAACACATATAAAATTTTATCTTTTTCATATTTCCCCCGTCCGTATTGTTTGGCTCTAAATCGCCAATCAATATTTTTTCAATATTCACATCCAATGCTTCCGATAATTCGTGCAAAAGGGAAACATCCGGACAGCCAAAGCCCCGCTCCCATTTTGAAATTGTCTTATCACTGATCTTCATCCTATCTGCAAGCTGTTTTTGCGTCATATTCTTTTCTTTCCGTAAGTCAAATATCAGCTTTCCTACCTTGTTGCAATCCACCACCGCCACCTCCATATATGATTATAGATGAATTCTCCATAAAATCCAATCCATGCTCCGTAGAGTTACATTATTTTTAAAACAAAAAAATGACAAGCTCTCCCAAGAAAACTTGCCCTTCCGCTTAAGGCACCACCCGGATTTGAACCGGGGATAGAGGTGTTGCAGACCTTTGCCTTACCACTTGGCTATGGCGCCATATAAATTATTATAGTCGTATCCCATGGAAACGTCAAGCCCTTTTCCCCGCTGATTCCCCAAATAAAGACTTTTCTGCGAAAAATCCACGGCTCTCTTTTACGGGATATTGAAAGTATATTCCGTATTTCTGGAAAAATTCATAAACTATGAAACATAGATAAAAGTCATCCCTGCTCCCCCACCATCCCATAGAAGGATTTCTGTGCCCTTTTGGTTCCTATGCAATTCTATTTCGCAAAGAAATGCCATGGGCACGGTGTATCCCTTATGAAACCAAAAAGACGCTTGCTGCTAACAGTCGTCTCTTTCATTCAAACTTTGAATCAAATTATTTGTGCTCGCTGGGTCTGTATTCAAAATATTCTTCATAGCCTAAGTTATATTCCCGGCTGTAAATATTTGTAACAACCGCATAATATGGCTCCGTGTCATATTTTTTTTGATATATTCCACAATTTCATCTATGTTTTCTTCTTCCCAAGCTACATCCATCCCCATGAGCTCGCCTAAAAAATTAATAGGAAGAAACATTCTTTCCTCCCGAATGACCGGGGGATTTTTCATAGTCTTTCTGTATGTCTGGCAGTTTTGTCTCATTACAACTTCTGTTTCCCTCATAAAAAAAAATCGAACTGTTGTGGTTTTCAATGGTCGCCATTTTCTTTGTTTTATTCCACGTTAAAGTGCCGGAAGTTAGGGTGCAAAAATCTCTGATATAAATGAGTACGCCGGTTTCCGATTTCACAGCGGGATATTTCATGAAAGAATAGGCATTTACGCCATTCAGATAAATTTCTTTCACCATATTTTTAGCATTCTGCCTCATCTCCGCCAGCTGATCCTGCTCTTCTTGGGAAACGAAAACTGCCTGATTTCCTTTTTTATCTCCACATTATTTGCAGATGCAGGCACAGCATTGCTGATAAGCAAAGTAAAAACCGCCAAACATATCCTCTTTTCTCCTTTCACGCTTCTCCCTCACCCTCTTATATTTGAAAATTTCAGTTTCTATTTGTGTAAAGATTTTTCATTGCTTTATGTCATAAAATAGTATGTTTTGTAAGATATTTCAAGAGTATTTACCATTTTGTTGTAAAAATATAATATTTTATTATGAAGTAAACCATTTTTGTGAAAAATAAAAACGCCCCAAATCAGCTAATGCTAATTCAAGACGTGTCCCTTGCAAGGCGCCACCCGGATTTGAACCGGGGGTAGAGGTGTTGCAGACCTTTGCCTTACCACTTGGCTATGGCGCCAAA
>ENA-UOOM01002447-UOOM01002447.1-fermentation-metagenome-genome-assembly--contig:-NODE-2447-length-15333-cov-86.978531_pt1 | contig 15333 bp, 12 predicted proteins | sample MGYA00245781_ERZ724031 | MGnify/ENA primary metagenome ERZ724031 (study PRJEB28704, sample SAMN03018317) | fermentation metagenome | biome: anthropogenic terrestrial biome; feature: soil... | reverse complement strand
TGTATTTGAGGCAACGTTACCCCTTTAGTTACTTTTTATTATGAGGCAATACGGGAGAAATTGTTGGCAGTATTTCTGATAAAGCAAAAAGACACTCCTTGACGAAGTGTCTTTCTTGTAGGGCGGGTGGGGGTCGAACCCACATAGTGTCACCACCGACGGATTTTAAGTCCGTTGCGTCTGCCTATTCCGCCACCGCCCCGGAATATGTAAGGCATATTTTACCATTGCCTGTCAATTTTGCGAGGGGAAAGTAAGTTAAAGAGAATAATCAACTACAGCTGGGGCTTGTATCAGGACCATGATCGTGTAGACTTTGATTGAGGTGATTGTTTACACTTTTTGTCCATCAAACACTTTCCCTTCCGTTCCGGGATGACCATGGGTCAATTAGGTTTTCCTGGTTGTGATTACCTGATGTCTGCATGCTCAGATTCTCGCGAACTGCTCCACGAACGGTAGTCATTGCGAGCGAAGCAAAGCAATTCGCCTTTGATCTGTCATTGCGAGCGAAGCGAAGGAATCTGCAGTTAATCTTTTTGCATCTATTCAAGACAAGAAATCAAAAGCAGGCTGCCACGCCCCCTGATTGTGATTCAAAAGCTCCCGCCATTCCAATAACGGGGGCTCGCAGTGACGAGTCAGCAATCTGTCATTGCGAGCGAAGCGAAGCAATCCGCCTTTGATCTGTCATTGCGAGCGAAGCGAGGCAATCCGCAGTTAATCTATTTGCATCTATTCAAGACAAGAAATCACAATCAGGCTGCCACGCCCCCTGATTGTGATTCAAAAGCTCCCGCCATTCCAATAATGGGGGCTCGCAGTGACGAGTCTGTAATCTGTCATTGCGAGCGAAGCGAAGCAATCCGCCTTTGATCTGTCAATGCGAGCGAAGCGAAGCAATCCGCAGTTAATCTTTTTGCATCTAAGCACAACAAGAAATCAAAAGCAGGCTGCCACGCCCCCTGATTGTGATTCAAAAGCTCCCGCCATTCCAATAACGGGGGCTCGCAGTGACGAGTCAGCAATCTGTCATTGCGAGCGAAGCAATCTGCTGAGTGATGTCAAGCCATAATTTCATCTGGTCCTGTTGAGAATTGTCCTGTCGTAATGAGTGTGCACCCCCATTTCCTTCCACAAGGGTAAAATTGAATTGCAAGCTCGCGACCAACTTGAGAAGTCATGAAAAAGAACCGACTAACAACCTTACTGATCATCGCCATCATCCTCCTCCTTGCCGGGGTTGGATTGTTGGCAATGCGTGCAAATCAAACCCTGGAAACAACCACTCAAACTCAAACCTTGAGCGACTGGGCTTACGGCACCGCTGGCATGTTAAAGGTAATGGTCAGCCACCCGACAGAACTTTTCGTCAACCAAAAGAACACGGTCTCATTGACTTTTGAACCCGACACAACCCTTGAACAATACCTGGCAAACGGTTATGTTTTCGATGCCGAATTCGATGCAGCCGGCAGCGTGATCACCCCACGAAAACGGATCATGACCCCACTCGAAAAAGGTCGTCAGAGCATCTCCTGGGAAATCGTGCCTTTCACCACTTTTGAGGTAACCGGAATCATCAAGATGTCGCTTGCCGATAGCAATCAAAGCGGTGCCTACGCGATCTCACCCCAGGTGAGTCTCGACCTGGCTTTCCAGGTAAAGCAAACGGGTATTCCTCAAACTGTGTTAATAGTGGGGCTGATCACCATCGGGCTGGGGCTGTTCCTGCTGCTGGCATATACCGTCCTCAAAAAAAATACACACCGTACAAAAGGCTAAATCCATGCGCAGACCACAACTGAAAAAACTATCCAACCTGCTCTCCAAAATCCCTGTGATTACCAGAGGGGAAATCCCGGAGGTCAAAATTCGGGCAGCCACCAGTGATTCACGCCAGGTGCAGCCTGGAGACGCTTTCGTTGCCATCAAAGGCGAGAGTTACGACGGCTTCGATTACATCCCGGCTGCCATCGAGCGCGGCGCAGCTTTAATCGTCACCAACCGCCCTGCTCCCCGGGGGTTATCGGTTGCCTGCCTCGGAATCGACGATGACCCGCGCAAAGCGCTTGCCTGGCTGGCTGCGGCGACACACAACTTCCCGGCTCGCAAACTGCGCATGATCGGTGTAACCGGAACCGACGGTAAAACCAGCACTGCCAGCATGATCCATCACATCCTCACCCAGGCGGGGTTGAAAGCCGGCATGATCTCAACGGTAAACGCCCTTGTGGGCGCACAGGAGATCGACACGGGCTTCCACGTGACTACGCCCGATTCACCCGCCATCCAGGCGCTATTGGCAGAGATGGTCCGCGCCGGCATGACCCACTGCGTCCTCGAAAGCACTTCGCACGGGCTGGCACAGGGCAGGGCAATCGCCAGCGAGTTCGACATTGCCGTGGTCACAAACGTGACTCATGAACATTTTGACTATCACGGTGACTACCAGCACTATTTGAAAGCCAAAGGCTTGTTGTTCGAGAGCCTGTGGGTGACCTCCCAAAAAAAGATCGGCAATCCCAGGCTGGCGGTCTTAAACAAAGACGACAAATCCTACGGCTACCTGAAACGAACAGCCACCCCCAACCAGGTGAGCTACAGCCGCATCAACCAGGCGGATCTCTGGGCAGACAATATCCAAAACAGCCCTTCAGAACTGCGCTTCGACTGTCATATCGGCGAGGCGGTCTATCCAGTAATCACCCCGATGGTTGGGATCTATAACGTCTCAAACGCGCTTGCCGCCCTGGGGACCACGATTTTGGGGCTGGGTGTTGAAGAGGAGCTTGCCGTGAAAGCGCTCGCCAGTCAGGATACCGTGCCAGGCAGAATGGAACGAATCGACCTGGGACAGGATTTCATCGCCATCGTCGATTTTGCGCACACGCCCTTTGCGCTCGAAGCTGCCCTTGAGACCGCTCGCGGGCTAACCGAAGGTAAAGTAATCGCGGTGTTTGGCTCAGCCGGGCTGCGCGACAGGGAGAAGCGGCGGATGATGCCGATCACGTCGATCAAAGGCGCGGATATCACCATCCTGACCGCTGAAGATCCACGCACCGAATCACTCGATGACATTTTGCAGGACATGGCAGAGGCAGCTGTCTCGGTGGGCGGTGTGGAAGGAAAAAGCTTTTACCGCGTTGGTGATCGGGGCGATGCGATCCGAAAGGCAATTGAACTAGCCAAACCAGGAGACCTGGTGATGGCTTGCGGTAAGGGGCATGAGCAATCGATGTGCTTTATCACCACGGAATATGCCTGGGATGACCGCACGGCTATGCGCGCCGCCCTGGCAGAACACCTTGGCATTGAGGGTCCTAAAATGCCCTGGCTGCCAACGAGTAAGAGTTAAGCCGCGTTATTTATTTTTTCGCCTAACCTGCAGATACATCTCTCCAAGCGTACCCCCATTAATGCCGCCAAAAACCGCCATAAAACCAACCAGGGGAGCCAGCAAGCCGGACTTCCAGATCATCAGGACAATCACCACCATCCCGGCGATGCCGCCATAAATGCCATAAGTTGGTCCGCGCCCGTCTTTGGCGATCATGGAAATCAGGAAGCTTATGGTCAACGAGCCGAGGAAGATCCCCAGCATCAGTGTTGTATCCTCCCCCTGCATTGCCTCTCCATAACGCAGCATCAAGGTATCCATCAGGTTGAAAAAGAGCAGCGCCCAGGCGACATTCAGGATCATGGAAAGTCCAAGGTAAGGATATTTCAACCCGCGGGGGTCAAGCATTCGGCTGAGTTTCATAGCCAGAATTGTACCGTAGATGAGGCAGTTCCGAAAATAAAACCGCGTCCAAACCGCTCTCCGCTTAATTATCTCAAGGGATCTGTTGCCCGTTTGAGCAACCTTTCACTCAAATGTGCGGTAAGCAGAATAGGCAGAAAGCCAGGCAAAAAGGTCTGGGATTGCACTGCACTTAAGGCTGGATTGCTTCAAGGCAAAACAGCGTGGTACAGCTGGTTACCAAAAGCCAGGAAAACACGCCGGTCAGGGCTTACATAGAACGCGGTTACCTTTTGTCCTGGCATGGACCCGCCTGTAGTGCTAAAGCGTAAAACTTTGTTCAGGTTCAAACGCAAACTGAACTGATAAAGCGCGGCCTGCTTTGCCTCCAGGTAATAAACCGAAGGGTCCGGTGGTGGTGAATATGCAAGTCGTTCAAAGTGCAGGTCAGTACTCTCAAAATCCGGATTGCCTCCCTCTGTATTGTGATAGGGATACGGTTCATCGCAGCTAATCATACCGGTTATAGACGAGGAGAGGCAGTGGGAGCTGTGCCCGTCGGCATGCAGCAAAAAAAGCTCTTCACCTTCAACTGCCAGGTCGACCGCGGTAGCCAACTCAATCTTTGGATCGTCAAAAAAAGCTGTGGGAGGGTTGGAAAAATTTGCGGTCAGTCCACGATAGCTCCACAGGGCGTTGTTCCCGGTATCAAGGATGTAAAGCTTGTTGCTATCGAAGACCATCCTCTTCAGTTCAGCCCAACCTCCATCCGGAACGGGCAAAGCCACCGCGCTGGCAGTGCCACCTGGGCTGCAATAAAGCAGCTTTCCACTTGCATCAATTGCCAGAATTGGCGCTTTGGCGGGATTGTTCAGGGGCACGCTGATCATATCGACCAGTTTCCCCACTTCTACGCCGCCGTATTTACCCGCACCGCACTTGAACTGGTCGTCCAATTCATAGCCTGTATTACGCAGGCGCATATACATCACCGCTCCGCTTGCCTGGTCGAGAAGGTAAAGGTCATTGTTCAGCGAAACGATCGCTGTGATGTCCCAGCCTGGATAAAGTGATGCGGCAAATCCAGGAGCAAATTGCAACCTGCGCACACCGTCAAGGGCATCGAGCGCCGTTTGAATCTGCACACGCAGCGATTTGACTTCAGCTGAATTCTGGTAAGCTGCTGCCTGGTTCAGCCAGTTTGACGCCTGCTCCCAGCCTTCCCGTTGAAGTTCGACGGTTTGCATCAAGGCAGCGTTATTAATCGATGCCTGAGCCTGGGCAAGGTAGTAGTTGTATTCATGTTCCTCGCCCCGGGAAAAGTAGACCATGGAAGTGATCGCGATCAGCACCAGCGGAACCAGGATTGCGATCAGGGCTTTGGCTAAGAGTGAAAGCTCACCAACCGGGTAAGTCGGCTGGGTGGTCGATGCCTTCTTCGAAGCAGCAACCGATTCAACCTTCTCTTCCGCGCGGCGCAGCCAGCCAGCGCCAGCAGCTATCCCATGGAGTGTTTTTTCTTTTAGCTTCGAAAGGTCCGGGGGTTCGATTGGACCCCCCCCCCTTTCTGGAGCAGTTTCAAATGCTTCTTCGCGGGTTGTCATTGGCTCATCAAGAAGCCTGGGTTCATCCGAGATGTCCGCTGTAAATTCGGGAGGGTCAATCGGGATAATTTGCTCGTCTTCAGCAGCAACCGGGGTCTCATCAGGCAAAAGCACTGCCTGTGTAAACAAGTCTTCAGCCAAAGAAGGAGTATATGCAGTCGTTTCAGCTTCAGCAGTTTTTTCTGCCTGGAGTTCAACAGTAACCTCTGGCTCGTCCTTTTCAGATTCATTTGCATCAACCTGCAAGGGCTCACTTGGTTTAGGTTGATACTGATCCAGCCCCAAAATAGTCAGTCTGCCGCTGCCGGGCTTGACTTGAATGAACGCTGCTGGCGAACCCTGCTGCAGTTGCTCTTCAAGCGGGGATTCAGTTGGAGTAAATGCCTGTGGGTCGGGCAGCAGCAGGAACGACTCATCACCTTTCAGGCTGGTCTGGAAATAACGCGGATTCACAACCGTGACTGCCCCAAGTCCAGGTCGATTAAGTTCAGAATCAAAGAAAAGTTCATCACCATCGGATCGCAGAATGTGGGCAGAGCTCTGCCCCACCTGGGCGATGAAAAGTGTGTCGTAGTGAATCACACCCAGGCTGAGTGAGGCTGTAGTCCAGGTTTCCGGTTGGTCATAATGACTATTTTGCTGTTGAAAATACTTGTTCAACCCGTCCACGAAAACCCGGATAGCCTTGGTGACAGATCCGCTGGTTTTATAAAATAATCTTCCCTGATTTTCAAGCACCGACCGCAGCGCCGAGGGGTCAAAAGGATGTTGACTGGTTGGGCTGACCAAAGCAAGCAAGAGGTCCTTTTCCCGACCGCGGGCGCTTTGCTTTTGTCCTCCAGAGGCATAAAAAACCGCGTTTGGGCTGTCTTCGGGTGCATAAATGGTTAAATCGTAATTCATAATATCTACCTTATTTTTCCTGAGCGCGATTGCTCAGTACAATTCAGTACACTATTCGTGCCAGAGGTTATAATCTCGCCTATGGAATTAACTCTCGTCAACAGCATCGAGGAATGGAAAGGGCTTGAAGAAGCCTGGGACGAGCTGGTCAGCAGGTCGGTCAGACCATATCCCTTTTTAGAGTTTTGGTATTTATATAACTGGTGGCAAACCCTGGGCGGCGGCGAGTGGCTTAGCTCTGAAAGCCAGCTTTGTATCGTTACAGGATTTGAAAGAGGCAAGCTGAAGGGGATTGCGCCGTTGTTTGTCTCGAGCAAAGAAGGCAGCCCTCCAGCCCTGCGATTTATCGGGCAGATAGAAGTCACCGATTACCTCGATTTTATCGCCGCGGAAGAGGACCTGCCCGCTTTCCTAACTGCACTGCTCGATTTTCTTGACGAGAATGAAGCCATACCGGTCAAAAACCTGGAACTGGCAAACCTGCTGGACGATTCTCCAAGTTTGCGGATCTTGGAACAAGCTGCTGAACAGCGACAGCACCGTTTCAAGCAAACTGTCCTGCAGCCAGCGCCTGCCATAACTCTGACCGACAGTTGGGACGAGTACTTACAGTCGTTGAACAAAAAACAGCGCCATGAAGTACGGCGAAAACTGCGCAACGCGGAACGGGATTTTCAAATTGAATTGTACCTCGTGGAAAATGCTGCCGAAGTTATTGATGAGATTCGCATCTTTGTTGAATTGATGCGAAATGAGGAAGAAAAAAAGCATTTTCTAAGCGGAGAAACTGAGCAATACCTTTTGTCACTGGGGAAGGCAGCCTTCGAAAAGAACCGATTCAACCTTGCATTCCTGCTGTTGGACGGGCAAAAGGTCGCCGGATACCTTAATTTCATCGCGCAAAACCGTCTGTGGGTCTATAACACTGGTTGGAACCCGGATTTCAGCAAATATTCTCCGGGCTGGTTACTGTTGTCAAAGCTGATCCAGTGGTCAATTGATCAAGGGTTGCAAGAGGTGGATCTGATGCGCGGAGCAGAGGATTACAAGTACCGCTTCGGGGGCATCGACCGGCATGTGGTGGCAGTTCAATGTTCATAGGGGATATTTTTTAGCTGATCGCTCGTGGAAATGATGAATGAGATCGTGCGGGCTTCTTCAACATGCATGCCAGCAATTCTCAATATGAAAATGTCTGTTAATCTTGTGGTGTAAGGGGCATTTGTCATGCCGTCCCGAATGAGTTGTAGCGGATGGTTGCCATGCCCGCCCGTAAGCACCCGTATGGCGTTATGTCTGTTCCAGCAAAGTCGGTAAGGTTTGTGTTGGGAAAGGTTCAGATTCTTACTTTGTATACTTCGCATCACTTCGTTCAGAATGACAAAACCCGGTTCCTGTTTCCTGCTCCCTGTTCTTTTTCGCCTGTGAAGGATAAGGCAGCAGCCAAATCTCTAACATAAAGTTAACCTTGTGAGATTATCCTTTTCTTGACGGGCAATTTTGCTCATGGTAACATTAAAACCACTGAATTAGCACTCTCTGTTCGAGAGTGCTAATATTGAGTAAGCAATGAATCAACTAAGCGACCGACAAAAAATAATCCTATCCCTGGTTGTGCACGAACACACGCGCACAGCTCAGCCGGTTGCCTCGAAATCCTTGATCAATGAATACAACCTGAAGATTAGTTCTGCAACCGTACGAAATGAGATGAACGCGCTCGAGGAAATGGGCTTTCTCAGGCAGCCCCACACCTCCGCCGGCAGAGTGCCAACCGAGGAAGGCTATCGATTTTTCGTCAGCAACCTGGTGCAGCACACCAGCCTGCCTTCGGCTACGCGAAACACAATCGCCCACCAGTTTTACCAGGCACGCCGGGGGCTGGAGCACTGGCTGCCGTTGGCTGCCTCTGTTTTGGCGAATCAATCGCAAGCCGTTTCGATCGTGACTGCCCCACATTCACAGAAGGTAACCTTCAAGCACCTGGAACTGATCGCCACTCGCGGCAGCCAGGTTTTGATGGTATTAGTACTGGTTGGTGGGGAAATCCAGCAGCAGATCCTCGCTTTTGATACCGTACAAACCCAGGAACAACTATCTCAGCTGGCGACCCAGGTCAACCAGCTTTGCGAAAACCGGGCTCTTGAGCAGATTCAAAGCCTCCCACCTACAGGCAACCCTGCTGTCGACCTTGTTTTGGACGCAATCGAAGAGCAGCTCAACCTGACAAACAAACTGGTCACGGGTGAGCTTTACCTGGATGGACTCAGTTACGTACTGAGTGAGCCGGTATTTGCCGATTACGATCCGGCAAATTCTCCCCTGCGCCTGCTGGAAGAACGTTCCATGCTGGACGACCTGATCTCACGTACCGTGCTAACCGAGGATATTGGCGGCGTGCAGGTTTTAATTGGTGGAGAGGGCACATGGCAGGAATTGCAGAATACCTCCGTTATTCTGACCCGCTATGGCATCCCCGATCAGCTCAGTGGGACCCTCGGCATTCTGGGTCCGATGCGCATGCCCTATGGGCAAACAATCAGCACCGTGCGATACGTGGGCGAACTCATGTCTGGCTTCGTGGCAGATAATTTAATAGACTAAAAACATAGCGACACTATGATGAGGAAATGATGACAGAAGACGAAAAAACCAACCAGGAATTTGAAGAATTTGGAAACAAAGAGGAATCGGTTAATGACGTTGTTAGTTTGCAGGACAAAGTGGATGAATATCTGGACTGCTGGCAGCGTGAAAGGGCGAGTTTCGCCAATTATAAGCGCCGTGTCGAACAAGATAATGCTGTCATGGCTGATCGATTGTTAGGAGAACATATCAAACTGTTTCTGCCGGTCATGGATGACCTGGAAAGAGCTCTCGACCACTCTCCAGCTGATCCCGATTGCGCCAGTTGGATAGCCGGCATTGAACTAATCCGCAAGAAATTGCTCAAAACGCTCGAAACTCAGGACGTGAGCGTTATCGATCTCAATCCTGGCGACATGTTCGACCCAATCAACCAGGAAGCTGTCACACATGAAGAAAATGATCGGTTTAGCGATGGACAAATCATCGAAGTCGTGCAAACCGGATATCAATTAAAAGAACGGGTTATCCGACCAGCCAAGGTACGGGTAGCGAAATAGGAGAGGTTTTATGGGCAAAATTATCGGTATTGATTTAGGAACAACCAACTCAGCAGCTGCAGTGATGATGGGTGGAGAGCCCGTGGTGATTACTTCCGCTGAAGGCAACCGACTTGTGCCTTCAGTTGTTGCAGTCAACAAAAATGGCGAACGCCTGGTTGGGCAGGTAGCCCGCAACCAGGCAATTATTAACCCCGAAAATACGATTTTTTCAATCAAGCGTTTTATGGGTCGAAAAACCAACGATCCCGAAGTCCAGCGGGCAATCAGCGTGGTGCCGTATAAGATTAACAGCGCTCCCAACGGCGATGTCAGGGTCGTGCTGGATAATAAAGATTACACAGCTCCCGAAATCTCCGCCATGATCCTGGGCAAACTTAAACGCGACGCCGAAGCCTACCTTGGCGAACAGGTCGACCAGGCTGTTATCACCGTGCCGGCTTATTTCAACGACGCTCAGCGCAATGCCACCATCGATGCCGGCAAGATCGCCGGATTGGAAGTGCTGCGCATCATCAACGAACCCACCGCTTCTTCACTGGCTTACGGGCTGGACAAAAAAGATCGAAACGAGGTTATCGCCGTTTTTGACCTCGGAGGCGGTACGTTTGATATTTCCATCCTGGAAGTGGGCGACGGTGTATTTCAGGTCAAGTCCACCTCGGGCGACACCTTTTTAGGCGGAGATGACTTTGACCAGCGCATTATCGATTGGCTGGCAGACGAATTCAAGAAGGAAAACGGCATCAATCTGCGTGGAGACCGCCAGGCACTGCAGCGCCTCAAAGAAGCCGCGGAAAAGGCGAAAATTGAGCTCTCCAGCACGATGCAGTCCGAGATCAACCTGCCCTATATCACCGCTGATGCTTCCGGTCCGAAACACCTGGTAACCACCCTGACCCGTTCCAAACTGGAACAGCTTACCGGTGACCTGGTGCAGAAATCGCTCAAACCCGTGCAGCAAGCACTGGCAGATGCCAACCTGAAACCCTCTGATATCGACGAGGTGGTTATGGTTGGCGGCATGACCCGTATGCCTGCTGTGCAGGAGGCTGTCCGCCAGTTGTTCAACAAAGAACCCCATAAGGGCGTCAACCCGGACGAAGTCGTCGCCATTGGTGCCGCTATCCAGGCTGGTGTGTTGGGCGGCGATGTGACCGACATTCTTCTGCTCGACGTGACCCCCCTGACGCTCTCCATCGAGACGTTGGGCGGTATCTCTACGCCGCTGATCAAGCGCAATACCACCATCCCAACCCGGGCAAGCCAGGTTTTTAGCACCGCTTCTGACAGCCAGACCTCGGTCGAAATTCACATTTTGCAGGGTGAACGCACCATGGCAGCCGATAACAAATCGCTCGGCAAGTTTACACTGGATGGCATTCCGCCTGCTCCCCGTGGGATGCCCCAGATCGAAGTGATTTTCGATATGGATGCAAACAGCACCCTGAAGGTCACCGCCAAAGACAAAGCCACAAGCCGCCAACAAGACATCACCATCACAGGCGCTTCTGGTTTGAGCGATGAGGAAATTGAACGCATGCGCCGGGATGCCGAAGCGCACGCCGGCGAAGACCAAAAACATCGTGAATTGATTGAAGCCCGCAATACTGCCGACAACGCAGCCTACACTGCCGAAAAGACACTCAAGGATCTTGGCGATAAGGTTCCGGCAGATGCCAAAGGTCGTGTCGAAGACGCGGTTGCCAGGGTACGCGCCGTTAGAGATCAGAATGATATCGCTGTTATTAATGAATCCGTTGAAGAATTGATGAAGATTCTGCAGGAAATCGGGCAGGCTGCCTACAGCCAGGCAGAAGAGACTCCCCAGCCAGAAACAGAGGCTGGCTCCGATACCCCTCCTTCTGACGACCCGGATGTCGTTGAAGGCGAATTCACACATGCGGAATAAGCTGGGCAATATCAAGTAGAATAAGGCACCTGGCGAAAATTTCGCCAGGTGTTTGCACGCTGTTTTGAAAAGAATACGATGACAGATAAACGAGATTATTATGAAGTTCTGGGGATATCCAGAAATGCGACGGCGGAGGATGTTAAAAACGCCTTTCGTAACCTCGCGCGTCAATATCACCCGGATGTCAATAAAGCCCCTGATGCCGAAGAAAGGTTCAAGGAAATCAATGAAGCCTACGGCGTCTTAAGCGACACAGAAAAACGTGCCGCCTATGACCGCTTTGGGTTTTCGGGTGTAAATACCCAGGGCATGCCCGATTACGGCAACATGGATCTCTCCGATTTGTTTGAAGCTTTATTCGGGATGGGTGGCATGGGGGGTATGGGTGGTTTTGGTGGCGCCAGCAGTTCAAGACGGCGGCAAAATGCCCCACGGCGGGGAGCCGACCTCAGCACCATGCTCAAATTATCGTTTGAAGAAGCGGTATTTGGCGCAGAAAAAGAGGTTGAAATCACCCGCAACGAACGCTGCTCTGTTTGTGATGGCAGCGGCACCGAACCCGGCACACAACTAAGCGACTGTCCGACCTGTAATGGGCAGGGCGAAGTTCGACAGGTGCATCAAACTTTTTTGGGTTCGATGGTCCAGGTGGCTACCTGCCCGACCTGCGGTGGACGTGGAAAAATGATCGAAACTCCCTGTCGGAATTGTCGTGGGAGCGGTCTGGAGCGGAAGACCAGCACTAAAACGGTGACAATCCCGGCTGGAGTGGATGATGGCAACCAGATTCGTATGGTTGGCGAAGGTCAGCCTGGCGCAAACGGCGGTCCAAACGGCAATTTCTACATCGAACTGGACGTCACACCGCATAAATTCTTCAGACGAAACGGCAACGACATCCTGCTTGACCTGGATATCAACATGGCACAAGCAGCTCTGGGCGATGAAATAACCATCCCGACAATTGACGGAAACGTAAAATTGCGGATTCCGCCTGGCACTCAGCCGGGTCGGGTCTTCAGATTAAAGGACAAGGGTGTGCCTGTTCTAAATAAAAACGACCGGGGTAACCAGATGGTCACCGTGAACATTCAAATCCCGACCAGCCTCACCAAAGAACAGGAAGAGCTTTTAACCTCGCTGGGCAAAACCATGGGCACAGATATCAAGATCCAGGAACGCAGTTTCTTTGACAAGGTCAAGGACGCCTTCAGTGGCTAAACCGGACAAGTGGCTGGAAGCTGCTTTGTTTTGCTCTGGAGAACTGGCTGAAGCTGTCGCCGAGGTTTTTTCCCGTTACGTCCCTAACGGTGTCCTCTTGAACAGTGTAACTGTATTTGACCAGGCAGACCAGGAAGAAAAACCCACGGGTGAGATGCAGGTTGTCGCTTATTTCCCGTTCGATGAGCAAAGCGAAGACATCCGTCAAAAACTGGACCGGGCAGTTGGGTACCTGGGTCAGATCGTGCCCCTTGGTTCCGTTTCTTACCAGGTGATCGATGATCAAAACTGGATGGAAGCCTGGAAAACTTGCTATGAGCCTCTGAGGCTTGGTAAAAATCTGATCGTGCTGCCGGAATGGGTCGACCAGTCCCTCGCGGAGGGGCGGCTTCCGATCATCATCTCGCCCGACATGGCCTTTGGCACCGGAACGCATCCATCAACCCAGCTTTGCCTGATCGCGTTGGAAAAGCATGGTTGTGCAGGTAAAAACGTGTTCGATATAGGCTGTGGCAGCGGCATTCTTTCGATCGCGGCGGTGAGACTGGGCGCGGACACGGTTCTTGGTGTCGATAACGACCCGGAGGCGATTCCTTCATGCTTCAGGAATGCTGGACTAAACGGGATGGATGGACGTATCGCTTTTGAAGTCGGCACACATCTCGATATTCCGTCCCGCTCAGGTCAGTTGCGCCAGGCACCGGTTGTGCTCGCCAATATCCTTGCTCATGTTTTGGTGGAGATGCTTGAAACAGGTTTGGCAGACACAATCGCGAACCAGGGAATATTAATATTGGGCGGGATCCTCGAACATCAGGCACCTTCAGTCATCGATGCCGCGACAAGCGCCGCCCTGACCCACATCGACACTCTTCAGGAGGAGGACTGGGTTGTGTTGGTGTTTACAAAAGGTCAATTCCCTGCTTAATAAAAGAGTTTTCCGTCCAGGCGCCTACGTATCGAACGATTATCTCCATGGAAGCAAACGAAAGTCAAATTCTCGATTGACCAATTTCAGGCAGAAACTCACTTTTCATATATAATTACAGCCATCAAGGGTACGTCCACCTTTATTTTTATTTGCCGGACAAGTTTACAAAACGATTATCCACGGGAGGAAAGATGGATTGTCCACAATGCAACCTCAATAATTCGCCACAAGCTTCAACCTGTGTGCGCTGTGGCGCCGACCTGCAATCAAAGAATTCGAGGTCGTCTCCAGTGATGAGTTTCAGACCAATTGGCTCAACAGCTTCACAAACACCGCCTTCCCGATCCGGTTCCGCTTACCATCCGCGCCAGGATGCTCAAAGTTCGTACAAACCAGGTCAAAGCGCCTATGGCAGCAATCAAGGTTACCAACCCCAGGACTACCGCACACCTGCCAACCCGGCAAATTATGCAGGGCAGGGGAGCACTTATGGGCAGTCCAATCCTGCGCAGAATACATGGTCACAACCGACCTATCAAAGCCCTGCATCGTATAATCAACCAAATGCCCCATATTACGGTGCCGGTCAAGCTGCCGGGTTTATCAATTGCCCAAGCTGCGCCTCACTTTTACCAGCTGGCACCCAGGTGTGTTTTAATTGTGGGGTTCCCATGGCAATGGCTGGGATGATCAGCGACAAAGACAAAACCATCGTCTTGATCATTTGCATAGCGTTGGGAGTCATTGGAGGGCATCATTTTTATGTTGGCAACACTGGCAAAGGTGTTTTGTACCTCTTTACTGGCGGGCTGCTTGGATTTGGCGTGATCATTGATGTGATCAACATCCTCAACGGCAGCTTTACCGACAACCTCGGCAGACGTTTGCGGAACCGATAGCGCTTGTAGATGCTTCAGGGTCGATTAATTGACGCTTCAAATTCATCAGGCTACAACAGGAGTGATTTTTGAGGGCTGTTAATTGGACCCATGTTCCTCATTTCCAAAATAACCTGATTCCAACAAGGAATAGTAAGTTTTTCAGGATGCTAAATTGTGGAATTCGGGGGATTGGTTGATGGCTAATAATTCAACCTTATCGTAGGGAATGTGGCTCTGCCATCCTTCCGTAGGGAACGCGGCTTGTCCCGTTCCGGCAAAGCCATCCTTTCGTAGGGAACGCGGCTTGTCCCGTTCCGGCAAAGCCATCCTTCCGTAGGGAACGCGGCTTGTCCCGTTCCGGCAAAGCCATCCTTCCGTAGGGAACGCGGCTTGTCCCGTTCCGTTTTCCGGTGTATTAATTGTGGGTTTTGTGGAAGAGGTCAAGCCCCGTTTGGGCGAAGCCATCTTGTTGTAGGGAACGCGGCTTGTCCCTTTCCGTTTTCCGGTGTATTGATTGTGAGTTTTGTGGAAGGGGTCAAGCCCCTTCCCTACTAACTTTTAGCTGAACTAGAACCTGCGTTTCTCACTTTAGTGTCCTGAAAAACACGCTCTTCCTCGTTGAAATCAGGCTTATGGTGGAAAATGAGAAAACTGAGACGGAAGGGGTCAAGCCCCTTCCCTACTAACTATCTGCTGAACTGGAAACTCCTATAACAACACAATTTGTTTTGAAGAAACTTCCAGGACACTAAAATGAGAAACTCAGGTTCCAGGTCAGCTTGCCAAATTAACTTAACCTGGTGTCTTGTCAACGGCAGATAAGTTTCCGCATCTCTCTTCTTGAAACCTCGAAAACCAAACAGTCATTTAAAGATATCAGTCATCACCAGGAGGTTTAGGTGTTTCGGTAGTGGGAATAGGACGCGGATCCTCAATTGGCGATACAGGAGTTACAGGTGTTGGAGTGTCCAGTGGGGGGGGCGTCGTTGG
>ENA-UOOM01002443-UOOM01002443.1-fermentation-metagenome-genome-assembly--contig:-NODE-2443-length-15350-cov-7.592350_pt1 | contig 15350 bp, 19 predicted proteins | sample MGYA00245781_ERZ724031 | MGnify/ENA primary metagenome ERZ724031 (study PRJEB28704, sample SAMN03018317) | fermentation metagenome | biome: anthropogenic terrestrial biome; feature: soil; material... | reverse complement strand
AGCATCTGCCTTACAAGCAGAGGGTCACAGGTTCGAGCCCTGTAACTCCCATTTTCAAACCACTTCTTTTTTAAGAGGTGGTTTTGCTTTTGTTTCCATAAAAAAATCAGTATAGGCAGGGAAATAAAATGAATTCACGCTGTGAGACTTGCTTATATTTTTGCTATGACGCAGAATATAACGAATATTATTGTCAAGTAAATTTAGATGAAGACGAAATGGAACGGTTTTTAAGGGATGAATACCGAGCGTGTCCATATTATCGTCTGGAAGATGAATATAAAACAGTAAGAAAGCAAATGTGAGGTATTTCATGATATTAGAATGGTTAGAGCCAAGCTTTACCGTGGCAAAATGGATGGGCAAGCGCCGGATTGAGGACTTGGGCCTGTTCAGCTTTTGGTCAAGAACGGAGGCCGAGCTTTCTTTGGTCTGTCCTACAGAGCGCCTGCCAAAGGATGCGGAGTGCCGGGAAGATGGATGGGTATGCTTTCGTGTAAAAGAGCAAATGGATTTTTCTTTGGTGGGCATTCTTGCAAAAATATCTGCCTGCCTTGCAGAAAAACAAATCAGCATCTTTGCCATATCCACCTTTGACACAGACTATATTTTTATAAAGGAAGAAAAAGCCTCTTTGGCGCAAGGTGCCTTGGCTGAGGCTGGGTGGCACTTTGCCAATGCAGCCCCACGACTTTCATAAACCTTTCTCTGGATGGAGTATATTTAAAATACAAAGAGCTTTCCAATCTCCTGAATTTACTTTCAAGAAGCAGAAAGCTCTTATTTTATTTCGATTGCATATCTTAATACAAAAGGTAAAAATAACAGCCGGAAATTAGGCCGCTTACGACAGAGAACAGAAAATGAAGGGAAATTTCCAAGGAAATTCTACGTATGGAGGAATTTACCTTTTCTTTTCTCTTGCTATTTTTTGGAGAAATTCGTATACTTTGATAGAGAGACATAAAATTTTGGCACAGTATAAGAAGGCACAGAGAGGTAATTTGCTTTGAATGAAGTATTAAAGGATTGGGGAAATGTCATTTTCAGGGCCGCACTTATTTTGACCTTGCTATTCTTCTTTTTGTGGCCTGTCAGGCTGCAAGGAAGCTCTATGGACCCTACGCTCAATGATGAAGATTTGGTCTGCATGAGCCGTTTTTTGGTTCAAATGCAATGGTACGAAAGGGGCGATATTGTTGTTTTTCAATATCATGAAGGCGGCCGGACAAAAACGGTATTGAAACGCATTATTGCCACAGAAGGAGAGCATATCCGTTTGCTTAGGGATGGTTCTATTGAAATTGACGGAGAAATTCTTGAAGAAAGCTATATCCAAGAGCCAACCAATGGCCTGGTGGATATGACCATACCTGCGGGTACGGTGTTTGTTCTGGGAGACAATCGAGATGTAAGCTATGACAGCCGTCAAATGGGTGTCATTTCCTGCAAGGATTTAACGGGAAAGGTGATATTTCGCTGGTTTCCCTTTGGTGAGATACGTATTTTTTAACAACGAATTACCCCTAGGGAGAGCGCTTCCCTCCCTTCAGGGCGCAGTATAAAATGAATCTGGTTCTAAGAAAGACTCTTTTAGCATAAACTCTATGGGATTATATGCAAGAAGGGTCTTTTTGTATCCTTTTTCCATGCTTTCTGGAGGAAGATTTTCCCGAAACCCTTCGGTTTTAGGAATACAATCACAGAAATCCAATATATTTATATATAGACAAAGGGTGGATGGTGACCGAGAAAAGGGAAAAGCCCGAAATCAGTGTCTGAAAACTGCCGCAAGAATAGCGAAGGAGGTTTTATGTGCCGATGGAATGGGAAAGAAAGGAAATCATATTAAAACAGCAGGGTGGGAAACAAGCCTCTCAGATCTTGCTGGAAGGGGATATCATCGCACCTGACAGCAAGCCGGACGTAAGTGAAGTTTTGTGTTGCCACGGAAAAGTGAAAATGAAGGATGTACGGGTGGGGGACGATCGCATCAATCTTTCGGGAGAGCTGGACCTAATCATCTTATATTCTTCAGAAAAAGGCGAAGACGCAATATATGCGATGAGATCCAGTTTGCCCATTGAGGATATTCTCTATATGGACGGACTGGAAAAAGATATGCAGGTAAAGCTGGCAACCACACTGGAGCATCTTGATTGCCAAGTCATCAATGACAGAAAGCTGGGCATCAAAGCGGTGATTGGGCTGACAGCTAATGCAGAGCGGAACCATAAAGTCAATGTTGTTGTATCCACCGAGGGCAATGGCATGGCTTTTTTGGAAGACAAACTGCGCATGGAAGAAGTGGTGGTTGAGAAAAAAGAAGAATTTACCGTGAAAGAAGAAGTGACATTGCCTCAAACAGTGCCGGCCGCAGGGGAAATTTTAAGCAATGATTTCTACTTGTCGGATCAAGAGGTGCGCCCTATGGATGGGAAGGTGATGATTCGCAGCAATTTATGTGTAGATATTTTATATACGGACGACCAGGGCACGGGAACGGTACATATCTGGAATGAAAAGATCCCTTTCAATGGATATTTAGATGCAGAGGGGATCACCCCCAAAAGCACCGTAGAGGTAGATTTGACTGTGGAGGATGCCTCTGTCAAAACCGGCTTGGATGATGACGGAGAGCCAAGAATTTTAGATGTCAATGCATCCATTGCCGGAGAAATGTCTGCATGGGATGAGACAGAAAAAAATGTGGTTACCGACGCCTATGCCCCCGGTATGGACACAGAGGTTGTGTGGGAAAATGTAACCTATCCTGTTTCTATCGGAAGAACAAAAAATCAGTTTACCATGAAAGAACGGATTACCTTGGCAGAAGAGGAACGGCCCATGCTGCAAGCCGGAAAAACATGGGGGACCCTGCAAATTCAGGAGGTAAACGCCCAAGAGGATACCATTCAGGTGGAGGGTGTTTTGAATGCGGAGATTCTCTATTTCTGCCAAGAGGATGACCATGCCATTTGTATGATAAACAGGGGGATTCCCTTCAGCCAGAGAATTGAAATGAAGGGCGTTCTGCCTGAGGACGAGGTGGATGTAACGGGGCGGATAGAGGAAATCGATTTCCAAATCCTATCAGATCGGGAAGGAGAGCTTCTTGCCTCCGTCCTTTTGCAAGCCGAGTCGGAAAGGCAGGAAACGGCACAGCTTGTTACTGATATTCGTTTGCAGGATACCGATGGTTCCCAAAGACCCGTTGCCAGTGCCGTCATTTATATGGTGCAGCCGGGGGATAGCCTTTGGACCATTGCAAAACGCTTTGATACTACCATTGAACGCATTTTAATGGTCAATGAAATTGAAGACCCGGATAAAATTTATCCCGGGCAAAAGCTGTTAATTGTAAAAATGGCTCGATAGGACTGTTTCTATGTGGAGAAGGGTAGAAGTATTGGAGCAACCACCGTCTTTTTTGGCGGTGGTTGCTTTGGTGTGGAAAGAAGGTGAAAATACAGCCTTGCTATGATTTCAATAGAGGCAAGGCTTATTTTTTACGCTATCGTTGCTTTACAGCCCTTACTTCGAGAAAATTTCTAGCTTAAGGAGTTTCTTAAGATGTTTCCTTTTCTATGTACAAGCCAAAAAGAGAGTGTGTTTGCGGTTGACGTTTGTTGAAACCCCTTGCTTACGAAAAAAGCTTTATCCTTTGTTAGCCGTTTATAGGTGCGCTCTTTTTCTTCCCTAAGCAAGAAACTAAGAGTGAATAATTTGTAAAAAATCTCTTTACTTTAGCGTGGTAGTGTGGTAATATAATAAAGAGATCGGGGCGGGGAGCCCCAATAAACGTAAAAGGGGAAATGATGTATGAAAAAATATTTATCACTGTTATTTGCAATGGTATTGGGTGCTTCCATGCTGGCCGGTTGCGGTCAAAAGGAGGAGGCTCCGCCTGCTGAGGAAACGCAGGCGCAGGAGCGCACCAAATTAGTCGTGGGCTTCGATGCAGAATATCCGCCCTATGGCTACCGGGATGAAGCGGGAGAGTATGTTGGCTTTGACTTGGACTTGGCGGCAGAGGTTTGCCAGCGCCGAGGCTGGGAATTGGTAAAACAGCCCATTGAGTGGGATGCCAAGGATATGGAATTAAACAGCGGTTCCATTGATTGTATTTGGAATGGCTTCACCATGACTGGCAGAGAAGCAAATTATACTTTCTCTGACCCTTATGTAGACAATAGCATTGTGTTTGTTGTAAGAGCCGATTCCGGCATTGAAACAAAGGAAGACTTGGCAGGTAAGGTTGTTATGACGCAGGCGGATTCTTCTGCGTTGACAGCTTTGACCAACGAAGAGGATAATGAAGAAAATTTGGCATTGTCGGCAAGCTTTGCAGCTTTAGACCAAACGGGAGACTATAATTCCGCATTTATGAATTTGGAAGCAGGCTCCATTGATGCGATTGCCGTCGATATTGGTGTTGCCCAATATCAGCTGAATTCCCGTGGGGATTTGTTTGTAAAGTTGGACGAGCCTCTTTCCACAGAGCAGTATGCCGTTGGCTTTAAACAGGGAAATACGGAATTGCGTGACCAGGTACAGGAAACCTTATATGAAATGCTGGAGGATGGTACCCTTGATACCATTGCCGCAAACTATAAGGATTACAATTTAGATCAAATGCTTTGCCTTGGCAAATAAGAGGGCAGTGAGAATTTGAGGGAGGAAGCGTGTCGGCAATCCGGCACGCTTATCCTTGCTTTATTGGGAAGATGAAATGATGGGGGTTTTCTTATGGGCGTGGCCGGTTATTTAAATATTGCACAGCAGCTTGGAGAAGGGATGCTGGCAACATTATTGATTTTTGTTTTGACCTTGGTATTTTCTATGCCATTGGGTCTTTTGGTGGCTTTTGCCCGTATGTCGAAATGGGCGCCCTTTGGCTTTTTACTGCACAAAGATGCAGGGGCTGTGAAGGGGCATGGGGGCCATCTGCGTGGAGGGCTTGCGGCATTTCAGCCCATTCAATTTTTGGCAAAGGTTTTTATTTCTATTTTAAGGGGCACGCCCCTCATGCTTCAGCTTTTGGTGGTTTATTTTGCACCCTTTTATATTTTTGGTATTAGCCTGAGCAAGGGCTATCGCCTGATTGCCGTGATTCTTGGGTTTTCTATTAATTACGCGGCATATTTTGCGGAGATTTATCGCTCCGGCATACAGTCTGTTCCCGTGGGTCAATATGAAGCAGCGGCAGTTTTGGGGTATAATAAATATCAAACCTTTTTCAAAATCGTGTTTCCTCAAATGGTAAAACGTATTTTGCCCCCCGTTACCAATGAGATCATTACGCTGGTAAAGGATACGGCCATGGCCTTTGTTTTGAATTATACGGAAATGTTTACCCTAGCAAAACAGATTGCCGCGGCAAAAACAACAATTATCCCTCTGTTCGTTGCGGGGGCCTTCTATTTTGTGTTTAACGCAGTGGTGGCCCATGTGATGGAGCGGGTGGAAAAAGCCCTAAGCTATTATCGGTAAGGAGGGATAGGGATGAAGGTATTAGAAATCAACCATTGTAATAAAAAATTTGGAGAGAATGAGGTTTTGAAGGATATTTCCCTTTCGGTTTCCGAGGGGCAGGTGGTGTCTATCATTGGTCCGTCGGGCTCGGGAAAATCCACATTGCTCCGTTGCGCCACGCTGTTGGAAACCATGGATAAGGGAGACTTGATTTATTTGGGCGACTATGCGGCAAAAGCCAATGAGGAGGGTGCCTCTGTTTACGGCGATGAAAATCAACTGAGAGCATTAAAAAAGCATTTCGGGCTGGTATTTCAGAACTTTAATTTGTTCCCCCATTATTCCGTGATGCGTAATATTACGGAGCCGCCTATTTTGATTGGGAAGCGTCCTAAGGAGGAGGTTTTTGCCGAGGCAAGAGTGCTTTTAGCAAAAATGGGACTTTCGGAAAAAGAGAAGGCCTATCCCCATCAGCTTTCCGGCGGACAGCAGCAGCGGGTATCCATTGCCAGAGCTTTGGCCATGAAGCCAAAAATCCTATTTTTTGATGAACCCACCTCGGCCCTTGATCCGGAGCTGACCGGGGAGATTTTGAAGGTCATTCAGGATTTGGCGGCGGAGCATATGACCATGGTAATTGTTACCCATGAAATGTCCTTTGCAAGAGACGTTTCCGATCATATTATTTTTATGGATGGCGGCGTGATTGTGGAGGAAGGGGCACCGGAGGAAGTCATTGAGCATCCAAAGCAGGAGCGTACAAAAGCTTTTTTGTGCCGCTTTCAATCGTAAGGCAGGTATGAGATGGAAATTCAATTTATGAAAACCAGTCCAACTGAAAATATGACCGTACTGATAGAGACCCCCGTCCCTGTGGAGCAGCAATTGGCAGTGGCGGAAAAGCTCATTGCCTATAACAGCGTTTATGGGGAGCAGGCAGGCTTTATTCAAGAGAGCGGAGATAGGCGTGCGGAGAAGGCCTTGCGCATGATGGCAGGGGAATTTTGCGGCAATGCCACCCTTTCCTTGGCGGCATGGCTCATGGAAAAACGGAATGTGCCTGTTGGCAAAGAAGTAATTATTTATTTAGAGGTTTCCGGGGCCGAGGGCTTGGTAAAATGCCAAATCCAAAGGGAAACCCGGGGATATTATGGCACGGTGGAAATGCCCTTGCCTCTATCCATAGACGAGGAAGTATTTTTAATCAACGGAGAGAAATACACCTTCCCTGTGGTGCGTTTTGCAGGCATTGTGCATATTGTTGTGGATAGAAAGGCTTGGGACACGGATGCCAAAAAAATGGCGGAGCAGGCTGCTGTACTTTGGGCGGAACGTATGCCCATGGCTTTTGGTATATTGCTTTGGGATGAAGAAACAAAACAGCTAGAGCCCTTGGTTTGCCTGCAGGGCACAAGCTTGGTGTGGGAGCGGGGCTGTGGAAGCGGAACGGCGGCCATCGGCGCATATCTTGCCATGAAAAGGGGCGGGGATGTTGCTCTTCAATGCCATGAGCCCGGCGGCATCATGGGCGTGGAGGCCCGTATGCGGGATGGAAAAATCAGCGGCTTGTCCATTTCCGGCCATGTGGATATTGTGGCCGTAGGAAAGGCATATATATAAGAAAGCCTGTTTTTAGAAAAAAAATTTGCATCAAAAAAGGAAGTACGATTCTGGAGGATAGTACTTCCTTTTTCAATCATTTTTGAAACATTTTTTTCAATAGGGCAATGGAATCCTCGGAGGCAGACAGAGCCTCAAGATTGCTCATGGCAGCCTGCTTTAGTTCCTCCCGCATAATTACAACATCCTTCGGGGCATCAATGGAAATCTTTACCTTATCGGAGGAAATATCTTGTATTGTGATGATAATATCATCGCCTAAATAAATGGATTGGCCAATTTTTCTCTGCAATACCAGCATATCACCCCTCCTTAGGAATAAGATCTTTAAAAGGATATTTAAAGGGATATTCCGTATTTTCCAATATAATTTGCTTTGCAAGCCTTGTTTTGGTATTTATAACAATGGGGCATCTTAAATTTGCCGTGCTTTCGGGAACAGATTCTTGCAGCACACAAATAGTATAAACAGCAGATTCCTCCGGATTCCCCTCATCCTCTGGCAGCGCAACCTCATATTTGGGCAGAAAATGATAAGGATTGATCATTACAAAAGCAATATTTGCTTCGTCAACGCTTTGGAGACAGATGAGGGAGGTATTCTGATTTTCAAAACGAATCAAAATAAACCGCTGATAGCTTTCAAATCCAAAAAGGCCCTCGGGAAAAAAAATGACCTCATCCTCCTCATACTGCAAGGTAGAAAAATACTTTGTTTCAAGCTCCATTTATTCACCTCATTTAAATGATTATGCTCTTACGTCGGTGCTGGGAATATAGTCGGGGTCAGCACTGGGCGGAACATAAACCGGATTGCCAATGTATTCGATCACCACATCCGGCTGCTGTGTGATCGAGATTTCAATGTTTCCGGGAATAAACTCAAAGTTTCCGTTCATAACCTTCCAATCAAAATTTAATTTGTCTAATTCGTACTCCATGGTAATTTCTGGGTCTGACCAGTTTAATTCCGGTCTGGCCGTGGGTGTAAAAGCAATCCCCACATTTGTATTTACCTCCATTTTGGAGGCAGCAATTTTTCCGATGACGTCTTCCCCAATTTTCGCATTCAAAAATAGTTTTCCCTCCTGCGCATAAGCGGCGGTTGCTTCATAAGCAGCCATCTTCCCTTTTTCGGCGGCATTTTTAATGCTTGTTCTGGTGGTAGGATTGATACAATTGTAGCACTCAAAGGAGTCGATGTCCAGTTTAATGGGATCGCTTTTGATCTTCAAGCCCCCGGCATCCTTTGAGATTTGCAGCTGCGCATTGGGATTTTTGTATTCCAAGCGTGCATTATTGACTGTCATTTCAAATTTTAAAGGTACTGTGGTAATTTTCAGTAAAGGTTCCACCGTTTATATTCCCCCTTTTCCTGTCCGTGGTTAGTTCATAAAATCTATAAAAGATTGGCCGAGAATACTGTTTCCAACCTTTAATGCCGCATTATAAGCATACATTGCCCAAGAATAATCTGAAATGGCCACTTCCAAGTCCACATTTTCAACAGAAACAATCTTTTCGTTTAATGTGGTTTGGTTGTCCTCCAAACGTGTTTTGGAGGTCTCAAGGAAAGTGCTTTTTGTGCCGAGAGAGGTAATAAAATCTGTCAGATTGCTCTTTGCATCGGTGAATTGTTTGCTCAATTCATCTAACTTTTCTGAATCTATGGGCTCTTTTTCCAATTCATCAGCCACTTGTCCCAGTAAATTTACAAGGTTTTTGTCGTTGCCGTCGGCAGTGGTTCCATAGCCCAAGGTGTTAAGCCCAGAAATAGCGGTGTTGAAGGCGCTGTTCGTATCCATGTCGTCACCGGTAAAGGACAGGCCATAGCCCAAGTCAACATAAACCTTTGCATCCGCCATTTGCTTTAATTTGTCCTGCACAGCAGGATCGGTGCTTGCAACATCATTGCCGTAATACTGAAGCTTGCCGTCCACCAATTTAAAAGGAACGGCGTCTCTTGTTTGTCCGCCGAAAAGAAAGCTTTCCCCAAGCTTTGAGTTGGCAGACATCACGATGGATTCCTGCATCTGCCTAAGGCTGGTTGCAATGGTTTTTCTTGTTTCTGTGCTGGCCGAGCCTGTAACGCCTTCTAGGATGAGAGCATTTGCTTCCTTTGCAATGGTGTTCATTTCCATTGCGCTGCTTTCAACGGCATCAAACTGAGAAATAACATCCCTCACATTTTCAAGATGATCCCCCGTTTCAATATATTCTTTTCTAAGCTTATAGGCCGCTGCCGCAGAGGCAGGATCCTCAGAGGCCTTGCTGAAATTTCTCTTCGTCAGAACACGGTTGCGGGCCTGATCTAACTCGGAAACGGTTTTTGAAAGATTAGACTGATAATTACGCAAAACTTGAGTGGTAGTAATTCTCATTTAAAGCAACTCCTTTTCATTATCTGCCCACACTACCCATACGGTTAATCAGAGTATCTAAGGCTTCGTCTATGGTTGTCATAAAACGGGCGGCGGCGGCATAGGATTTTTGATATTTGAGCATATTCATCCCTTCCTCGTCAAGGCTGACAGAGGAAATGGAGCTTTTTGCATCTGCAATTTCATTGGAAACGGAAACATAGTTATCCAGCAGGGTAGAGACGGATTTTATGTCAATACCCAAGGTGGTATTTAAGTTAGAAACAAAGGAATGAAAACTGCCTGTAAACATTGATTTATCATCTGTTGTATCCGAGGGAGTGTCATTAATGTCATACATAAAGTCCTGATCTTTTTTTAAAGCATCGATCATCCGCAGAACATTGTCGTTTGCATCGGAGCCTGTTTCACTTCCAGCCTCCGGCACGGAGGTGGTGATTTTGTAATCAGAATTGGCCCAGCCGGAAGCAACACAGATATTTTTTGCAGTAATCTCCCCACCATCGGTAGAACCGAATAAATTATGCAAATCTTCAGGAAGAGTACCCGCTGGGAGGTCTGCATTATTCAGGTCGTTAAAGGTTGTGGCAAGGGTATTTGCCATCACATCCAGCATTTTTTCATAATATCCAATGCCTCGGAAGGCACTGTCGGAACCATCAAATGCACCGGAGCTGTTTAGAAACTCTAAATTTCCCTTTAAAGAGCCGCTGGTAAGCTGGGAGAAGACATCTGTGCCAAGTAATTTGTTTTCGATGTTTGTTGTTGTGATTCCGTCTGCAGCGGTAATTGTAAGTTCTCTGCCGTTACCGGAAATGGCAAGAGTGGACTGATCCGTATGGTTTAAAAGGTTAACCGTGTTCCCATCGGCTTTTAAATCAATTTTTAGCCTGTCCACAGTTTTGCCTGAAATATCTACGGGTTCATAAGATATATTGATGTTATTGTTAAGGTTTTTCAATTGATTGAGTAAAGCGGTTCTCTGATTTATTGCAGCAGTTGCGGGAGTGTCGTTTAGCTGTCCATCTTCAATTGTGGCATTCAACCCGGCTATCTCTGTTAATATGTTATTGATAGCAGTACTTTCATCCGCAGTCATGATGAATTTATTATCTGTGGCGGGAGCACCGTTTTTATCCAAAACATTCAACTGGATTGTGCCATTCGCATCCGTTGTTACTTCAAAGCTGCCATAATCCATGTGGTTGATCAGGTTAATGGTATCCTCTTTCCCCACCAAATCAATCCGCAGCTCATCTATGGTTAAGCTCTCTGAAATTTTTGTGGGGACATAGGTTACGTCAATTTTAACGTAGCTTGCCAACTCATCGATCAACATATTTCTTTGATCTATAAGCTCTAGGCCGGGATTGCCGTTTACCTGTCCGTCTTTGATGGATTTATTCAGCGCAGCAATATTTTCCAGGATATTGTTGACCTCCGGAATTTCAACCTCTTTGAAATTGTATTCTTGATTGGTACGAATGGTTTCCAGCTGCTTTGCGCATTGATTGATATATTTTGTCAAGGAATCCACGGAGGATTTTACCATGTTGTCGTACACCTCGCTGCTGACATTGCCGGCAAGCTTTTGCAGCATGGTATTCAGGTCACTCAGCTGTGTTTGTATGCCTTGTGCGGAAACTTCATCTAATACAGATTCAATTTCCTGCAGGCCGGCCAGCTTCAAATCAGCCTCGCCTACCTTTGCAACCTCGTTTCTGAAGCGAATATCCAGATAGGGGTCTCTTACCTGTGAAATGCCTGTAACCAGCGTGCCGTAGCCCACATTGGCGGGGGCGGCGTAGCGGCCTGCATTTTGCAGATTTAAGCTGATTTGATCAACCACCTGTCTGGTATAGCCTTTGGTGTTGATATTTGAAACATTCTGTCCTGTTACATCCAGCCCGTATTGGCTTGCCCGCAGGGCCAGCTGAGCGGTTGTAAAACTAGCAAAAGTTGAACGCATTTTATTTTCCCCCTTTGGTTGTGGCCGCAGTATTAAGCGAATTTATTTTTCAAGTTGTTTCCAGAGGTGGTTTGCTCTGTTTCCGGGTCAATGCCAAGATTTTTTAAGGAAGCATTGATGACGTGTAAATTTACATCCAAGGCAGTTTTTACGCTTTCATTTACCGCTTTAAATTCTGCCGTGGCCCGCTGTAAAACAGCGTATAGCCGGGATACCTCTTCTTTTTGTGCCGCAGGCAGCTTTGCGATGATTTCCTGAAAGGTAAGGGTTCCGTAGCCCAGTGCCGCCTGAGCCTCTTCTCTTTTTTTATCAACACCTCGAAGCTTCAAAATTTCAACCTGCTCTTTTTTGATACAGGCATTCAAAGCCTCCAGGTTTTTGGAGGTTACAGCGGCCAGCTTTTCTTTTTCAAGGGCGGTGAAGCTTTCAAGAAGGGTGGTAAGGTTTAAAATAATATTTTGAAAATCAAGGATCGTAGTCATTTTTTTCAGTCCTTTTTATATGTCTTTTAACAGCATTTTTTTGGCAATCTGGTTCAAATCTATCTGATAAGTGCCTTCCTCAATCTGCCGCTTTAAATCGGCCAGCTTTTCTTCTGGGCAAGGAGTGGATACTTCTTTGGAAATCTTATTTTTCAGCGCATCAATAAAACCGTTCTGTTCCGGTTTTTCAATTTTTCCGCGGATAATGATTTCGTCGCGGCTGTTCACTCTGGAGGCACTTGTGCGCTGAGAGGAAGCAGCGGCAGCCTTATCTTTGGTATTCGTTTGTAAATTTAAAAAACGATTTGGGCTGATTTTCATAATGATTTCTCCTTCAAAATGTCAAATAAAGAACTAGCTTCATATAAGTATATCGGCATATAAAAAAGAATCATAAGAATTCTAAGTATAAAAATTGAAAAAGCTTGTGTTTTCCTCGTCGGGAGGAAAGAGAGCCGGCAAGACTGGAAAGCTTGGGCAATGACGCTGTGCCCCCAAAGGCAATGGGGCTTGCTGTATTTAAAAAAGGCAAAATTTTAAAGGGCGCCGACTTTCGCCGGCGCCCAAGCTTTTACAGTATTTTTCAAAGAGACATCAAATGTCTGCGTAAAACCACAGGGATGTTTTCGTCAGAGGCTTCGATGCAGACAGCCCCAATGTTTTTTGCCACCATGGGCATTCCGTATACCACACAGGAGTCTTTGCTTTGCCCGATGGTATAGGCCCCTTGCTGACGCATATGCAAAAGCCCTTGAGCGCCGTCCCGGCCCATACCGGTCAGGATAATGCCTACGGCATTTTTTTTGGCAACTTCCGCCACGGAATGAAATAAAACGTCAACGGAGGGCCTGTGGCCGCTGACCTTCTCTGCATGGAAGCATTTCACCACATAATTGGGGCCATGCTTTACAAGCTTCATGTGGTAGTCCCCGGGGGCCACCAGAGCCAGCCCGTTTTGCACAATATCCCCGTCTACGGCTTCCCGCACCTCCATTTTGCAAAGACGGTTTAATCTCTCCGCATACATTTTGGTAAAGCCTTGGGGCATATGCTGCACAATCAAAATTCCCGGGGTATCCTCAGGAAGGTCCTTCATAACGGAAATGGTTGCCTCGGTGCCGCCGGTAGAGGCGCCCAAGGCGATGATGATTGTTTTTGCAGCCCCTGTGGGATTGAGGGGAGCGGCATTTGGCTTGGAAGGGGGAAAGGGCTTTTTGCTTCCATTGGGCACCTTTGCACTGCTGGCAATGGTGATTTTTGCCGCAAGCTCCTCAATAAAAGAGGAAATGCTGTCCGCTCTGGAGCCCTCCGGTTTTTTCACAAAATCTACGGCGCCCGCCGCCAGTGCATCAAACACGCTGATGTTCAGGGAAGAAACCAAAACAACGGGAATGGGCCGCTCGGGAATGAGCTGTTTTAGGAATTCTATGCCGTTTAATTTGGGCATTTCCACATCCAGTGTGACAACGTCGGGCTTCAGCAGAGGGATTTTCTCCTTTGCTTCAAAAGCATCCCGGGCATATCCCAACACTTCTATATTGGGAAACGCAGCAAGCTTTTTTGTAAGTACTCCGCGGAAAAATAATGAGTCATCTACGACCAATACCTTGGTTTTTTTATTCATAGTGCTACCTTTCATTTTTACGGGAATTCCTTAGAGTTTTCTGTAAATCGCAGGCATGACATACTTATATTCGGTGCTGTTCTTATTGATTGTTTCAGAAAGCCCGATCATGAGGTATCCACCGGGATTTGTGGAATGATAAAATCGGTTGATCAAAGCGTCTTTTGTCGGCTGGTTAAAATAGATCATAACATTCCGGCAGAAAATTACATCAAACGGAATTCTAAACTTTATAGGATCCATCAAATTAAATGTTCTAAAAATTACATTCGCCTTTAATTCCGGCGTTGCTTCATACTGCTCTGCATTTCCCACACGGGTAAAATACGTTCGGAGCCATTCCTTTGGCATATCCTTGAAGGATTCTGCGGGATACACACCCCGTTGGGCCTGCAAAAGCACCTTTTGGGAAATATCCGTGGCCAATATGCGGGTATCCCACCGGGCAGCGTCTTTGCCCAAAAATTCTTTGATCAATATGGAAAGGGTATAAGGCTCCTGCCCTGTGGAGCAGCCTGCACTCCAGATGCTTAACACCTTATCCTTTTTATTTTTCACAAGAGCGGGCAAAATATGGTTTGAGAAAAAATCAAAATGGGTTTTCTCCCGCATAAAATATGTGTAGTTTGTTGTCAGCTTATTCAGCAGGGTTTCAATATCCTTTTCCGTGGATTGGGTTAGGATGTATTCCACATATTCCCCAAAATCCTCAAACCCCATGGAAAACAGCGTGGAATTCAGCCTTCCTTCGATCAACTGCTTTTTTTTGGAAAGATTGATGCCGTATTTTTTTTGTATAAAAGTGTAAAGACGAACGAAGTCCGTTTCCTTTAATGTATTCATGTTTCAACCACCTTATTTATTGCTGAGTAATGCTTCACAATCCAAGGAAAACATAACGGTTCCGTCGCTGAGGTTTGTCATCCCGCTGATAAAGGTGTGGTTTTTTGCAGGAGGGGCCGACAGATTGTTTTGTATATTGATTACTTGCAATACACTGTCCACCAAGACGCCGATGGAGATGGCGTCGAGCTCCAATATAATGACGCAGGTAATAGAAACCTCCTCGTTTACAGGTTTGTTCATAACCTGACGGATATCAATAATGGGCACAATCTGCCCGCGCAGATTGATAATGCCCTTTACAAAGTCCGGTACCATGGGCAAGGAAGTAATCGTAGGGTTTGTAATGATTTCAATCACATTTTCGATGGGGATGCCATAAACCAAATCGGCGGAGGTAAAGGTGAGATATTTATTTACAATATCCTCCTCTTCCCCAAGGAGATATTCCTCTTCCAAAAGTTCTTCGGTGCTGTTATTTTCCATATGCATTGAAGTTCCCCCCTTATAATGAATTTACAAATGCCGCATACAGGCTCAGCGCATCTAAAATGATGCTGATATTGCCGTCGCCTAAAATGGTACAGCCTGCAATGCCCGAGTTTTTGATGTTAAAACTATTCAAATAGGTGGGCAGCGGTTTTACCACCACCTGCTGCTCGCCGATAAAGCAATCTACAAACAGACAATAGGAAATATCGCTGGCTTCAATCCAAACCAAAATGCCATCCTCAATGTCTGTGATTTTTGTTTCGATATGGTAGAGGCTGTGGAGTCTAATGATGGAATAATAATTCCCCATGCGCTCTATCATTTCCCGGCCCAAGGCGTCATAAATGATGTCAGCCTTTTTGCATTTGAAGGACTGCTTGATGTTGGTAATGGGCATGGTAAAGGTGGATTCTCCCACAGAAATCTCCAAGGTTTGGTAATCCACGCTTTCTGCTGTCTTGACC
>ENA-UOOM01002442-UOOM01002442.1-fermentation-metagenome-genome-assembly--contig:-NODE-2442-length-15357-cov-7.787675_pt1 | contig 15357 bp, 18 predicted proteins | sample MGYA00245781_ERZ724031 | MGnify/ENA primary metagenome ERZ724031 (study PRJEB28704, sample SAMN03018317) | fermentation metagenome | biome: anthropogenic terrestrial biome; feature: soil; material... | reverse complement strand
CGTACAGAATCCAGCCCACACATACACCGATCCGGGGACTTACACTGTCACACTGGAGGCGTCGAACACAGAGGGATCTAGTACAGCAACTAAGACGGTGACGGTCACTGCCGCACCTCCACCAGATGCTTCTTTCACCGCCTCGTCCACGATCGGACAGGCTCCCTTAGAGGTCATGTTCACCGATACTTCGGCGAATTCCCCGACCTCCTGGGCATGGAACTTCGGTGACGGACAAACATCGACCGTACAGAATCCAGCCCACACATACACCGATCCGGGGACTTACACTGTCACACTGACAGTTCAAAACACAGTTGGAAGCGCCACTGAGACCAAGACCAATTACATTGCTGTCGGGCAAATCCCAGAGGTAACCTCGACACCGATCGTCTCTGCAACCGAAGGATACCTCTACGAGTATCAGCTGACGGCGAATCAGGGAATCGACACCTGGACCAAGGTAAGTGGTCCCTCCTTCCTTACACTTAGCAGCTCTGGCCTCCTATCCGGTACCCCGAGCGCATCTGACGTCGGCAGTCGTTCGGTTAGCATCAAGGCGATCAGCGCCTTCGGGACGGCCTATCAAAACTTCTCTCTCGCCATTGCTGCCATTCCGGACATTGACGACCCGACATGGCCCCCCTCATTCAACACGCTCCCCGTAACCTCGGGAAAGGTAGGGATGCTCTACCAGTATGCTATTGAGACCAACGAGACTGCCAACCTAATCCTGTCGAGCTCACCTAGCTGGCTTAAGCTGACGGGAAGCGTCCTTTCCGGCACCCCCACACAGGCCGGGGCATACTCAGTCTCACTCAAGGCCACATCTTCTGCTGGGCTCCTTACAGCATGGCAGAACTGGACGATCACAGTCACCACTATTTCCGCGGACCCGGGAGATGACGATGATGATAAACCTACGCCCACGAAACCAGGAGGAAGCTCCGGAGAGGACCAGATAATCACTGAGGATGTCTCGGGCAATGGCAATGCGTGGCTCGTCGTCATCGTACTGATGACCGCGACCATCGTTGTCGCTGGCATCGCCATGGCAGGCGGTAGTAAGAAGTCTGGAAGAAGGAGGCGGTGACGATCCGAGCGACTCCCTTCGTAGCCCTAGCTCTCGCCCTGCTCCTCCTCCCGGCCCTCCCGGGAGCCGACGCCTACGAGCAGAGCACCGAGATCTGGGACTACCCCGGCATGGAAAAGACCGTGATGGACTATGAGGGCGGTTCGCTCCAGTCGGAGTGGGGCTATTGGGGCCCCCCGGTCAATGGCGAAAACTCGTCCATATTCTCCGAAATATTCGATGACGAGAACCAATGGGGAGGAGCGAAGCAGGGTCAGAAGTTCCACTTGATAAGCTTCCGTCAGGACGCAACATATGACTGGCAGGCCGGAGGCAAGATAACATTCCACACCACCGCCGTCAACATGTTGCAGCTAAAGACGTTGACCCTCCAGACCGCAGTGAGCTTCGGCGATACTGAGATAGGCCATGTTAACGGGGAAGCCTGGGTCTACTACACCGGAAGGTCGTTCGACGCATCCGGAAACGTGCTTGAGCAGCAGCGCCACGAGCTCCGAACGGAACGGGGTGACAAAGACCATATCTACACCGGCTGGCAGGAGATGGTGTTCGATGACCTGTACCATCCTCAAGCGGTCAGATACAGCATCGAGATCGCTATGGGCTTCGACGTCACCGACCCTGGAGAATATTATCTCAACATCCAGGTCGATGACATAAGAGGCTATTCCCCGCCGAGCGACGTCCGGTTCAGCTACTTCAACGAGTACACCGGCCTTGGCCTCCAGTCTGAGCTGCTCATCCCAGAGATCAACTACGACGGGGAGTGGCACCGCGTCTACGACGGCCACATGGTCTTCGGTGCCGGGGAGTACATCTCATACCGCATCCGCGACTACTTTGGACAGGTCATCAACCAGAGCGCGGCATTCATCCTCGCCGATTCCACGGTGTACGTCGACATACCGGTCAAGATGGTCAAGGTCCAGATAGCCAAGCCGGACTGGTGGACCTCGGACCTCCCGCCCGAATGGCAGCTCATGTACGAGCCGACCGGAAAGCAGATCACCGTATCCGGATGGGAGCTGGAGATGCTGGCCGGATGGTACAACTTCGCCTGGCATACGCAGAAGGTCACGAACTCGGCCAACAACATCACCGACACCGATGACGAGAGCGTAGTGGCCGCCGGCAACGTCACCACATACATCGACGGCAACATCACTGCTGCCAGGTCACACTCGCTCCAAAACTTCTTCCTGACGATGGAACCGACCTATTCCGGCACCGTCAATCAGGGAGGCTTCGTCCTGCCCTCCCTCGATTCCTGGGAGGGCATCTACCAGGCTCTGAACGTGCTGTTCACCCAGATCATACAGTCCACCGAGTACAAGGCCGTGATGGTCATGGGCGGGTTGTTCTCCGTCGTCGGCATAGTCGGGATGATAAACAGAAAGAGAAAGAAAGGAGGCAACCGCAAATGAGCCAGATAACGAGAAAAGATAAGGATCCACCGATACCGGTCTATCGGGAGGACGAATGATGGAGATCGCCAACATGGACGTCCTGGGCGTCGTCGGCATTCTCCTCCTATGCGCCTTCGTTGGCGTCTGGATGTTCCGGAGCATGGTGTTCAGCCGCACCCTCGGGCAGGAGGTGTTCATGGCCGTGTTCATGCTCCTCCTAGGCGCGTTCCTGGAATCGTACCTCCGGGGCACCAAGGACTTCGCCATCATCACCGCCGCCCTGATCTTCCTCATCATCGGATGGGTGCTGTATCAGACCAGGGGAGTATGGAAGGAGATGGCGAGGGGCTCGGGCACCAGAGCCCGGTCCCTCATCCCGATCCTCATGGTCGGCCTGATGGTATCGACGCTCATCGTCCTGCCGTCCGGCGCGGATGCGTACAAGACGCCGATGCACGAGGACATGGTCGACAGCACCATCCAGGTCCTGGGGAACGACGGCAAGCAGTATGCCGCCCGTTACTTCCAGGCCGAGGACCTGCACGGCGTCACCCTGCTCCAGTGGATGAAGGACGGCATAGCCGACTGTGATAGGCTGGACCTCGCCAGGAACCACTACTACAATCCCTACACCGAGAAAGGCCTCACGGCCCTCAACTCGGCGGACCTGTGCCAGCAATATTACGACCAGGCCATCGAGAACTACAAGCGGGGCGACTACTCCGGATCGGCCTACAATCTGGGCCGTGCGCTCCACATGGTCATGGACTCCACCGTCCCGCACCATTCGGCCAATGACCCCCTCAACGGCCACTCCGAGTATGAGGCGTGGATCCACGAGCGGCAGGGACGCTTCACCGTCGTCGATGGCGGCCTGTACGGATACGCCGACACTGCGAGGGAGTTCGTGACTCAGAACGCCAATGTGTCCTTCTCCCTCTACGAGATGGTTCGGAGCGACAACTCGACCGACGTCAACTTCGAATCGGTGGCGAAGACCATCGAGCCTCTGGCCATCAGGACGAGCGCGGCGTTCCTCGCCCTCTACCTGGACGAGATACGAGAGATCGCCCCCAAACTCTACGCCACTGACCACACCAACACCGGCATTGAGCTGGCATGGTCCCCCAGCGCCGACCCCGGATTCGTTCGCTACGATGTCTACCGGTCCGGAGCCAACGGGGAGATCGTCCTCGATGAGGCTCACCGGGTCATCAGCATCGGCGAACGGGACCGCAACAGCATGACGATCGACGGTCTGGCATCCTACGGGGTCTACCAGTTCCAGGTCGTCACGGTGACGAGCGACGGGACGCTCGAATCGAACACGGTGGAGCAGCGTCTAGGCCTCACCGCTATCATCGCCGTGCTGGCGATCCTCGTACTGGGGACCGCCGTCGGTATCGCTTACACGTCCAATGGACGCAGCCGCAGGAGGAAGAGATGATGGAAACGCAAGAAGTGATCGACAAACGGCAATGGGAGACCTATGCCAAGGAGAACCTCGAACGGCAGGCCCTCCCAACCAACACCGAGATAGAGCTGTGGCACGACGGCTCGGCGGAGTTCTACTACTCCAAGATACGCCGCATCGCCTCGGTCCAGCATGAACGATCAGGGATGACGGCGGAGACCTGGGAGGCATTGACGGAGAAGGACATGCCTCCCACATTCACGGTCCTGCTGCACAAGGGTACGCTGGAGAGCCACATCCACCTATGCAAGTTCAGAGAGACCGACTTCGGAGCGAGACTGGTGCAAAAGATCACGCTCATGAGCGTCCTTCTGCTCTACATCCCCCTACTCAGTTCCCTGGCTGGGCTGCTTCCGACCAACATAGACCTGCTGCAATGGTACTGGGTCGCCCCTATCTCCTTGGTCGCCGGCATCTTCACTATGGTCGGCTGGTACAACAAGGTCGCCGTGTGCGGACGACTCGTCCTCGAATGCGCTATGCCAGAGCACGAGAAGGGCAACCATCATGTCTGCTACGTCTGCCACTCCAAGGCGGGGAACGTGCTCAGACAGCTCAACGCCTGGGACCGCCACGCCGCCTGGATGGATGCCCTGGTCGACGGCCTGGTCGACAATCTCAACCAGCAGGTCGTGGACATGAAGAACTACATCTTCAAGCTGGAGTACGAGGCGTCCGAGCGTGACAAGGAAACCGTCCACCAGACCGTCAGATACTACAACCGCCGCATGAAGATGGGCGATGGCCCGGTCACGTCGAAGAGCCAATTCCCGCTGATCGCCGCGCTCATGGTCCTAACGGTCATCGGGACCGCCGCACTGATGTACGCCATCATGGGAGGATGAAGGATTGGCAAGAAGGAGACCTAGCAAGGCCGACGGAAAGATGGAGCCACTGTCGCAGCTAGGCATCTGCCTGCTCCTCGACGTGGTGGGCGCGGCGACCTACTTCCTCCCCGGGGTGGGAGAGCTGTTCGACGTCGTCTACGCCCCCATCCAGGCCACCGTCGCCTGGTCCTTCTTCGGAGGGGAATCGTGGGGGAAGGTATGGACAGGGGTGGCTCTGGCCGAGGAGCTGCTCCCGTTCTTTGACATATTCCCATCCATGACAGTCGGCTGGATGATGAAGTACCTGCTATGACGACTGACATTTACCGGTAAATATGGAGGCAACCAATGAAAGGCTCGTTAGACTATGTGGACAGAGAAGCGATCGCCAAGCTAAGACAGACGCAGATCAACAACATCATGGCCGACTCCTTCAAGCTGAATCGGGAGGTCTTCGGCGAGTTCCTTCCGACTGGCATAGAGCGCATACGCATCATTCCAGGACGGGAGGCCCAGGAGCTCCAGGTCCTCACCGCCCTGGTGTACGGCGAGGCCAACAATCAGAACGCCCGGGTCCAGGAGTGGTTCAGGGACCACAACTGGAAGCGCGTGTGGATAACCGATGAGAAGAGCCAGCGTACCGCCGACCTCTCAATGGTGGAGGATCATCTCATCGAATACATCCTGTTCGACGAGGACGGCTTCCTCTACTATATGCAGGACGATCGCGGACGCCCTGCCAATCCCCCAAAGTACCTGCAATGGGACATCTACGGCATACGGCACTACATCACCACCAAGCTCGGCATCATGTCCGCCATCAAGAACGAGGAACTCATCGCCAACACGCTGGAAGGAAAGGAAGGGATCCCCGCGACCGCCGAGCCGACGGTCATCATCCAGGAGGATGAACGCTGATGGCTGTCAGGGACGGATACCAGGATGACGACATGTCCGCCGAGTATTACCCAGGTCCGGACGGTCCTGCCGACGACGAGATCACGCCGGATGGCGCTCCATCCCAGATATGGCTTGAGGTCACGACCCCGATGAGGGAGGCCCTCTCCTACATTCACAAATGCATCGCAACGAACGACTGGGAGCCGGTGGCCATCATCAACTTCGCCGAGGCCTCCAGCAACGCGATCGAGAAGGACATCGTCGACCATCCGGAGTGGACACGCATGGACCGCGATCGGCGCTACGGCGAGGTCCCTCTCGAATACGGCAAGAAGATGACTCCCGAGCATTTCCTGGCCAGATACCGCCTCATACGAGAACTGCTCCGCAAATACAACGTCGTAGGCCGTAAAGCGCCGCAAGGTGACCCGGCCAGGTTCCTCTCCTTTTCCTCCCTGGTCCCCAGGGTCACGGAGGATGACAGATGATAACCGAGATCGAGCCGTGGCTGCGCGAGGCCGCCGAGGACAACGTCGATCCGTTCGGGGCTCTCGAACTGCTCTTCCGTCCCGGCACCTCGATAATCTTCTCCGGCGAGAGAGGCGGAGGCAAGACCCATTGCGCCATCGGATGCAACGAGCTGGCCGTGAAGCTCCACCCAGGGAGCCATCTCTTCACCAACGTCATCTTCAAGCGGCTCTCCTTCGAACCGAACGGCTATTGGGAACCGGGCTGCAAGGTCAATCGAACAAAGGACTGGCCCGACGAGATCACCTACGTCACGTCGCTGGAAAAGGTCTTCCGGCTCACTGGTGAGATCCTCGATGGAAAGAACGACTGGTACGAGGATGACGACTTCGCCATCTATGAGCTGCTGGACGAGTTCCAGAACTTCATCATGGCCGATAAGTCATACGAGCCGCTGGTCCAGGCGTTCTTCGTGTACCAGGGCAACCTGAGAAAGTTCAAGCATTGCTGTCAGCAGATCTCCCCGTCCATCTACAACATCCCCAAGCGTCTCCGCCGCTTCGTCGATGACATCTCCTACGCTGGCTACCTGTCGGCGCACATCCACAAGGAGAAGTTCATGGTCGAGGACTTCAACCGCTGCTGGGGCACCCGCATCCCGTTCAAGTATTTCGCCTCGGTCAAGATCGGCTACGACCACAAGGAGGAGCTCCTTGAGGTCCCGACCGTCACCTGGAATCGTCCCGAGACCGCTTGCGAGGACGGCGACATCATCTACGATCACTTATCGAGCGCGACGTTCCGTCTCAATGAGAAGCCGATCCAGGACCCCAAGGAGGAGCTGTGGTTCGGCCAGCTCATAGACAAGGTGGGCGGCGAGGCATCGTTCGACGTGGCCACCGTCATCCAGGACTTCTGGGAGCGGTGGGACCGTGGCGACGATTACGACCAGGGCATGGACTCCAACTATGAGCTGGCCACCAGGATACGGGAGATGAGGCGGCTTCGCACCAAGAAGGGCGACAAGCTCACATGGGAGCAGATCGCCCGGATAGAGAGCAAGCCGCGCTCCACCGTTCAGACCATCTACTCCAAGTACGCCCCCCAGCTCGACCTAGACCTGGTGGAGCTGGAGGAACTCAACGGCATGAAGGGAGGAGTGGCATGATGCCCTGGAAGAGAAAGGCCAAGCAGACACCGGCACCGAGGGTCAGGCGCGAGTTCAGCCTATACATGGAGGTGAGGGACGACGAGCCGCTCTCGGAGTTCTACCGCGACGTGCTCGAACATCCCATACGCTCCCGCATGGACTATCGGAAGGACTGTCTCCGAGGGAAGCCGCGCCAGGAGTGTAACATCGCCGAGCTCCTAGGAGACCTGAGAGTTCAGTATCAGGAGGACGACCCGCATCGGTACAAAAAAGGTCTCCCCGGGCCGGATATGGCCGCCTACCGCGCCATCGCCGTCGAGTGCCAGACATGCATCCTGCACAAGAACCGTCCCGGCTCCAAGGAGAACGTTCGCTGCCCGATCGAGGAACCGGTCCTCGAACCCCTCCCTCCGACACCCAATGACGCTCACCGCCCCAGGCGCATCCTCTTCGGGACCGTAGGTTCGTGGCATGGTAGGATCATGACCGCGATCCGACGGGGAGGGGAGTCCCCGAAGAAGGAGCCCCGGAAGCCCCGCATACGATACCGCGAGGCGCTGCCGGACGAGACTCCGCAGGAGCCCGAGGCCGTGAACACGGTCCAGGAGCCACAGGCCACGGGGCAGGCGGTCGAAACGGCCGAACCCGCCCGTAGCGAGGCTGTCCTGGATCAGGAGGTAAGCGAGACCGACGAATCTGAACCCACCACGGAACAGGTGGAGCCTCCGCCCGTCGAGGCGGAGCGCCCCGCTCCTAAACCCAGAGCCAAGAAGGCCCCGGCCAAGAAGCCGGCAGCCAAGAAGAAGGCCCAGGTCGCGGAGGAGCCCCCCGCCCCCGAGCTCCCCCCGGAGCCCGTAGCGGTCGAAGCCCCGACAACGAAGAAGAAAGCGACCAAGGCCACGCCGAAGAAGTCCCCGGCCAAGGCAAAGCCAGCCCCGCAATCCGAGGAGTCAGGTTCGCCGAAGCCGGACACACCTTCAACGAAAACGAAAGAGATCGTGCCCCCCATGACCAAGACCTCAGAGCCAGAGGGAGAGGGGCAGACCGCAGACGAGCCACATGAGCCAGTGCCGATGCCAGTAGCCAAAGCATCGACCAAGAAGGCTGCACCAAGGAAGAGGCCAGGACCGAAGAAGGCCCCGGCCAAAACGCCCGAGGCGACCTCATCCCCATCCGAGGAGACCACACCGCTCCCGGGACCTGGGAACGAGCCCTCAGCGAAGCCGAAGAAGGCCCCGGCCAAGAAGGCCGCGCCTAGGAAGGCGGCGAAGAAGACGCCGGCCCAAGAGACCACAGAACTCACCAGTGAGTGAGATGGAGGCAACCAAGCATGACAAAAACACAAGGATCAGGATGGCACATGGAGAGCAGGCGGCATCACGACGCTGCCATGAAGGGGAGAAGGCCGACACACCAGCCTGGAAGGAGGAGCGCTAAGGCCCCTCCCACCGGGAATGGCCAAGTCCGTCTCACTCCCGCACAGGCGTCCTATCTGGCAGACCTGAACTTCGACAACGACTTCTTCCGCGATCAGCTCCAGGGAGCAGAGGACGACGGCGAGGAGATGGATGCCGCCATCTATCGCATCCTCATCAAGGGACCGTCCCTCGAAGCGAGGAAGAGCCTGGATAAGGCCGCATCATCGAAGAGCTCTCAAAACCACACATTCAGCAGGAGCGACATGACCTACTTCGCCGCTGCCACCACCTGGTCCTCCCAAGGGGCTGGACTGTGGGGCAACGAGAAGGAGAGCAAACAAGCGCGGGAGCTTACCGATAAGTTCTGGAAGGCGGGGGCTGAGTGATGTCCAGAGCCGATGGGGGCGGCTGGTACGGCGAGTCCAGGAGACACGCCGAAGCAGCGAAGAAGGGACGACCCGCGAGGTCTGTCAACGCCGGAGCCCCACCTAGCCTGTCTAGGGAGCGGGATCGCCGGGAGTTCTACAGATGGAACCGGGGCGAGGAGTCCAGGGACGTGAAGAAGATGATCCGCGAGAAGTACGGCATCGACGCCTCTGTAACGCAGGGAACTGGTACCGCCTTCTCTTGGATCTATGTCAGGTTGAAAGGCGATGTATCCCGCGAGACCGAACATGAGGTTTACCAAAGCGTCCTTCGGCTCACCGGAAGGGACCGTTACTACGACACCGACCCCGACCGCAACAAAGCAGACATCTCGGTAGAGACCCCCGATCGGGCATACAACCCCGAGACCTGGAGACCGGCTAGGGTGTACTGACATGGCTACACAGCAGTTCAAGCTCGATGACGGCCAAGGAGGATGGTTCCGCGAGTCCCGCCGCCATGCTGAGGCCGCCAAGAAGGGCATGGATGGCAGGGACCGGCATTTACCGGTAAATTCGCCCACCAAGCCAGTAGCCAAGACCGCGCCCAAGGCCAAGAAGCCTAAGGTCGTCCCCGGCTCCACCATCACGACATATGGGGGAGGCCAGGCGGTCGTCCTCAAGGTCAGGAACAGCAGGGCCTACGGCCCATCATACGTCTACGGCTACGAGCCGGACGGGTTCACACCGATGGAGATGAGCGGCCATAGCGTCGTGGCCGTGGACGGCGAATGGATAGTTCCAGAGGAAAACAAATTCCGGCAGTTGCTTGAGAGGGATGGCTTCTGCCCTACCAAGCTCCAGACCGAGACCCTGTCCCTGGAGCCGGAGGCCGCTCCGGCCGTCGAGCTCCCCCCGCTCCAGGATGGGGAACAATACCAGGTCGTTCAGCTCGATGGTGCGTACATCAACAAGGGATGGGCGAGGACCGGCGACCCCCAGAAGGCTCTAAGCGCCCTCAAGGAGGCCCAGGACGTCCTCCGCCTCTCTGGTCGGGAGGCCAAGTTCGAAATCATCCCCGCCAGGTCTCTGGATGACGCCAGGGAGATAGTCCGCAACCGGGGCAAGAGCGACTTCCTGGTGACCGGAGACACCTACGACAACCGCCACTGGCTCAAGGAGTTTGGCCTCAAATGGGACTACAATGCTCAGGGCTATCGGGGTAAGCTCTCCCCCGCTCAGGCCGAGAAGGTCAAGGCAAGGGACGGGCTCAGCGTCGAAAGTTCCACCGAGTACACCTATGACGAGCAGCGCGACTCTCGCATCGCTCGGGCTGAGGCCAAGGCCGATCGCTACGAAGGCTACGCCAAAAACGCCCGTGAACGTGGCGACTCCCGGCTGGACGCCGCTGACAAACGCAGCGAGAGGTTCGAGTTCGGGCAGCCCATCCTAGTAGGTCATCACAGCGAGAAGGGGGCGCGTCGGGACGCCGATCGGATATGGAGCGACACCAAGAAGGGCTTTGAGGAGCACAAGAAGGCCGATGATTACGAGCACAGGGCCAAAGAAGTGGTCGCACAGGCGTCACGGCGCAAGGGCGAGACCGAGGGCCACCGGAACGAGGTCCGGCAGCGGAACAGATCCAGGGTGAAAGAAGGAACCAGAATACAGCACCTGATTTTCGGCGAAGGTGTCGTGAAGAAGATCAACACCAAGACCATGAAGGTGGAGTTCGACAGCAAGGCCGGAGGCGGGGCGAAGTTCTCCCCCAACATCGATTACGCTGATTCATTCGTAGTAAAGGATGGAGGCAACCAAGCATGACCAAAGCACAAGGTTCCGGCTGGCATCGAGAATCAAGACGCCACGCCGAAGCGGCCAAGAAGGGACGGCGGGGACGCCCTCTCAGGAACGAGGGGCCATCGTCCAGCGGCATGTACGTGACCACCTACCCCGTCAAGACCGTCAAGGTCGGGAAGAAGAAGTACGACATCCCCGTCGGTCCGGACGGCAAGGTGCCGGAAGAAGCGATCGTCGCCCGCTTCCTCGACGAGTATGAGGGAGACCGCGACGGTGGCAAGCGCAACATCGTCATCGATGCTCACGATTGGGCCGCCACTCGCATCGAGCCGAACCCCACCCCCGAGCAGATCAAGGACTGGTGGGCGCATCCGAACGAGAGCGACATCAAGAACGTCGACACTCCCGACGCCAACATCTTCAACATGGCCGAAGGGATGGGCAAGGGCTCCAAGGATGCCAACCAGGCCATTGCCATAGTCGGCGGGACGGAGCCGCAGCGCAAGGAGGTTCGCAAGGCCATCGCCGACGGATTCACTGTCAAAGAGCAGAAGGCCATGCGCGGCACGACCATCTACATCACCGACCTCTCCAAATGCGCCGGGCAGTACCACGGCAAGAGCAAGGACGGCAGCTATCTCATCAAGCTCGACCGCCGGTACGGGGTCGAGGCGGACACCGTCACCCATGAGATGATCCACCATCTCCGGGCGGTCGATGAGAAGCGCGACGATCCACTCGTCAAGGCCCGCAGCCCCTACGTCGGCAAGGACCGCGATCTCGAAGAAGCGGCCACCGTCGCCGAGACCCAGGCAAGGCACAAACCTTACGACTTCTGTGGCAACGATGGCTACTACGGGCTTGTCAAGAACGGCAGCACCAAGCGCCACGAGGACCGAGGGACCTTCACCCGGAAGGAGGTCGTGAAGGACCAGAACGGCATCGTGCACCCGCCGAAGAACCCCCAGCTCGTCCAATCCGGCAAGAAGGGCCAACGTGCTCTCAAGGCCACCAAGGACGGATGGAAGGACTCCAACATCGCACACCTGAACATCACCAAGGGCAAGGCCGAGGCCATCGACCAGTGGTACACCATCACCGAGAACGGCAAGACCGTGAAGAATGTTCAGGTATACTCCCCACAAGGCGTCCAGGCCAAGGTCCGCCCGAGAGCCGGACAGACCGTTTATGAGTACCGCGACGGCAAGAAGGTCAAGATCGCCCAGAAACGGAGGTCGAACTGATGCCGCGCAACAAAGGCTCCGGCTGGCATGGCGAGTCCAGGAGACATGCTGAGGCAGCCAGAAAAGGCCGCCAGCCGAGGTCTTACCGTCAGCGTATGCAGGCGATTCCGATCGACAAAACGGAGCCATGCCTGACCTGCGGCGCTCCGACGCTGCCGGGCCGGACCCTGTGCCTGAGATGCGCCAACGATTTCAAGAAAGGAGCCGGAGAGAAGGGCGGCTACAACCCTTCAAGGAACTGGTGATACCATGTCCAGAGCACAAGGTTCAGGCTGGTACGGAGAGTCCAGGAGACACGCCGAAGCGGCCAAGAAGGGAAGAGGACCGATCCACCAGCCCCGGCCGGTCAAGCACTACGACAACTACCCTGGCGGCGGTCCCTTCGAGTTCGCCCTCGACGGCACCGCCCAGAACATCGAGGACCGGCTCCGGGACGGCGAGAAGAAAGAAGATGTCGAATGGGAGATCGAGGAGGTCAAAGGTTCTTACGACCTCCTCGACCGGGAGCACAAGGCCAGCTTCAAAGCCCATGCCCAGAAGAACTATCCGAGGTTCTCCAAGCAGATGGGATGGCGGACCGCCCCGAAGCAAGGCCGCAAGCCCTCCTCTCGCCCCATGGATCTTGATAGTGAGACCGAGTTGATCAATGAGATCGAACGCGAGACCTACGGGAGGTCGAGGATCTGAGCGAGGCATCCAGCGGTTCAGGATGGCACCGGGAGTCCAGGAGGCACCACGACGCCGCCCTAAAAGGGCGCGATCGTAGCGCCGCCAAAACCGTCCAGCTTTCCCTAAAGGACGGCTACCGGAAAGAGCGGAGGCCCAGGAGCTCATCGCCGGACGCCAGCTATCAGGTCGCCTACCTCCAGGCATTCCTCAAGGCCGAGCAGCGAGACATCAAGCAAAATAACAAGCTGTACAAGGAGATCGTCGAGCGGGACCCCTTCGACGACGCCCAGGTAAACATCATTGACCTTATCCAGGAAGGACAGGCTCGCATCGACCTCCTCCAGCCGCTCATCGAGGAGGCCCGATCGAAGGGCATGAGCAACCAGGCGTTCGCTAATCAGCTTAGGACCAGACAGGTCAAGCTCAACACCAAGGCCGATAAGCTCCAACAGAAGGAGGAGATCCTCGGGGAGACCGACTACGACGAGGATGAGTTCGAGAAGGTCATTAACGCCCGACACGCCGCCGAGTGGCAAAGCATGGTCCTGACGGGGATCATCCACGACATCGAGCGGGGTGAGACGTTCAGATGAGCAAGCCACAAGGCTCCGGCTGGTGGCGTCAGACCCGCCGCCATCGAGAGGCGGCGCTCAAGGGAACACACGGAAAGAGGACCTCCCACTCCAAGGCCAAGAAGAAAGAGGGACGGATATCGCAGGTGCAGCTAGACGCGCTCAGAGCCGAGTACCGGGACTCCCGCTCCCCACGCTCCGTCAGCGCCGATCTCCGCACCACTTCGAAGAACATACTCGATCCCACCGACCCTAAGCAGGTACGGAGGTGGAAGCGCGACCCCTCCCGAGCCGACCTCGACGGGGTCGACACCGAGTCGCAGAACCTCTATCGGATCAAGGTCGAAACGCTCCCGAAGGTCGAATCACGGAAAGAGTACGTCAAGAAAATCGTCGAGAACGCCCGGAATCGCGCCAAAGCCCTCCGTTCTAGGGCTAAGACGGGCGAAGACACCTCCGAGGCCCTCAAAAGGGCCGCAAACGAGGCTAGAGAGGCTCTAACCCTAGCCGGACGCGATGTCGAGGGCATCTTCGGCGACGCGAAGAAGGAGCAGGATTCGAGGATCCGCACCTATCAGGGCAAGTGGTCGGCCGAGCGGCGCAAACGTGCTGAGACCGTCGCCGGTACCGTCGGCTGCACCATGTTCGAGGCTGACGCCATGATCGCCCGGGCCAAACGTGCCGGCCTCGACCATGATCTGGTCGATTGGGACGCCATCCAGGGCAAGGACCTGGAGTTCTCAGAGCGCGTGGAGCGCCTCGAACGGCAGCTCGGACGGGAGACCATGACCAAGTCCGAGGAGGACCACTACGTCGACTGGCAACTGGAGAAGGCTGAGGGAGAGTTCAGCGACTTCATGGCCGAGCAGGAAGAGCGCCTGGTCGAGGAGTTCGGCGGCGACTACGACGCCATGTACGCTCACGACCAGCACATCGATCGGAGAAGGGAGGAGGCAATGAGCTATTCCTACGACCCCCACGCCTACGGCTGATCGCATTTACCGGAAAATACCAGGAGGAATGGCATGGCAAGAAGCAAGAGAAGCAAGAGTGCGTCATGGCACATGGAACGGCGCAAGAAATATCGAACGAGCACCGGGGCGGACTCGGCCAAGCGGCCTGGTCCTGGCACCCGGACGAAGTGCTTTGTGAAGGGCTACCGGAAGAAGGATGGGACCCGGATCAGAGGGCACTATCGGAGCATATGAGGAGGAAAACATGGCAAGAAAACAATCGATGCAAACCTCCATCGTTGGGAGGAAACAAACCCGACTGAGTGAGAATGGAAGCGGATGGTGGAAGGAGCCCCGCCGCCACCGCGAGGCAGCTTTAAGGGGGCAGAGAAGGGCAGCTTCTGACGGACAGCAGGTCAAGCCGGAGAAGATCGAGAGGTTCAGCAGAGCCAGCGCCGCGCGTTCCACATCGGCCGCCACCCGCCCGGAGCCGACTCCCGCTAAGGACCGTTACGCCGATCTCCGGGCCCCGCCGAGCAGCGCCGAGCTACCGAAGTTCGTTGATGGCTGGCCCAAGAAGGATGGGCGCGACGTTCCCCACATCGAGAGATGGGACTCCGAGGACGGGTTCATCGTCGCCGGTCCCGCATATGAGAACCACAAGCGGGGAAGGAACTGGCTTGCAACCATAGATACAGACCCTACCGCCCCCGGAGGTCTCAAGAGGGATTTCGTCGATCGAGGCAAGGGCCGGTACATGTATCGCAACCAGCTCGACGTCGGCGACGCCTTCGAGGTCGGCGCTGATTATTACACCGGCGGAGGGAGTAAGAACTCCAATCGGGAATATGGCGTGATCATCGAGAAGCATGGTGGCACCGTTCAGGTCCTTCGCTTTAAGGAGCCAGAGGACGCCATCAAGTTCTCCAGAGAGATGAGGAGCGCCATCAAATGGGCTGAAAGCAACTGAAAAGGAGGCAACCAATATGGCAAAAGGAGATGGAAGTGGATGGCATCG
>ENA-UOOM01002441-UOOM01002441.1-fermentation-metagenome-genome-assembly--contig:-NODE-2441-length-15364-cov-3.431511_pt1 | contig 15364 bp, 10 predicted proteins | sample MGYA00245781_ERZ724031 | MGnify/ENA primary metagenome ERZ724031 (study PRJEB28704, sample SAMN03018317) | fermentation metagenome | biome: anthropogenic terrestrial biome; feature: soil; material... | reverse complement strand
ACTGAAACAGCGGAGCTTTGGAAGCAAGAGATTCATTCAACTGAAGTTTTCCGATCACTATCAGTTAAGGAAATAAAAATAAAAGAAAACATAAAAAAGCAACTTGTTCTAATTCAGCGTTTAATTAATCTGGAGCGTTATGAAAAAGCAGCAGAACAGTACCGTTTTATTTTATCAATTCTCTCGGATTCGCCTTTGGTTGCGTACAATACAGGATATTTGTACTGTTTTATCGGGAGGTATCGTGAAGCATACAAAATCCTTCGAAAAGCTCTTGCTATGAATAAAAAAGCGGATATATCAACATTCGGTTCAATTAAATCTGAAAGTTCAGAAAAGCCAGAAAAATACGGTATGACCGAGAAATTAGAAAAGCCTGGAAAATATGTCGTGACTGAAAAATCAGGGAATCTTGAAAAATATGACATGGAAGAAAAACTAGAAAAGACTAGAACATCTGAAACATCCGAGATTACCAAAAAATCCGGGAAGTCATATAAGCAATATAGTAATAAGGATTTTGATGCAATGATCCATTTCAACATTGGATTTGCGTTATACAATTTAAAAAAATACGAGCATGCAATAAGGCATTTCCAAAAGGTTATAGAGTACAAGCCTGACTTGTCGGTTGCTTATAAAAATATCGCCCGGGCTTTTCTGAAAATCAATATGAATGACAAAGCCATTGAATACCTTGAAAAGGGCAGGCTTGATTTACATGATGAAAAAATGAGAATTGTTCTTGGAAGCATCTATTATGAGAAAAACGACACCAAAAAAGCTTTGGAGGTTTTGGATGAGGCTGCCATATCAAGTACCAAACAGCTGGAAGCGCTGCTATGGAGAGGCAAGGCTGCAATAAAAGAGAAAGAGTTTGATAAAGCGATGGGGTGTTTCAAAGCACTTGTTCAAAAAGAGCCGGAAGAAGCCAGGCATTATCATCATCTTGCACTTGCGCAAAGGTTGGCAGGTGAAAAGGAAGCTGCGCTTAGAACCTACGAAAAAGGAATTAATATAGCACCGCAAAATAGTGTTTTGTTATACAATATGGGAACTATGCTGGACGAGCTTGGAAAGAAAGATAAAGCGGTACAGGTTTTATATAAATCGCTTCAATGCGATGAAACACCGGAGGATGCGTTTAACTATCTGGGTGTTTTGCTTGGTCAGCTGAAACGCTATCGCGAATCTGTACAGGTTTTTGAGAAAGGAATATATTTATATAAAAATTCTTATCAGCTTTATTTTAATCAAGGTATTGTGCTTGAAATGGCTAGGCGGCTTGAAGATGCATTGGCTTCCTTTGAAAAGGCTTATGAGCTTGACAGAAAAGATCCTGTGCTAATTTATTATTATACAGCAACTCTCTTGAAATTGCGGGAATACACCAAAGCGATCAGAATATACAAAACAGGCATATCAAATTTCCCAAAAGACGCAGAGCTGATATACGGGCTGTCAAAGGTATATGCAAACATGGGAGAAACGGCCATAGCTGTAGATCTTCTTAAAAAAGCGTTGGAGCTTGATTCCTCATATATTATAAAATTAAAAAAAGATATTGATTTTAAAATATTATATAACCATCCAGAATATCAATCACTTCTTAGCTCTTAATCCGCTTTAGCTATATGTTGGAGGTAGAGCTTCGGAGTGCGTTGCCTTTCGTTATTGAAATCAGTTAAACCTCCAATTGCTTTTCTGTATGAACCTCTGAAAAACAACAGAATCTGCTGAAATTTTGTTAATTAATAGCATGATTAAGCCGATAAATATAGAGGTTGTTCTTTTTTAGCAAACTTATGAGTTGTAAAATAGTTGAGCTATAATAGTTGAACCTGCAAATAGTTGAGCTGTAAATAGTCATTCTATTGCACAAACTCATTCTGCTTAAAAATGTCTGATTTAATTGGGGTAATAAAATAATGAGTAGTCTGATGGTTCTTGTATATCTTATAACAAGCTTTATCTATGTTTATATCGGAGTATCTTCTTTTATTTATGCTCCAAAAAGTAAGCTTAATCGAGTTTTTTTAATATTATGTATTGATTTAGCATTTTGGGCAGTAATGCTGACATTTATGAATGTAATGCCGGATGCGGAGACAGCTACTATATTCAGAAGGATTGCAACACTTTTCTGGAGTGTAACATATTGCTTGTTCCTGCACTTTACATTGATATTAACAGGGAAAGACAGTTTTCTGAAAAACCCCATTAAATCTGTGTTAGTCTATAGCCCGGCGCTCATTTCAATTTGGTTATACTATTTTTATAACCCTGTCACCCATGATAAAATTATAAAGCTTCCGATCGGATGGGCTTATTCGGTAAACTACGGGCAAGGTCTGCTGTTGGATTCGTTTCTTCCGGTTTATTGTTTAACATATGTATCAATCTGTATTATTCTGCTTTACAGGTGGGGGAAGGAGTCATCAGTAAAAAGAATAAAGCATCAGACGAAAATCATTATATCAACAATAGTTGCAGTGCTTATACTTGGTTCATTTACAGATGTTATTTTGCCCGCGATTGGGGTTTCAACGCTACCAGCTTTTACAGTTACATTTATTATTGTACCGATATACGGGATGTGGTATTTAAACAAAAGATTCCGCACTATGAACCTGGAACCACGTAATGTTGCTCTTGATGTAATTGAGACAATGGGCGAAGGTATGATTATTACAAATCATGGAGACTTGATTAAAGATATAAATAGTGGAGCATTAAAAATGCTGGGCTTTACCTTTGAGGAGTTGGTTAATAAGCATATTTCGGTAATCTCAGATAATGAGGATGATATTTCCGAAATGGAATCTAATGACAGAAAGGAATTAAATTTAATAAAAAGATGTGGCGACATACTGCCTGTTCTATTGACTATATCATCGCTATATGATGAATGGAATGAGGTTTATGGAAATGTTATAATATTCCAAGATCTCACAGAAATAAAGATAATACAAGCTGAACTTATAAATTCTCATGAGGAGCTTGAACGCAAGGTTATGGAAAGAACAAAAGAACTGAATTATGCTAATGAAGAGCTAAGAAACGAAATTCATTCTCGCATTGAAAGGAGCAGGAAATAAGAAAGCTTGCTTACTATGACCAATTAACGGGGCTCCCAAATAAAAAGATGTTTATGAATTATCTAAGCAAGAAAATTCATGAAAACCAGCGAAATGAGCTTTCATTAGCTATAATGTACCTTGATTTGGATTCATTCAAAATGATTAATGATACAATGGGGTATTCAAAGGGAGAAGAACTGCTAACTCAGGTTTCAGAGCGTTTGTTAAAATCCTTAAGAATTAGTGACACTGTTTCGAGGGTAGCAGGGGACGAGTTCCTTATTCTAATACAAAATAACCCCAATGAAAAAACAATCGATGTAGTTGCGTCTAAGTTAATTAAGGCTTTTTGCAAACCTTTTATAGTGTCTGATAAAGAAGTGCATATAACAGCAAGTATAGGTGTGTCAACATATCCTGTTGATGGTGAGGATGCAGACACTTTAGTTAAAAATGCGGATATTGCGATGTACAGAGCAAAGGAAAGAGGGAAAAACAAATACGAAATATGTACACCGTTTATGCGAACAAGCTTAGTTGAAACAATGAAGTTTACCAACCAACTGTACAGAGCTGTTGGTCAAAAAGAATTTATTCTCCATTACCAACCACAGGTTGACATAAGAACCGGAGAAATTGTAGGTTTTGAGGCATTAATTAGGTGGAATCATCCCGAATTAGGCGAGGTTCCACCAGGTAAATTTATTCCTATTGGCGAAAAAACCGGTCTTATAATACCAATATCCGAATGGGTGCTTGAAACCGCATGCAAGCAAAATAAAGTATGGCAGGAACAAGGTGCTGCTCATATTCCTATAGCTGTTAACCTTTCAGCAAAGCAGTTAATTGATTATGATTTGGTGGAAGTTGTGTCTGGGATACTTAATAAAACCGGACTTGATCCTAGGTACTTAGAAATGGAGATAACCGAAAATACATTAATGGAAGACGTAGATGTTATAAGTGACACTTTGAACAAGCTGAGTAAAATGGGTATCAGAATTTCAATAGATGATTTTGGTACAAAATACTCATCCTTAAGTTATTTAAAACAACTTCCCATTAACAGGGTAAAGATTGACATGAGTTTCGTTCAGGGGATTACCGTTAATCATAAGGATGAAGCTATAATTAAAGCTATTATAGACCTTGCAAGGAACCTTGATATAGATGTACTTGCTGAAGGTGTTGAAACACTTCCGCAAATGGAATTTCTGAAAAAAGCAAATTGTCATGTAATTCAAGGGTTTTATCTTTACAGACCCATGGAAGCCAAAGGGGTTTATGAATTACTGCTTAAATGAAAGCAAAAAAGAAAATTTTAGCAGGATCCTCACAGTTTCTTGACACTGATTTTAAAAAAGTTTACAATGTGGATAGTATGGGTATCTGTGGCTTATACTTATTTGATTTTGCAATTGTTTGCTTATGTATTTAAAAAATGATAAAGTGTATTTACGACAAAGCAGGAATAGCTTTCTGTCGTAAATTCAGCTAAAGAAAAACAGTATACTTGCATAAATCCTTTCAACAGCGAAATATATATTTATTAAACAGAATACGTTGTTACAAGAGATAAGAAAACTGCAAGATACATTGGACAAGGAGGTGAGGGTTATTAATGAACAATCAATAGGTCTGTTGATAGGCCTGGGAGCAGGTCTTATCATTGCTGTAATCAGTTCACTTATTTTATTCCGTAGAGGAATTGAGCATAGAAAACGTGTGGCAGAAGCCGAAATTGGCAGTGCCGAAAAGGAAGGCCAACGACTTGTAAGTGAAGCTGAGAAAATTGCTGAAAGAAAGAAAAGAGAAGCACTTTTTGAAGCCAGGGATGAAATACACAGAAGCAGAGTTGATTTGGAAAGGGAAGTTAAAGAAAGAAGGCTGGAAATACAGCGTACGGAACGTAGACTTCAACAAAAAGACGAGACTCTGGAAAAGAAAATGGATGCTCTGGAAAAGAAAGAAGAAGGTTTAAGTAGGCAGATTAAAGAAAGTGAAAAACAACAGGAGGAAATCAATGACTTACACAGGCAACAGCTCGAAAAGCTGGAAAGCATTTCAGGGTTGTCTGTTGAGGAAGCAAAAGATTACCTGTTAAAGAACATTGAGGATGAGGTTAAGCACGAAGCAGCAATATTGGTTAAAGATATTTACGAAAAAGCCAAGGAAGATGCGAACCGAAAAGCTAAAGAGGTTTTGTCCACTGCTATTCAAAAATGCGCTGCCGATCATGCATCAGAAATAACGGTATCAGTTGTGTCATTACCTAATGATGAAATGAAAGGCCGTATTATTGGTAGAGAAGGACGAAACATACGTACATTGGAAACATTAACAGGGATTGATTTGATCATAGACGATACACCGGAAGCGGTTATTTTGTCTGGTTTTGATCCAATTCGTAGGGAAATTGCACGAATTACTCTTGAAAAGCTTATTCTTGATGGAAGAATCCACCCTGCCCGTATTGAAGAAATGGTGGAAAAAGCTAAGAAAGAAGTTGAAACCACGATACGTGAGGAAGGCGACCATGCCACTTTTGAAACAGGTGTTTATGGTTTGCACCCTGAGCTGGTCAGGTTGCTTGGGAAATTAAAATATAGAACAAGCTATGGCCAAAATGTATTAAATCATTCAATTGAAGTAGCCCATTTAACAGGTCTTATGGCCGGTGAACTGGGAGAGGATGTAACGATTGCAAAACGTGCGGGTCTTCTTCATGACATTGGAAAATCTGTAGATCATGAGATGGAAGGTTCCCATGTTACAATCGGCGCAGACCTTTGTAAAAAATACCATGAGAGCGAAACAATAATTAACTCGATCATGTCTCATCATGGTGATGACGAACCAAAGACCATTATAGCCGTTTTGATACAGGCAGCGGACTCTATTTCCGCAGCCAGACCCGGAGCGAGGCGTGAAACGTTGGAGTCATACATTAAAAGGCTTCAAAAACTCGAGGAAATTGCAAATTCGTTCCCCGGTGTTGATAAATCCTTTGCAATTCAGGCAGGACGTGAAGTTCGTATAATGGTTAAGCCTGAGGATGTTAATGACGAAGGCATGTTGATGGTAGCAAGGGATATTGTTAAGCGGATTGAAAATGAGCTTGATTATCCCGGACAAATAAAGGTTAACGTAATACGTGAAACCAGAACTATTGAATACGCTAAATAACAAAAAATCAATGATATCTCCCGGTCGACGAATCTCGAAAACCGGGAGATATCAAATTATATATGACGAATTGGAAGTTCAACATATATAGATAAGACCATATAGGTCATATAGACTATGTAGGTCAGATAAACCAGATAAACCGGATAGACTGTGAATCAACACATATGACATATTTTGGATAGCTACTAGAGAAAGATGACCGTGCTTGGTTTCATTTTTAATTTTTAAACTTCAAACAAAAGAAGCATTACAACACGCTTTTTGCGTATGAAAGGATGCAATAAGTGAAAATATTTTTTATTGGCGATATTTTTGCCAGACCGGGAAGACTATTATTGTCGAATCAGCTGGAGACGTTAAAAAGGCAATATGAATGGGACATCTGCATTGCAAATGCGGAAAATGCCGCCGGTGGGAAAGGCATTAATTATAATGTAGCCTGCGAAATATTTGATTCAGGTGTCGATGCCATCACAATGGGAAATCATACGTGGGCAAGAAAAGAAATCTATAACTTTATTGATTCGTGTCATAAGATGGTGAGACCTGCAAATTATCCGAAAAGCGTTCCTGGAAAAGGAAGACTTATAATTGAAAAAAGTGGATTCAAAATAGGTATTTTAAATCTTATTGGTCGTGTATATATGGATCCTCCCAGTGATTGTCCGTTCCTTATAGAAGACAGGGAAATATCATTTTTAAGGCAGCAATGCCAAATAATCTTAGTAGATTTTCATGCGGAAGCAACCAGTGAAAAGATTGCAATGTCTTATTATTTGGATGGACGGGTAAGCGCTGTAGTCGGCACACATACTCATGTCCAGACTGCAGATGAAAAAATAATGGGAAGAGGAACCGCTTATATTACCGATGTTGGAATGACCGGTCCATCAGAAGGAATTCTTGGAGTTGACAAAAAGCAAATTTTAAATAAATTTATAACCGGATTACCATCTCGTTTTGAACCAGCTGATGGAGGTGTATTCCTTAATGCTGTTTTGATAAATATTGATGAGAATACCGGAAAGGCAACAGAAATAAAAAGAATATCAGAAAGCTACAAAACTGCGGCTGATAACACCATAATGGCTACATATTAGTTTAATAAAAATGTAGCAAAATAACGAGGCAATAAGATCGATACCACCTCTTCACGTATTTTCACCATTAAGGTTGAAAAAGTCTGGTGACGGGTAACGATTACCAGAATCAGGCGGCGAGCATATTTATGATTTTGCCGCAATGACACATGCCACTGTATCGATAAATATGTATAATTGTATTAAAATAAGCATACAAATGCATGGACAAAATATCTGCGTGGACTAAAGAAGACATATGTGAGTTTTCGCACTTTCCATATGCAACGTGTATCACGCGGTTAGATAATAGAAATATATAGGAGCGTTTTATATGAATTATATTGAGAAGTATAATAATTGGATTGAAAATCCTTATTTTGATGAAGAGACCCGAATGGAGCTTATGTCGATAAAAGACAATGAAAAGGATATCGAAGACAGGTTTTACAGAGATCTTGAGTTTGGAACAGGAGGATTCAGAGGTATTATAGGCGCAGGAACCAATCGCATAAATCGGTATGTGATAAGAAAAGCTTCTCAGGGCTTATCAAATTTTCTGCTGAAGCAAAATATAGAGTCTCCTTCCATAGCTATCGCTTTTGATTCCAGATATAAGTCAGATGAGTTTGCTGTTGAAAGTGCGAGAGTGTTTGCTCAAAACGGCATTAAAACGTACTTGTTTGATGAACTGAGACCCACACCGGAGCTCTCTTTTGCTGTTCGTTACTTAAAATGCGATGCGGGCGTTGTTATAACTGCAAGCCACAACCCAAAGGAATATAACGGGTACAAGGTTTATGGCGAAGACGGAGGTCAGCTGCCGCTTAGCTTATCAGAGGCTGTAATGAGTGATGTTAATAAAATTAATGACATTACATCCGTTCAGGTTATGGATTTACAAAAGGCTAAAGAAGAAGGGCTTATTAAAATTATAGGTTCAGAAATTGACGATGCATATATTAAGTCTTTAAAAACGCTATCTATATTAAAGCCCACACAGGAAACACTGGACAAATGCCGCATCATCTATACTCCTATTCATGGAGCAGGAAACAAGCCGGTAAGACGCATATTAAAAGAAACAGGATTTGAAAACATTTTTACTGTACCGGAACAGGAGCTTCCTGATCCTGATTTTTCAACGGTTAAGTATCCGAATCCGGAAGAAAAAGCCGTATTTGAGCTTGCTATTTCCATTGCGAAGGATAAGGGTGTTGATCTAATCATCGGTACAGATCCGGATTGTGATAGAGTTGGTATTGTTGTTAAAAACAGCAGTGGCGAATATGTAACTCTTTCAGGAAATCAGACGGGTTGTCTTTTGATGGAGTATATTCTATCAGGCCTAAAACAGCAGGGTGAATTACCTACAAATGGCTTTGTTGTAAAAACTATTGTCACAACCGAACTCGCAAGAAAAATAGCGGATGCATATAATGTCAAGCTTGTGGAGGTTTTAACCGGCTTCAAGTTTATCGGTGAGCAAATTCTTCTTCGGGATGAACGTGGAGACGAAAAGTTTATTTTTGGGTTTGAGGAAAGCTATGGATATCTTGCAGGGACATTTGCAAGAGATAAGGATGCAGTTATCGCATCAATGCTTATTGCAGAAATGTATGCGTGGTATAAATCCCGTGGTCTGACTCTTTTTGATGGTATGATTGAGTTGTATGAAAAATATGGTTATGAAAAAGAAGGGTTAGATTCCTTTACTCTAAAGGGTAAAGAGGGTGTTGAAAAAATACAAAATGCCATGAATACGCTTAGAAATGAGCAGCCGGTCATGTTTGGAAATATTAGTATTAAGGCAATTAGGGATTATCAAAAAAAAGTTAGAATTAATATTGAACAAAAAACTGAAGAAACTTTGGATTTACCTGAATCAGATGTGCTATATTATGAAACAAAGAAAGGGTTTTGGTTCTGTATAAGACCATCCGGTACTGAGCCCAAGATTAAAATATATTATGGAGTTACAGGCTCTTCGGAGGAAAACTCCGAGGAAGCACTTAATGAACTTAAGAAACAGGTGCTGGCAAAAATAGAACCGCTATTAATTTAAAATTTGTTAGGGTTTCATGAATTCGCTATTAGACGATAACAGAATAAATCTGATTGGTGAGTTTTCGGGCAAAGATATTGAAAATGAATCTGTGGCAGGAGCAATTTACTTTAGATAAAAAAAGATAGATAGATAGATAGATAAATAAATATACGGAATAGGTTACTATAGGTTATATAATTTAATATTAAACTATTTATTATATGTGAGTATCTAATGTTACATTTTTATTAATCCGATAAAATAAATAGTACTATATTATAGTGAATTAAAAATTCAGTTGTAATGATTATTTATTCTGCTCATTGTGGGGAGGCAACTGTAGGTGCGCAGGGTTAACCTAGACAAAATTCAGCTTGGGGCAATACTTGCAAAGACAATCATAACTCTTGAAGGAAAAGTATTGCTCGCTGCCGGTATGGAACTTACAGAAGAATACAGAAGAAAACTTCAGGCTAATGGAATAACCGAAATTTACATTGAGGATGAAATTTCAAAGGGTATTTGTGAGTCTGATGTTGTGCGTGAGGATATTATTACCGAAGCCAAAAGTACAGTAAAGATGATGATGAGCAAACCATCCATAAAGAATAGTATTGATGGTCAACAAATTATGGAAATTGTGGATAGGATAATTTCAAATATTCTTGCTAATGGAGATATAATTGCAAGTCTTTCTGATATTCGTTCTGTAGATGATTATACTTTTTCACACAGTGTTAACGTCTGTATATACTCATTAATTATAGGAATTGGGCTGGGCTACACGGGAGAAAAGCTTAGAGAACTTGGGGTGGGAGCTATTCTACATGATATTGGAAAAGTGATGGTACCTCAAGAAATACTAAAAAAGCCGTTCCAATTAAGCACAGATGAATTTGAGGAGATAAAAAGGCATACATTTTATGGATACGAGATGCTTAAAAATGCAAACGGAATTAGTATGACCGCATCATATATTGCAATGAGTCATCATGAGCGCATAGACGGCAGCGGTTATCCTTACCATCTAAAAGACGATAACATACATAAAGCAGCTAGAATAGTCGCAGTTTCAGATGTATATGATGCATTAACATCAGAAAGAGTTTACAGAAAAAAGCTTATGCCTTATGAGGTTATAGATTACATAACATCCCTAAGTTCCCATCATTTTGATAGAAATGCAGTGGATGTTTTTATTCGCTATATCGCTTATTATCCTGTTGGAACAGCTGTAATTCTTAACACCGGAGAAAAAGGGATTGTGTCAAAATACAATAAATATATCCCCACACGTCCAATTGTTAGAGTAGTAATGGATGAGCAGGGTAAAAAACTTTGTAAACATAAAGAAATAGATTTGGTTGAACAGCAGGAATGCCGTATAATGGACATATGGGATATTTAATTACACCAGTTGGAGGGCAACAATGCAATTTACTTATATAAATAATTTAAAACAGGGCGGAACAATTTACGGGATATATGTTCTGCGTAATAAAGAACTGAAAGAAGCGTCGAATAAGAAGCTTTTTCTTGATTTGGTTTTCGTAGATTCCACAGGAGAAATAAGCGGTAAGATATGGGATGCGAATGAAGAGTTATATAATTCACTTGTTCTTAATAAAATTTATAATATATATGCAAGGGTTGATAAGTGGAAAGAGGCTCTTCAGCTTAATATTATAAAAATGCAGCTTGCAGAGCAAAGAGTACAGGATAAAATTGCCGAATTCGTACCATCAGCACCTTTAGCACCGGAGGAAATGCTTAGGGAGATATATTCATATGTAGGCAAGATTAATAATTCCGACATCCGGAATATAGTTTTAAAACTGCTAAAGAATAAAGAGGATAAGCTTTTGTACTATCCTGCCGCTCGTTCACTGCATCACTCTATAAGAAGCGGTCTTTTGTATCACATTATTAGGATGATTAGAGTTGCAGAAAAGCTAAAAGACGTGTATTCGGAAATAAACCTTGACCTTTTATACGCCGGAGTTTTGATTCATGATCTTGCTAAAGTGGGTGAGCTTGAATCAGATGAGCTTGGTTTTTCAGAATACTCAAAAGAAGGCCAGCTATTAGGACATTTAGTAATGGGGATCCGGGATATTGAGATTGCAGGGAGAGAGCTTGGCACATCAGAAGAAGTGATTCTTTTATTGCAGCACATGGTTGCCGGGCATCATTATGAACCCGAATATGGCAGCCCTAAAAAACCTATGTTTTTGGAGGCGGAATTGCTCCATTTCATTGATTTAATGGACGCGAGGATTTATGACTATGATAATACATTAAAAAACATTGACAAGGGTTCCTTTTCCGAGCCGGTCTGGTCTTTAGACAGACGAAGGCTCTATAATCCTGATATTTAGTTTGATGATAACAACAAACTACTAGTGGCTTGTGAAGTATAAAACTGTATGATTTGCATGTCACAACATCAATGAAGCGTATATGTAGCACTAAGAACTTGTAACGAGGTAACAAAATGGACTCCCACCACACCTCTTTGCTTAATTTCAATCATAGGAGTTTAAAAACTCTAGAGCATAGCAGTAATGATTCGAGCCCACATTAACTAAATCTTTGAATAAATTTGTTCAAACAGGAGCGTGCAATGATTAAGGTTTATGAAGTTAAAACTAAGGCAGAGTTAAAAAAATTCATTAATTTTTCAAATGAGCTATATAAAGATAATCCCAACTATGTTCCGCCACTTTTTTTTGACGAAATCGAAACGCTAAGTAAAAAGAATCCATCATTTGAATACTGTAAAGCCCAATATTGGTTGGCATATAAAGACGGAAAGATTGTCGGTAGAATTGCCGGTATTATTAGCTTTAAATATATAGAAAAATGGAAGAACAAGTATGCACGTTTCGGATGGGTAGATTTTATAGACGACAAACAGGTGTCTAAAGCTTTGATTGAAACAGTTGAGCAATGGGCAAAGGATAACGGTATGGAAGGGATACATGGTCCATTAGGCTTTTGTGATCTTGATAAAGAAGGTCTATTGGTTGAAGGCTATGATGAAATGGGTTCAATCATAACTATGTATCATTACCCATATTACAAAGAGCATTTTGAGGAATTGGGATTTATTAAAGACATTGATTGGTTGGAATGTGACATCACGTTACCAAAAGATAAACCAAACAAGGTTTTGTCAACTATTGCTGAAAGAACCCTCAAAAAGTTTGACTTACGTTTATTAGAAATTAAAAGGATAAAGGACGCACTTCCATATGTTGATGAGATGTTTGAGTTGATTAACACAGCATATAAGAACCTGTATGGTGTTGTTCCGCTGACTGATAAGCAGAAAAAAACATATACAAGCCAATATATTTCATTTGCTAACAGTGACTATATCAGCTTTGTAATTGATAAAAATAATAAGCTTGCAGGGTTTGCACTGGTTTTTCCGTCACTGTCAAAAGCAGTAAAAAAAAGTAATGGCAGGCTATTACCTTTTGGTTTTATTAGAGTTCTGCGCGCAATGAAGCATAACGACACTCTTGATTTATATCTAACGGCAGTAAGACCTGAATACAGAAAAACCGGTGTATCAGCCATATGCTTGGAACACCTGACACGAAACGCAATTAGAAATGGAGTAACCCATGCCATCGGAAGCCCTCAGCTAGAAACAAACCATGCAATACATTCTTTCTGGCGGTTTTTTGATGATGTAAGAATCCACAGACGCCGCCGCTGCTATATTAAAAAGCTGTGAGTTACTATATTTAACTTTATATCTTACTGGTAAACATCAGTACAGAATTACAGGATTTAAATAGCTGTTAGTTAATATCTCAACTTTCTTGCACCAGTGCACAAAATACATTGGGGAAATTGAGTAACTATTCAAATACAGTCAGGAAGCAGGCTGGCTGTAGCTGAAAGCCACCAAGGTTAATCCACTAACATGCTAATCCTTATCAACCAATGTTAGTTTTGGTTAATTCAAGGTTAATCCAATGTAAATTTTTTAGTGAAAGCTATTGAGATTTTTCTCTAAATGCTTTATAATACAAGTTGTTGCTTCGGGGTGTAGCGCAGTTTGGTAGCGCACTTGACTGGGGGTCAAGTGGTCGCAGGTTCAAATCCTGTCAATTCGACCACAGAACCCACCATCAATTAGTAAAATCAGTTGATGGTGGGTTTATGTTATAGTAAGATATTGTCATAGATTTTTATGTTAAGCTAACCTGCTGTCACTAACGTCTTGTACCCGCAATCTTAAATTTGGGAGATGTTATTATTGAAAAACATAATCATTGCAGGGGCGAGTAGATCCGGTAAATCAACATTAGCGAGAAAAATAAACGAAGAGTTAAATTTCTTTGTCATCAGTATTGATAAACTTGTCGCCATGTTTCAAGGGGCATATCCGGAATTGAATATCAAACTTAATTGGGACAGAGAAAAGACCACAGACAATATAGCTCCTTTTCTGGGTCATTTTCTGGGCATGTTTTCTTCGGCTAATGGGCGCGGACTGCTACCGTACAGTCATGGCGCTGTAGAAGGAAATATGTTTGTGTTGGAAGGCGGATATATTAATTTTGGGATGATATTACCTATTCTTAAAACATATGGGATGGAAGACTTAAAAGAAAATTTCTTGCTTATAGGGTTGGTACAAAATAGAAAAACAGTTGATGAGTTCGTCTGTGATTTTAAAAAATACGATACAGAAAACGATTGGACATATTATTTAGATGATGATGAACTAAAAGAAGTTTCTGAAGACGCTGTTTCATACAATCGCTCTATGTCTGAGCATTTAGTGAAATACGGCTTTACGATATATGATACATCTAAGGAGCGAGAGCAGGTTTTGGATAAAATCGTAGATGACATCAAATTGAAATTGTATAACTAAAAATTGGATCAAGTCCATTTGATTTGATTTTGCTTGGAAGTGTAAAAAATGTTTTCTTCAAAAAATAAACATGACATACTGTTGGCATGTTTGATGTTGTACAATAAAAGCAAAAACGGAGGATTACAATGAAAATAGCAGTACTTTTTGCATCTAATCGCCATGGAGGCAAGCATGAAGAAATTCGAAAAATGATAGATTCAATTGATGTACCGTTTGAATTTGATTTCATAGAGCTTGCTGATTATAATATTTCACATTGCAAGCAGGATTGTATTAGCTGTGTAATAAAAACGGAACACCGTTGCCTGCTTGACAATGATACCGAAACGATAATGAAAAAGTTGACTTGTGCAGATATTAATATGATAATTGTTCCGATTTATTTTCCTTATCCGTCAAAATTCATTGCTCTTATGGAAAAGCTGCTGAATTCTTGTTATCGAATCGAAAATCGTCCGTTGAAAGATAAGCCGACTGCACTGTTTTTGTATTGCTCCGTAAAGATTGTTGACGAATCACAGTTAAAAATTCTTTGGCAGCAATACTTAATGGACGGCGGTTATAGCTTTACTAAGGTGAATTATCCATATCTTAACGAAACCTTTCACGATAGATTAAACGCAAAATACAACGACAATATAACGGAATACATAAAGGACTTTTTATTGAATTTAAAATATGAAGCAAAAGTTGACTCGCGCTGCGGTCTGCATTGCACAGGCTGCGAATACAAGGAAAGCCACGGATGCGGCGGCTGTATAGAAACAAATGGGCATCCTTTTCATGGTGAATGTCCGGTAGCGAAATGCTGTCAGGACAAAGGTTTTACTCATTGCGGTGAATGCCCGGATATACCCGAAAAATGCTCCGAAACTGACTGTAAAAAAGTAGATGAAAACGGATTTCATTTATGTGACGGCTGCGGGATGACGAACTGCGGTAAACTACACGCTTATTCTTATACAGATCCGGAGCATGGTGACAATCCTCCCGGTAAAAGAATAGAACAGTGCAGGTAGTGTCAAAAAAGTTATGAAAACAACGAATTGAGATTACAGAAATGTAAGTA